>Ga0194112_10002371_pt1 | contig 27007 bp, 24 predicted proteins | sample TA2MahC400mmetaG_FD_146191 | JGI IMG/M metagenome (GOLD analysis project Ga0194112, IMG submission 146191) | Freshwater microbial communities from Lake Tanganyika, Tanzania - TA2015016 Mahale Deep Cast 400m | ecosystem: Environmental > Aquatic > Freshwater > Lake | place: Tanzania: Lake... | reverse complement strand
CTCGGGGCGGCTGTTCGTTGGCCGCGAGGACGGATCGGTCGAGGAGGTGCAGGCCTTCGAGCCGGTCGATATCCTGCAGATCCGCCAGATCCATGTGGGCAACAAGGCGCCTTTGGTGCTGCAAGGGCTGCGGGTGGCGCTGTTCGACACGGAAAGCCCCGATGGAGTTCGCGCCCTGCTTGAAGCTCCGCATGCGGGCGATCCCGCCCTGCGGGAACTGGCACTTGCCCCATGCTGACCAAATGTGCGTGGTTCTGGTGATCCCGCCGTCGCCGCCTGGCCATCGCAACATGAGGTCAGACCCTGCCGGAACGGGTGGCGGGTGGGGCACTTGCCGGTGCCCGGGCTGTCCTGTTCCTGGCCGTCCCGGCAACCCGACCCAAGGAATGTTGTTCGGCCCATGAGTGTCCCTCTTCCTGAACAGTCCGCGCGCTGGAAATCCGACGCGATCCGGACCATCGTCACCACGATCAAGAACGAGGGGCCGTTCCTTCTGGAATGGCTGTGCTATCACCGGCTGATCGGCTTCAACCGCTTCGTCATCTACTCGAACGACTGCACGGATGGCACGCACGAGATGCTGCGCCTGCTGGACGAGGCCGGAATCGTCATCCACCACGACAACGGAACGGTGATCCCGGACCTGCCCGAGGACCCGCAGCGCCGCGCCTATGCCCGCGCCATCACCCTGCCCGAGGTGCAGGCCAGCGACTGGACGATCGTGCTGGATGGCGACGAGTTCTTTCAGGTCAATGTCGGCGCAGGGACGCTGGAGGACCTGTTCCAGGCCCTGCCGGCCCGGACGGATGCGGTGGCTGCGCAATGGCGCATCTTTGGCAATGGTGGCGTGATTTCCTTTCGTGACGACCTGCAGATCCGCCAGTTCACCACGGCGTCGCCTATGGATGTGCCCTTCAGCCACAACCAGTTCGCGGTAAAGACCCTGTTCCGCATGCTGCCCGTTCACCGGTTCGGCGTGCACCGGCCCGTGTTCAAGGGGTCCTTCGGAACGCCGGCTCATCCCCTCCTGTTCGTGAACGGATCGGGCGAGGATATCACCAGCGCCTTTCTGCGGCAGCGGTGGGGCACCAACCCGGACATGGCGGGTTATGTCCTGTGCCAGGTGAACCACTACATGATCCGCTCGAGCGAGGTCTTTCTGATGAAGCGCTGGCGGGGAACCGCCAACAGCTCTGACGCGGACCGGATCAATTTCGACTATTACGACAAGTACAATCTGAACGTGGTCCGCGAGACCGGCATCACCCGATGGGCCGAGCAGGTGGCCGAGGCGCGGGCCGAGATGGTCGGGCTGATGCCCGAACTGGGGCGGCTTCACGATGCGGCCGTCGCGGCCTACCGGGACCAGATCGCCGTCCTGAAGGCGCAGTTGCAGGCCGAGGCACCCGATCAGTATGCCCGGCTGTTCGATCCGGCCATCCTGCAGGCCGAAACCGAACGGCGTCGGTCCCAGTTGACCGAGCGTCGCGCCCGTCTGGCGGCCACCCGTCGCCCGGCCGGACCCTCTGCCCGGCCCGCTGTCCCCGAGCGCCGTGTTGTGCCGTCGCCCGTTCTTCTGGCGCCGCTGCTTTCTGACGCCGGTGTGCCGACCATGCCGCTGGCCGCGATGACCCCCTGGGTCCGACAGGACGAGGTGCCGGGTCCCGCCGAGCCCTCGGAGGCCGCGGCAGGAAACATCCAGGCGCCTCAGGCCGAACCCGACCTTGCGCCGCAATGGCTGGTGGATCTGCGCCGGTCGCCGTGGCGGCGGGGGTTCTATCATGCGGAGGAGGAGTTCGACGCCCTGCATGTCGAGCGCGAACGCGCGCATCTTTTCGTCAGCTTCGACAACCTGTCACAGGTGGGAAACGACCGGACCGACCGCGAGGCCTGGGGCTATGAGTTCGCGCGCAAGTCGAACTGGTCGCAGCTGGGCATCTTTGCGTTCCGGGCCAACTGGTTCCGGAACGAGGTGCTGTTCGACTATCTGCGCCGACTGCGCGACAATGGGCTGTTCGCGCGCTATCAGTCCGTGACCTTCACGGGCACCTCGATGGGTGCCTATGCGGCCTGCGCCTTTTCCTCGCTGGTGCCGGGCGCGCGGGTCATCGCCTTTTCGCCGCAATCGACCCTGTCGCCTGACCTTGTTCCGTGGGAAGGCCGCTTTCCGTCGGGACGCGCGGCCGACTGGAAAGGCGATTTTGCCGATGCCGCCGCCGAAACCGGCACTGCCGGGCAGGTGTTCCTGATCTATGACCCCTTGGAGGAGAGCGACCGCGCCCATGCGGAACGCTTTTCCGGAGAGAACGTGATCCGCCTGACCACGCCCCTGTCGGGCCACAAGTCGGCCCTGCGTCTGCGTCAGGCCGAGATCCTGGGCCCACTGGTGCGTGGTCTCTGCGCGCAGACCCTCGGCGCCCGGGATTTCCGCGCGCTTTACCGTTCGGTGCGGATGCAGCCCTGGTATCTTGACGCCCTGGGCCAAAGGCTGGTCGCGCGCGGCAGGAGAGGCTGGCTGTCGCGGCTGTCCCGGGTCGCACGCGACAACGGCCGCCCCGGCATTGCCAAGGCGCTGGAGGCAAAGGCGCACAGCCTGACGTCCGCATCCCCCTGAACGCGACGACGCCGAACATGACGCCCATGACGGAAGGTCCAAAGATGGCACGGAAACACGAGGCGACGGAGAACCGCGTCACGGCTCCTGATATCGCGCTGCACATGCTGATGAACGATAGCGGACCCCTGCTGCTGGACTGGGTTCTGCATCACCGTCACCTCGGCTTCGGCCGCATCACCGTGCATGGTGACGGTGCCAACGACCAGGCCACGGCCTTGGCGCGTGCGCTGGCCAAGGCCGGGTTGATCGACTTTGTCCCGACCAAGCGGCCGGGCGTCGCCCATGCCCGCGCCCGCGAGATCCGGGTCCAGGAGCAGGTTCTGAAGGCCGAGATCGACAATCGCAGCGACTATCTCCTGTGGCTCGAGCCTGAGGACATGCTGGTCATCGATACGGGCCAAGGACAGCTGGCGGACCTGGCTGCGGGTCTGGAAGCCTTCCCCGACCTGCTGAGCCTGACCGTGCTGGTTGCGGGCGGAAGCGGGCAGTTGCGGTTTTCCGATGCTCCTCTTCCCGAACGCTTTGACCGGGGAACGGGGGGTGCCTCGGGTCCGCTGATGCTGGCCGCGCCGATCCGCACGATCTTTCGGCCGAACCTGGCCCGCGGGCTGAACACCAACCGCCCCCGGCTCAAGCCCAAGTTCGCGCGGGGAAAAGAACCCGTGACCTGGTTGAACGGTGCCGCCGAGGATGTGTCCGAACGTTATCTGCAGAAGGGATGGCTGGCCATGCCGGACCAGCCGGGCCTGGGCCTGGCCCATGTCATCTGCTTTCTGGCGCAGGACCGTGAAACATTCCTGCTGCGCCGCACCGGCAGCGGCAAGACGCTGCCCTTCATGACGCCCGGCCACCTCAAGAGCACAATCCAGCAGTATCTCCGGCTGAACTTCTCGATGGCCGAAATGGGTCCTGCGGGCGCCGGTGCGGAGGATCTTGCCTCGCGGCGCCGGGCGTTCCTTGCCGATCATCCCCAGATCGCCGCCAAGCAGGCCGAGGTCGTCGTCGAATTTTCCGGTCGGCTGGATCGTCTTCTGGCAGAGCAGGACTCCAAGGCGGTCGAGATCGTCATCGACTTTCTTGAAGGGCGGACCTCCGGCCCGGAGGCCTTCCAGTGGTCGGTACCGTTCGGCAGACAGGTCACGCCCCCCGCGCTGTCCGAGACGAACTCGGCCTGGGCCGAGCGGCTGACCCGCGAGGACGACGGGCCCAAGGAACAGGATGACTGGGCCGGAACCGACGACGAGGCCGAGGCCCCGCCGGCTCAGGCTGCGGCGGTCGAAGCCCCGCTGATCGGTGCGCCGACCTGGCTTGCCGATCTTCGCCTGTCCGGAGAAGCGCACGGCTTCTATCACTCGATGCCGAACTATGCCTGCACCTATGTGGCGCGCAGCCGCAAGCATCTGCTGGTGTCCTTTGACAACCTTGCCTCGGTCCGCGACAACCCGATCGCGCGCGACCCCTGGGGCTACAGCTTTATCCGCAAGCAGAACTGGTCACATCTCGGGGTGCTGTCCTTTGTGCCCGGCTGGTTTCGCGATTCCGGCCTGCACGATTATCTGAACTCGATCAAAGGCAGCGGTTTCTTTGAACAGTTCGACCAGGTGACGATGTTTGGAACATCGATGGGCGGTTATGGCGCCGCCGCATTCGCCTCCCTGGCACCGGGATGCCGGGTCGCCGCTTTTTCCCCGCAGTCCTCTCTGGCGCCACAGTTGGCGGGGTGGGACCTGCGCTATCCCACCGGCCGGCAGGCGGACTGGAAGGGGGCATTCTCGGATGCGGCGCACGAGGTCCGCGCCGCCTCGCAGGCCTGGCTGTTCTATGATCCGGCAGTGGACAACGATCGCCGCCACATCGAGCGCTTCACGTCGGACAACGTGAGGCGGATTCCCCTGCGCTATTCCAACCACAAGACCGCCCTCATGCTGCGGAACGGAGGGATCCTGAGCGCTGTGATGCGCGACATCGTGACCGGAGAGGCCAGCGTGGCCAGCCTGATGAGATATTACCGGGCCTGCCGCACTCTTCCGGAGTTCGTGACCGAACTGCGCGCCCGTGCCGAGCGGACGGGCGGAGCCTCTCGGCGGGAGGCTGTGGACAAGGCGGTCGAACTGATCCGCGGAGAGGAATGATAAAGCTGAGACCCTCCGGACATGGGAAGGGCGTTCCATTCTTGAGGAAAAGCGGCGCCTTCTGAAACGGAACGAATTGTCGACGGACATGCGCCAGATCGGACCCATGGCCTTTGTCCCTGACAGACAACCGATAGGCCCGCCCAAGGATGCCACGCGACGATGATCCCCCGGCATTTCGCGATTATCCGTCCGGCCGGCCCTGCCCGCAGGCCCTTGCCCTGTCATGGGCAGGGCCTCTTCCGGCGGCTCAGGCACCGGCAGCAGGCACCGGCAGGGCGGTGGTCCGGGAGCTTAGACCTGCTGCGGAAAGAAGCGGTCCGAGGGCGTGAAGATTTCGCATCCGTCGGCGGTGACGCCGATCGCATGTTCGAACTGCGCCGACAGCGACTTGTCGCGCGTCACCGCAGTCCAGTCGTCGGCCAGAACCTTGGTCTCGGGGCGGCCGAGGTTGATCATCGGCTCGATGGTGAAGAACATTCCTTCCTCCAGCACCGGACCTTTGCCGGCGCGGCCGAAATGAAGGACGTTCGGAGGGGCATGAAAGACCCGTCCGATGCCGTGGCCACAGAAATCACGCACGACCGACATGCGCTGCCCTTCGGCATAGGTCTGGATCGCGGCGCCGATGTCGCCAAAGGTGGCGCCGGGGCGCACGGCCTCGATCCCCTTCATCAGCGCGTCATGGGTGACCTGCAGCAGGCGCTGCGCCTTCAGGGGCGCGCGCCCGGCGACATACATGCGGCTGGTGTCGCCGAACCAGCCGTCCACGATCACCGTCACGTCGATGTTCAGGATGTCGCCGTCCTTCAGCACCTTGTCGCCCGGGATGCCGTGGCAGACGACATGGTTCACGCTGATGCAGCTGGCATGCTGATAGCCGCGATAGCCGATCGTGGCAGAGGTCGCGCCCAGTTCCTCGACCCGGCGACGGATGAAGTCGTCCAGCGCGCCGGTGGTCACACCCGGCTCGACCAAGGGGCCGACCTCGTCCAGGATCTGCGCGGCCAGAGCGCCGGCGATCCGCATTCCCGCGAAATCCTCGGGCATGTGGATGCGGATGCCCTCCTTGGTGATACGGCCTTCGTCCATCGCTGATCCTTTCTTCATCGGCCCTAGATAGATGCGCAGGCCCACTTGTTCCAGCCCTTGGCGCAGGCATAGAAGGAGGGGGCCACCATCCAGCAAGGGACAGCGCAGATGCAGTCGGACAACCCCACCGCCGCGATCCTGGTCATCGGCGACGAGATCCTGTCGGGTCGCACCCGCGAAGGCAATGCCCATCACCTGGCCCAGGTGCTGACCGCCACCGGTTTCGACCTGCGCGAGATCCGCGTCGTGGCCGACGACCACGACCGTATCGTGGCCGCGATCCGGGCGCTGGACCGGACCCTGGGTGGGGATTACGACCTTCTGTTCACCTCGGGCGGGATCGGTCCCACGCATGACGACATCACCGCGGATGCCGTGGCTGCCGCGCATGGCACCACGGTCGAGGTTCATCCCCAGGCCCGAGCCCTGTTGCAGGAGCGCTGTGACCGCATGGGTGTCGAGCTGAACGAGAACCGCCTGCGGATGGCACGCATTCCCGTCGGCGCCACGCTGATCGACAATGCCGTGTCGGCCGCGCCCGGTTTTTCCATCGGCGTCACCCATGTCATGGCCGGTGTCCCGGAGGTCTTCCGTGCAATGGTTGCCTGGCTGATCCCGCAACTGCCCGGCGGCCGTCCCGTCCAGTCGCTGACGGTCGAGGTGCGGCGCGGCGAAAGCGAGGTGGCCGAGGATCTTCAGGCTGTTGCGGGGGAATATGCGGACCTGTCGCTTGGCTCCTATCCGTTCCGGGATGACACGGGCTGGGGCACCAACCTGGTTGTGCGCGGACTGGATGCCGAACGCGTGGCTCAGGCCATGACCGCGCTGCGGGCGCGGATAGGGCTTTGACCGGCCGGCCCGACCCCGATCTTCTGGCCGCATTCGAGGCGACCTGGCCTGCGGCCCAGACTGTCCGCTGTGGCGGGCTGCGGGTCGGCCGGGGCCTGGGCGCGGGCGGCCGCGTCGGTTCAGCGTACAGCGCCGGTCCCTGGACCGAGGCGGACCTGAAGGCAGCCGAGGCGCAGCATGCCGCCTGGGGGCAACGTCCCGTGGTTCGGGCATGGGACGACGAGGCCTCCCTGATCGCCGCCCTGACCGCGCGCGGCTATCTGCACGACAACCCGACCCTGGTCATGTCCGCCGCGGTCGAGGCGCTGACAGATCGCCCGCTGCCTCCGGTCAAGGCCTTTGCCATCTGGCCGCCGCTGGCCATCCAGCGACAGATCTGGTCGACGGGCAACATCGGCCCTGCGCGCCAAGCGGTGATGGAGCGCGTTTCTCCTCCCAGGGCGGCCTTGCTTGGCCGTCACCGCGACCGTGCCGCGGGCGCGGGTTTTGTCGCGCTGCAGGGGGATGTCGCGATGGTTCATGCTGTCGAGATCCTGCCCTCGTTCCGCCGCCAGGGCTTGGGCAGCTGGATGATGCGTCACGCCGCCTTCTGGGCCCGGGATCAGGGCGCCACCCGCATCGCCCTTGCCGTCAGCGCCGCCAATGCCCCCGCACGGACAGCCTATGACGGACTCGGCTTCGTTGTGGCCGGCAGCTATGGCTATTACGCCCCTTAGGTTCCGGTCTCCGGCTGATCCCGCTGCCAGCCTGCAGAAGGGCCATTCGTCCCGGCATCCGGTCAGCCGTCCATTGCAGAACGGCACGCCGGCGACGTTCAGGTGGTTCCACGCCAGTTTCCGGCCAAGTTGCGCTTGAAGCCGTGCATTTGTCCTTTCGCCGTTCCTGCAGGTTCAAAGCACCTGCGACGGACCAACGGATGACGGTCCGACGACGTCTGGGTCACCCGGCCCAGCCCCGGCGCGTGCCGGATCGGCAGCGGCCGGCCGGTTATTATTTCAGTCCTTCCACCTCGCGCGCGATGGAGCGGGCGATCATTGCCGGCACCTCGGGCGCCAGCCCGATCGGATCAAGCCGGGGACCCGTGAAACCTGCCTGATCCAGCGCCTCGGGCAGGTCGTCCAGCACATGCTCGGCCCGCAGGGCGAACAGTGGCAGGCTGATCGCGCGCTCCAGACCGCGCGCGGCATCGGCAATGAAGGGCTCCTGTTCGACAAAGCCAGTGACGACCCGCGCAAAATGCGGCGAAATGCGCTCTGCCAGCGCCGTGGTGATGTCAAAGCTGGCCTGGCTGCGCTGCGAGCCATGAGCCGACAGCAGCAGCGTCACCTGGTCCAGCGGCCAGCCCTGCGCCTCGGCTGCCTGCCGAGCCTTTCCGATGATCAGGTCGGGCAGCCCGGGATCTGTGCCGAAGGGCCGGGTGATATGGGCGCCGGACGCACCGGCCTGCGTCAGCCGGCGCGGCAGTTCGGTTCCGGTGAACCACCCTTCGGCCATGAACATCGGATAAACGATGCAGTCGCTGCGGCAGGTGCGCGCCAGCGCTTCGGGCATGGCCAGCGTCGCCCCCAGGACTTCGACACCCGGCGCATGACGCGCGACCTCGGCCGCCAGCGCCTCGATGGCCGCCTGCTGCGGCTCGGGGTCGCCGGGCTGGCCGTGCGAGACGATGATCGCCCGGGTCACGACCTGCGGCTGCTGAGCCTCGCGGAAAAAGCGGGCCAGCGCTTCGGGCATCGGAAACTCTGCCAAGGCGCGGGCGCGGGCCGCGCCCGACATCTTGCGGGCCGTTTTTTCGATGATCCTTGGCATCTTTTCGTCCGGCACGGCGGCCATGAAGTCGCCCAGGTACCAGCGGATGAAGGTAAAGCAGATCACGTCCTCCAGCGCCTGGACCTGCGGGTCGCGCTTGAGCCCTTGTTTCGTCAGCATCCTGCGGGCGATGTCGATGTCCTCCGCGCCATAGCCGGCCTCTGCCATGATGCCCGCGATCCGTTCGGCATGGCGGCGGCCCTGTTCCTGGCGCCATTGCAGATAGCCGGGGCGGTTCATGGGATAGTCGCTGCGGGGCAGGGTCCAGCGCTCGATATGCTGGCCGCGGCAGGCGATGCGCAGCACGTCGTCGGCCTGGGGGAACAGGTGCTGCTGTTCGGCCGTCATGCGCTGGCCATAGAGAAGGTTCGCGGGCTGGCCGTCCTCCAGGTTCGGGTCCCGGGCATTGGCGGCGTCGATGGCGGCAAAGGCGTGGTCAAGGCGGGCGGTCATGCGCATCTCCGGCTGTTTGGGCCAGTGTGACGCCGCCAGGGGGGCGGTTGCAAGCAGTCAGGCCCGGGTTGATCAGGGCAGGGCGAACAGGTCGGGCAGGTCCCGGCGGTCGTCCAGCAGGACCTGCGCCGCCAGATCGGCGACCAGCGGCGCCATGCCAAAGCCGATCTTGAAGCCGCCATTGGCGATCAGGTGCCCCGGCCTCCCCGGCCAAGGCGCCAGGACCGGCGCGCGAGAGCGCGCGCGCGGGCGAAGGCCGGCCCAGATGTCCAGAACCGCTGCATCGGCGAGAGCGGGGCAGAGGGTGCGGGCCCGCGCCAGCAGGTCCTCCGCCTGATGGTCCGGCTGGTCATGGTCGTAGCTGTTTTCGGAGGTCGAGCCGATGGCCGTCGTTCCGTCCGCATGCGGCACGATGTGCAGGCCGTCTGCAAAGACCTGCGGGCTGTCAGGCGCGGCATGAGCCAGCAGCGCCGACTGGCCCTTGACGCCCTGACCGATCTTGCGGTCCAGCGCCCGGTTCAGGTCCTGCAGCCCGGGCGTGCCGGTGGCCCAGATCGTGGGGGCATGGTCCCCATCGGCCGCATGGTTTTCAATCACCTCGCCGCCCTTGGCGCGGATCGCACCCGTCAAGGCCAGCAGGGCCGCGCGAGGGTTCAGCCGTGCAGTCAGCCCGTCCTCCAGCCAGAGGCCGGTGGGGCTGTCCGGGACCAGCGCGGCCTGCGGGTGGTCGGTCAGGCGCATTCCCAGATCCGCCGGCCATTGCCGTTCCGCCGCCGCGATGCGATCGGCCAGCCGCAAGGCGGTGTCGGCATCCGGGACGGGCTGCAGCCGCCCCGTCCGGCCGTAGCCCGAGGGCAGGCCGGAGGCATCCTCGACCCCCTTCCAGAAGTCCGGCGCCGCCAGCAGGCTGTCCAGCTGCAACGCCTTCTTGCTGTTCCAGTTCTCGGGGGCGTGCGGCGCCAGCGCGCCGACATGTCCGCCCGAGGAACCTGCGCCGATCCGTCCCGCCTCTAGGACGCGGACGGGGGCGCCGCGCCGGGCCAGCGCCCAGGCGCAGGCCAGCCCGAAGATGCCCGCCCCCGCCACAAGGATCACCCTGTCCCTTGCCAAAGCCGCGTCCTTTCCTGAAAGCTGCCGCGCATGAGCGATCTAGACCAACCCCACCCCGAAGACGAGCCATCCCTCGACTGGCGCGAAGGTGGTGTGCCCGTCTCCACTGTTTTCGATGATCCGTATTTCAGCCTGGGCGGGGGGCTGGCCGAAACCCGGCATGTGTTCCTCGACGGCAATGACCTGCCGGCACGTCTGGTGCCCGGATTTCATGTGGCCGAGCTGGGCTTCGGTACCGGACTGAATGCGTTGGCCTTGGCGCAGATTGCGCAGGTGCCGGTGCGGATGACCAGCTTCGAGGCTTATCCGATGAGCGCCGCGCAGCTGGCGCAGGCCCATGCGTCCTTTCCCGAACTGGCGGGACTGGCCGCGCAGTTGCGGGCGGGCTGGGGTCGACCCGTGATCCAGGTGGGGCAGGTCAGCCTGACGCTGGTTCTGGGCGACGTGCGCCAAACCCTGCCGTTGTGGACGGGGCGGGCTGATGCGTGGTTCCTTGACGGGTTCTCCCCCGCCAAGAACCCGCAGATGTGGGCCGAGGACCTGATGCGCCAGGTGGGGGCGCATACGGTGCCGGAGGGCAGCTTTGCGACCTATACGGCGGCCGGTCATGTGCGCCGCGCCCTGTCCGGGGCCGGCTTCGACGTGTCCCGCCGTTCCGGCTTTGGCACCAAGCGGCATATGAGCGTGGGCCGCCTGAAGGTCGGGTGTTCGGGGCCGTCAGGCCCCGGCGGCTGACGCCCCTTCGATGGGGGCGGCGGCCGCAACTGGTTTAGGCCGTCAGCGGCGCGTGACGCGAGGGATGCGGCTGTCGGAATAGACGGCCTCCGGATGCGGCGGCTGCCCATGGGTGCGCGACCAGAACGCCGGCCCGCCGCGCCGCAGGAACACCGGCAGCGCCAGGACCAGCCCTGCCACGAAACCGCCCGCATGGGCCCAATAGGCCACGCCACCTTCGCCTGCGACCATGGAAAACCCCCCGAACAGCTGCAGCGCGAACCAGATGCCCAGCATGACCCAGGCCGGCAGGGTGAACACCTTGAAGAAGATGATGAAGATAGCCAGTACATCCACCCTGGCCCGCGGAAACAGCAGCAGATAGCCACCCATCACCCCTGCGATAGCCCCCGATGCGCCAACCATGGGAATGGGCGACATCGGCTCAGCCGCGATCTGCAGGGCGGCCGCCGCCAACCCGCTGCCCAGATAAAAGGCCAGAAAGCCGAACCGCCCCATCTGATCCTCCAGGTTGTCCCCGAAAATCCACAGGAACAGCATGTTGCCACCCAGATGCAGCAGCCCGGCATGCAGGAACATATGAGTGACAAGCCCGGACAGAAGCTCTCCGTTCACCACGGCCAACGGATAAAGGGCAAGGTTTGCCCACAGGATCTCGCCGCCCTGGCTGCCAGGCAGGGTCGCAAGGTACAGGGCCACGTTCATGGCCATCAGCATCCAGGTGACCCAGGGACGGCGGCTGGAGGGATTGTGGTCGCGGATGGGAAACATCGGGCTAGCTTGTCCCCGACGGAAGGCTTGGCACTGCCATGTCTGGCGCGGGCGGGGCGGGCGGGATCGCAGGGGGCATCGGGTTCTCCGGTCGGCAGAAGGGGCGGGATGGCGCGGGACAGGCGTCTGGTGCAACCCGGCACGACCCGAAGGGGTTGCAGCCCGGCCGGACGATACGGCGGGACGCCGGGACCCGGCACTGGCATTATGAGGCGCGGGTGCCTATCTGCGGGCTCGGGTGGATGCCGCCCGAGAGGCGCGAAGAACCGCCAGAACCACACGGGGGACGAATGGGCGCGATCATCGAAATAGACCACCTGTCAAAGCAGTATGACAGCGGCACCAAGGCGCTGGACGACGTCAGCCTGTCCATCAGCGAGGGCGAGATCATCGCCCTGCTGGGGCCGAACGGGGCGGGCAAGACCACGCTGATCTCGGTCATCTGCGGACTGGTCGTGCCGACAGGCGGCACGGTCCGCGTGGGCGGGCACGACATTCGCACCGACTGGCGCGCCGCACGCAAGCTGATCGGCCTTGTCCCGCAGGAGATCGCGCTGGAACCTTTCGAAAAGGTCATCAACTGCGTGCGCTTTACCCGCGGTCTTTACGGCATGCCGCCCGATGACGCCTATATCGAGCGCATCCTGCGCGCGCTGTCCTTGTGGGACAAGCGCGACGCCGCCACGCGCGAGCTGTCGGGCGGCATGAAGCGCCGCGTGCTGATCGCCAAGGCCTTGTCGCATCAGCCCAAGGTGCTGTTCCTGGACGAACCCACGGCCGGCGTCGACGTGGCCTTGCGCCGCGAGATGTGGGAGGTGGTGGGCGAACTGCGCCGCGAAGGCGTCACCATCATCCTGACCACCCATTACCTTGAGGAGGCCGAGGAGATGGCCGACCGCGTCGGCGTCATCGCCCGCGGCCGCCTGCTGCTGGTGCGCCCCACGGCCGAGTTGATGGGCGAATTCGGCAAGAAGACCCTGACCATCGAACTGGATGCGCCTCTGGCGGCGATCCCTGCCGATCTGGCCACCCGTGACCTGTCTCTGTCGGCCGACGGGCGGCAACTGGCCTTCGACTATGACACCCGGGCCGAGCGGACGGGCATCGCGCGGCTTTTGGGCGATCTGGCAGCGCGGGGGATCACCGTGCGCGACGTCTCGACCCGGCAATCCAGCCTTGAAGAAGTGTTCCTGTCCCTGGTTTCGGAGAATGCGGCATGACCGGCATCAACTGGCGCGGCGTGGGCGCGATCTTTCACCACGAGATGACGCGCTTTTTCCGCACGATCTGGCAATCGCTGGCCTCGCCCGTGCTGTCCACGGTGCTTTACTTCGTGGTCTTCGGCGCTGCCATCGGCGGACGGATCCAGTCGGTCGAGGGCGTGGAATACGGCGCCTTCATCGTGCCGGGCCTGATGATGCTGACCATCCTGCAGCAGGCCGTCAGCAATGCCAGCTTCGGCATCTATTTCCCCAAGTTCAGCGGCACGATCTATGAATACCTGGTCTCTCCTGTCGGCTGGATCGAGGTGACGCTTGGTTTCGTGGGCGCGGCGGCGGCCAAGGCCGTCCTGATCGCGCTGGTGATCCTGCTGACCAGCTTTGCCTTCGTCGGCGTCCATATCCTGCATCCGTTCTGGATGCTGGCCTTTTTGATCCTGTCGGCATTGGGCTTCAGCCTGCTGGGCTTCATCATCGGGCTGTGGGCCAAATCCTTCGAGCAGCTGCAGATCGTGCCGATGATGGTCATCATGCCGCTGGTCTTCCTGGGCGGGGCCTTTTACTCGGCCAGCATGCTGCCGCCCTTCTGGGAGGGCGTGGCCAAGCTGAACCCGGTCCTTTACCTGATCTCTGGCTTCCGCTGGTCGTTCTTTGGCCTGGCCGATGTGCCGGTGGGCGTGTCGCTGGTGGCCGTGGCCATCATGATCGTGATGTGCATGGCTGTGATCCGCTGGATCTTTGCCACCGGCTGGCGGCTGCGCGAATGAGACAGCCTCAGGGGCGGATGCTGTCGCAGATGCGGGTTTCCGGGTCCAGCCGCACATAATCGCGGGCCGAGATCACCTGCATCTGCATCGAGCGGTTCCATCCCCCGAACCACCGCTCGCGGATGCCGCCGCGATAGTACTGGCCCATGATCTGGTCCACATAAGGCGGGATGATCTGCGTGTTCGGGATGCGCGGCGCGTGAAAGCCGATCCGCGCGTTCGGCCCCAGGCAGGCATTCGGCAAGGTCGTCAGGATTGTGCAGGCCGACCGGCAATACCCGCGGATGCGCACCTGCCGCCCGGAATTGGCCAGATCCTGCCGCGTCTGGACCATCTGCAGCACGTTGCCGCCGCGGTTGTTCCACACGTCGATGAACTGGCCGTTCCGCTGGATGCCCTGCGGCTGCTGGGCCAGGGCGGGCGCGGTGGTCATCAGGGCGGCGATCAGGATCAGGGCAAGGCGATGCGTCAGGGTCATGGCCGCATCTGTGCCCGATTTGCGTGTCAGGGGAAATCACGTTCCGGCGACGTGCCATGGCTGGTCATTCCCGCATCCCTGTCGAACCCATGAGGGCCGGGCGGCGTTGGGTTCGCAACGCAAGGAGAGTCAGATGTTCCGCCTTCTCAAGTTTTTTGCCATCTTCAAAGTGATCCGCCAGCTGATGCGCCGCCGCTGAAGCGGTTCATCGCACGGCGGATCAGCCTTTTCCTGTAAGCGCGAATCGCTTATGTGCGGCGGATGCAACAGAACCCGCCCGACCTGCGCCCCGACCTTGCCCGCGCCCGCATTCCCGATGCCCATTCCGGGGAACGGCGCGATGGCCAGCCGACCATCGGCATGGTCAGCCTTGGCTGTCCCAAGGCGCTGGTCGACAGCGAACGCATCCTGACCCGCCTGCGGGCCGAAGGATATGCGATCAGTGCCGATTATCACGGCGCGGATGCGGTGGTGGTAAACACCTGCGGATTTCTGGACAGTGCCAAGGCCGAAAGCCTGGACGCCATTGGCGAGGCGCTGCGCGAGAACGGCCGCGTGATCGTTACCGGCTGCCTGGGGGCGGAACCCGACTATATCACCGGCACGCATCCCAAGGTGCTGGCCGTCACGGGGCCGCATCAATACGAGCAGGTTCTGGATGCGGTCCACAAGGCCGTGCCGCCGCAGCCCGATCCCTTCATCGACCTGCTGCCCGCCAGTGGCGTCAGTCTGACGCCGCGTCATTACAGCTATCTGAAGATCTCGGAAGGCTGCAATCACAAGTGCAAGTTCTGCATCATCCCGGACATGCGGGGCCGCCTGGTCAGCCGCCCGGCCCATGCGATCATGCGCGAGGCGGAAAAGCTGGTCGAGGCCGGGGTGAAGGAGTTGCTGGTCATCAGCCAGGACACCAGCGCCTATGGCGTGGATCGCAAATACGCCGAAGAGCGCGGCCATCGCGCCCATGTCACCGACCTCGCGCGCGATCTGGGCAGCCTGGGGGCTTGGGTGCGGCTGCACTATGTCTATCCCTATCCCCATGTGCGCGACCTGATCCCGCTGATGGCAGACGGGCTGGTGCTGCCCTATCTGGACATCCCTTTCCAGCACGCCCACCCGGACGTGCTGAAGCGCATGGCCCGTCCCGCGGCCGCTGCCAGGACGCTGGACGAGATCGCCGCATGGCGCGCCATCTGCCCCGAGATCACCCTGCGATCGACCTTCATCGTGGGCTATCCCGGAGAAACCGAAGCCGAGTTCCAGACCCTGCTGGACTGGCTGGACGAGGCGCAGCTGGACCGCGTCGGCGCCTTCCAGTACGAGAACGTCAAGGGCGCCCGCGCCAATGACCTGCCCGACCACGTCGCCCCCGAGGTCAAGCAGGAACGGTTCGAGCGGTTCATGCAGAAGGCTCAGGCCATCTCCGAGGCCAAGCTGGCGGCCAAGATCGGCACCCGCATCGAGGTGATCGTGGACGAGATCGACGAACAGGGCGCCACCTGCCGCACCAAGGCCGATGCGCCGGAAATCGACGGCAACCTGTTCATTGACGAAGGGTTCGACGCGTTGAAGCCCGGCGATATCGTGTCCGTGACGGTTGACGAGGCCGGCGAATACGACCTGTGGGGCCATCTTTGATCACCATCAGCCCGGCCTTCGATCCTGACGGCCCGCCGCGCAAGCCGGGCGCGCTGTGCATCGGGGCGCAGAAGGCCGGGACCAGCTGGCTGGCGCAGATGCTGGGCCAGCACCCGCAGGTCTGGATCCCGCCCTTCAAGGAAGTGCAGTATTTCAACCACCTGCACATCCCCGAACACCGCCGCTGGATCGCCTGGCATTACCGCAACAAGCCGCAGGAAATCCGCAACCGCCATGCGGCGCGCAAGGTCGACCTGCCCCCTGAACTGGACCAATATCTGACCGCCGTCACCAGTGGCAAGATGTTCCACAACCAGTGGTACAAGCGCGTCTTCGCCCCCGCGCCCGCGCATGCCATCCCGATGGACTTCACCCCGGAATATTCCGGCCTGCCGGAGGACGGCGTCCAGGCGGTCAGGGATTTCCTGCCCAAGGCCCGCGTCATCTATCTGATCCGTCACCCGGTCGACCGCGCCATCTCGCAGTTGCGCATGAACCTGCGCCGCGAAAAACGCATGCCCGAAACGGTGGACGACTGGCTGGCCGAGGTGTCCAACCCGGTGCTGGACGAACGCGGTGATTATGCGGCCTATCTGCCGCGTTGGCAGGCGCGCTATCCCGACATGCTGGTGATCCCGTTCGGGCTGATCGGCACCCAACCCGCCGCGGTCATGGACGCGGTCGAGGCGCATCTGGGGATCGGCCCCGGCCTTTATTCGAACCTGACCCAGAAGGTCTTCGCCAATCCCGCGGGCCTGATGCCCCCGCCCGAAGCCGTGACGGCGCTGGAAGCGCGGCTGGCCCCCCAGATCGACGCGCTGCGCGACATGCTGGGGCAGGATTTCGTGGACCAGATCCGCTGACCTTTCATCGGCACGTCCGATCGCTTACAAAACGGCAAATTACAGGAGATTCCGATGGCGTCCTATCAGTTCGTCTACCACATGGACGGTGTGTCCAAGACCTATCCCGGCGGCAAGAAAGTCTTCGAGAACATCCGCCTGAACTTCCTTCCCGGCGTCAAGATCGGCGTTGTGGGCGTCAACGGATCAGGTAAATCCAGCCTGATGCGCGTGATGGCCGGCATCGACAAGGACTTCACCGGCGAGGCCTGGGCCGCCAAGGGCGCGACCGTCGGTTACCTGCCGCAGGAACCGCAGCTGGACGAATCCCTGGACGTGCGCGGCAACGTGATGCTGGGCGTGGCGGCCAAGCAGGCCAAGCTGGATCGTTACAACGAGCTGGCGATGAACTATTCCGACGAGACCGCCGACGAGATGTCGGCGCTGCAGGACCAGATCGACGCGGAAAACCTGTGGGATCTGGACAGTCAGGTGGATATCGCGATGGAGGCCCTGCGCTGCCCGCCCGACGACGCGGACGTGACCACGCTGTCGGGGGGCGAGCGTCGTCGCGTGGCGCTGTGCAAGCTGCTGCTGGAAGCGCCCGACATGCTGCTGTTGGACGAACCGACCAACCACCTGGACGCGGAAACCATCGCCTGGCTGCAAAAGCACCTGATCGAGTACAAGGGCACGATCCTGACCGTGACCCATGACCGCTATTTCCTGGACGACATCACCAGCTGGATCCTGGAGCTGGAGCGCGGCCGCGGCCTGCCGCACGAGGGGAACTATTCCTCGTGGCTGGATGCCAAGGCCAAGCGCGTCGCGCAGGAGGCGCGTGAGGACAAGTCCAAGCAGAAGGTCCTGGAAAAGGAACTCGAATGGATCCGCGCCGGTGCCAAGGCCCGTCAGGCCAAGCAGAAGGCCCGGATCAATGCCTACAACGAGATGGCCAACAAGACCGAAAAGGAACGCATTGCCAACGCCCAGATCATCATCCCCAACGGCGAACGCCTTGGCGGCAAGGTGATCGAGGTCACCGGCCTGAAAAAGGCCATGGGCGACAAGCTGCTGATCGAGAACCTGGATTTCACCATCCCCCCCGGCGGTATCGTCGGCGTGATCGGCCCGAACGGTGCGGGCAAGTCCACCCTGTTCCGCATGCTGACCGGCAACGAGCAGCCCGACGAAGGCACCATCACCCTGGGCGATACGGTCCAGCTGTCCTATGTGGACCAGTCGCGCGACGCGCTGGCTGACGGCAAGACCGTGTGGGAGGAAATCAGCGGCGGAGCTGAGCTGATCGCCCTGGGCGATGCGACGATGAACAGCCGTGCTTATTGCAGTGCGTTCAACTTCAAGGGCAGCGACCAGCAGAAGAAGGTGGGCCAGCTGTCGGGCGGGGAACGCAACCGCGTCCACATGGCGAAACTGCTGAAGTCGGGCGGCAACGTCCTGCTGCTGGACGAACCGACCAACGACCTGGATGTCGAGACCCTGCAGGCGCTGGAGGCGGCGCTGGACGATTTCGCCGGCTGCGCGGTGATCATCAGCCACGACCGCTTCTTCCTGGACCGGCTGTGCACGCATATCCTGGCCTTCGAGGGTGATGCCCATGTCGAATGGTTCGAAGGCAACTTCGAAGCCTACGAGCAGGACAAGATCCGCCGCCTGGGTCCCGATGCAGTCGAGCCGAAGCGCGTAAAGTACAAGAAGTTCACGCGCTGACGGCCAAGGGCCGCTCGGTCAGGCTTTATCTGGCCGAGGGCGCGGCCACCGGCATCCTGACGGCCGAGATCATCAACTGGACGGGGCAGGTTCTGGCGGCGCCCCGCACCCGCTTGGATGTGGTACTGCGCCGCCCCGAAATGAACCGCACCGGTGTGTATCTGCTGGTCGGAACCAGCACCGGGAGCGACCTTCCTGCGGTTCATGCCGGCGAGGGCGAGGCCATCGGCGAACGTATTCGCAGCCATGGCCGCGACGATGACAGGGACTATTGGGATCGCGTCATCGCGATCACCAGCAAGGACCTGAACCTGACCAAGGCCCATGTCCGCTATCTGGAGTCCCGGCTCATCACGCTGCTGAAGGACGCCCGTAAAAGCAACGTGATGAACCGGACTGATCCCGGCTTCGAACGCCTGCCAGAGGCGGACGTGGCGGATATGGAAACCTTCATCGAAGAGATCCAACTGATCCTACCGGTCATCGGCATCGACCAGTTGCGCCGTCCGCAGACGATGGTTCCGGCTGCCGACGTTGCGGCACTATGGTACCCTTCGCCTTGTGTTCCCGACCGCGCGGCAGAGCCGCCCTGCCGATCCGAAGCCGAGATGCAGGCTCCAGGGCCTCAGGCGCCAGTGCTATTTTCTTTAGTGCATGAGGCAAAAGGTATCCGCGCCACAGCCGTCGAGACGGAAGGCGAGTTCGTTATTCCTGCAAGCGGAACGGGCAGCCTGACCGCCGCACCCTCCTTCCCCGATCGCATCCGCGTTCTGCGAGACCAAGCGCTTGAGGCAGGTGCTGCGACTGCTCTGGACGACGGCACCTTTCGTCTTGCTCAGGACCTCGCCTTCAAAAGCCCCAGTGCTGCCGCAGTCTTTCTTTTTGGCACCAGTCGCAACGGGCGCACGGATTGGTTGGTCGGAGACACGGGCCAGACCTATGGCGCCTTCAAGGGTGCGCAATTGAATTGAGCACGCTCTGGCTCCGGCAGGCGCTCCAGGCATGAAGAAGGGCGGCCTCTCGGGGCCGCCCTCTGGTTTTGCTGTTCCTGATGGATCAGAACCGGAACGAGGCGCGCAGTTGCACCATGTCGCTGTCCAGGTCGAGGTTGTCGACATCGGCGACATCGCTGAAATCCTGGCGAGTGTATTCCGCGCCCAGGGTAAAGCGCTCGGTCACCTTGAAGTCGGCACCGATGCCATAGGTGACGGCAGTTTCCGACAGGTCGAGGTCGCCGCCCAGATCGGCCTTCACGCGGGCGGCGCCCAGGCTGACATAGGGCAGGAAGCGGCCGGCGTCGTAACCGGCGCGGGCGCGCAGGCGCAGCATGTCGCCCTTGTCGTCCACGTTGTCGATGTCCAGGCGGTTGTAGTCCAGATCGCCGCCCAGCACGAAGCGGCCGAAGTCACGGTTGTAGCCCGCGTGGATGCCATAGGCATCGAAGTCCTCGCTGACCTCGCCGCCGGTCAGCGACAGGTCGCCGCTGCCCTGGCCGTACTGCAGACCGGCATAAAAGCCGGACCAGTCCGAGGCCGGGGTGACAGGGGCGACGACGGGCGCGGGTGCGGGCTCGACGACCGGGGCAACATAACCACCGGCATGGGCGGCCCCAGTGGCCAGAACGGCGGCGATGGCAGCGGCAGCAAGTTTCATCTTGGGTCTCCAATTCTCATGGTGCCGCAGACGTAAGGCCGCGGCCTTGCTGGGGAAAGGCGGCAGGCCGATCTGGCCCGACGCACGTGTCGGCCGCGCAACCACGACAGCGTGACGGCGCGTGAACGAGAATGGTCAAGGCACCAGCAACGGCCAGCGGGGACGCGGCGGGCGCCGGGGCGCGCCGCTCACGCGGCGGCCGAAGCAGGTCAGGCCTCCCGGTCGGGATGATGTAAATCGTCGCATCCCGGCGCGGTGGCGGCAGGTGCGGGAACAATCTTTGGTGGTGGCGGTCCCGGCCGTTCCGCATCAGCGGCCTTTCCGGTGCAGCACCTGCCCGGTGCAGGTCTTTGCCATGGCTTTCGGGCAGGCGCGGGTGCCCGTGGCCACCGTGGCTTCCGTGGCGGCGGGGGCGGCCGCAACGGGCGCACGCGCCCCGGGCACGGAAGCAGTGGCGGGGGTACCGGACGGCGGTGTCTGTGCCAGGCCAACGGATGCCACAAGGCAGCCCGAGACCAGCGTGGTCACGATCAGGCGAAACATGGCGTATCCCTTCTGTGGATATCCCAGCATGCGCCCGAATCGGCTATTTTCCAATGATTTTCAGCGCACCTTGCCGGTGAAGCCGGGCGGTCGGCGGGCGATCCATGACCAGAAGCGTGCCAGTTCCGGATGCTCGCGCAGCGCCTCGACCGTGTGATAGTTGCGGGCAAGCTCGGCTTCGCGAAGAGTCTTGTGGATGGTCTTGTGGCAGATGTGGTGCAGCAGCACCGTTTCTCCATGCTTGCCGCCCTTCAGTTTGGGGACCAGGTGATGGCGGCTTTGCGGGACATCCGGCGGGATCGGGCGCAGGCACAGCGGGCAGACAGGGTCTGACGCCAACGTGACCGGCTCGGGACTGTATCTTGGTTTACGCATGCGATCCGCCCGCGTTAGCTCGGGGACGATCAGACCCCAGCCGCCGCGAAAGGACAAGCCATGCCGACCCGACGTCTTTTTCTGGCCTCTGCCGGCGCCCTCGTGGCGTTGCCCGCGCTGGGGCAGGAGCGGGCGAATCCGATGCCCGAAGATCTGCGCCGTGCGCTGGAACGCGACCCGACGGCGCCGGTGCTGGGCAACCCGCAGGGCAACATCACCCTGACCGAGTTCTTCGACTATAACTGCCCCCATTGCCGCACCATGCTGCCCATGATCCAGCAGCTGGTCAGCAGCGACCCGCAGCTGCGCGTCGTTTACCGCGAATGGCCGATCTTTGGGGAAGGTTCGGAATTCGCGGCCCGGGCGTCGCTGGCCTCGCTCTCGACCGGCAACTACTGGCGCTTTCACGCGGGCCTCCTGGGCATGCGCGACCGGGCGCAAGAGGCCAGTGTGATGCGTATCGCACGGCAGGTCGGGCTGGACGAGGCGCGCCTGCGCCGCGACATGGAGGGCGAGCCGGTCGAGCGCCACATCTCGATGAGTCACCTGATGGCCGAACACATGGGCCTGGTCGGCACCCCGACCTTTATCTGCGGCGACGAGGCGGCCTTTGGCGCGCTGACGCTGGCCGAGTTGCGCGAACTGGTCGCACGCGGGCGCCAGACGATGGGCGTCTAGTCCCGCACGCCCCAAGCGGCATCCTGCATCTCTCGCAGGCGGCTGGCGGTGCGTTCGAATTCGAAGCTGCCTTCGCCCTCGTTGTACAACTGTTCCGGCTGGTCGGCGGCGCTGGCGATCAGGCGGACCTTGGCCTCGTAAAGCGCATCGATCAGCGTGACGAAGCGCCGGGCCTCGTTGTAGTTCGAGGCGGACAGCCGCGGCACCCCGTCGATCAGCAGCACATCCACCGCGCGCGCCACGGCCAGATAATCCGCTGCTCCCAGGGGACGGCCGCACAGGTCCCAGAAGGAGGACCGCGCCACCCGATCCGCACAGGCGGAGAGCTCGACCTGGCGGCCCTTGACCTCGATCATGCAGGATGCGGGTGCTGCGCCATCGGTCAGCCTGTCCCATCTGTCATCCAGCGCCGCTTTTGCGGCCGCATCGGCAGGGGCGAACCAGACCTGGCTGCCAGTGCGGTTCTGGCGATAATCGGTCTGGCTGTCCAGGCAGACGACCTCCATCCGCTGTCGGATCAGCGCGATGAAGGGCAGGAACAACTGGCGGTTCAGCCCGTGCTTGTACAGGTCCTCGGGTTCGCGGTTCGAGGTGGTGACGACAACCACTCCTTGATCGAACAGCACCTGGAACAGTCGTCCCACGATCATCGCATCGGCGATGTCGGTGATCTGCATCTCGTCAAAGCACAAGAGGCGGGTCTGCCGGGCCACGCCTTCGGCCACGGGGCGCACGGTGTCCTGTTCGCCGCGCTTGCGGGCCTCGTTCAGCCCGGCCTGGATCTCCTGCATGAATTCGTGGAAATGGACGCGACGGCAGGGAATGTCACCCGCGACCTCGGCCATCAGGTCCATCAGCATCGACTTGCCGCGCCCGACCCCGCCCCACAGGTAAAGCCCCCGCGCCCCCGGCGCAGGCTCGGGGTTGCCGACACCCAGAAAGGCCCGCCAGGCGGATCGTTTCGGTGGCGGGGTGGCCTCCATGTCGGCCAGCACGCGGTCCATGTGGGGCAGCACGGCCTCTTGTGCGGGATCGGGGCGCAGGACGCCCGATGCCACGCGTTGCCGGTAAAGATCGCTGACCCTGCCCATGCCTTGGCCTTTCCTTGACCGCCGACCCCTGCCACAGGGGCCCCGCCTGCCGCAAGGGGCCATCGCCTTGACCCGGCGGACGGCCCCGTGCCACCCCAAAGCGCGCCCCAATGCCCGAGGTTCCCATGCCGGCCACCCCTGACCATCTTGCCGGACTGCCGGTCCTGTTCGTGATGGCGGCCCTGCCCGAATACGGGCCCGCCCTGCAGTCGCGCATCACGCCCCTGATCACGGGCATCGGTCCCGTCGAGGCCGCCGTCCAGCTGACAGCGGCATTGGCCACGATGGACGTGCAGCCGCGCCTGATCGTGTCCCTGGGTTCGGCCGGGTCCGCACGGCTGGTCCAGACCGAGATCTATCAGGCGGGCGCGGTCGCTTATCGCGATATGGATGCCTCGGCCCTGGGCTTTCCCCGGGGTTGCACGCCGCTGCTGGACCTGCCGCGCGTGATCGCGATGTCGCACCGCATCCCCGGCCTACCGGTGGCCACCCTGTCCACGGGCGCCAATATCGTCAGCGGTGCGGCCTATGCCGGCATCGAGGAGGACATGGTCGACATGGAGACCTTTGCCCATCTGCGCGTGGCGCAGCATTTCGGCCTGCCGCTGATCGGGCTGCGCGGCATCTCGGACGGGGTCGAGGAGCTGCGTGGCCTGTCCGACTGGACGCAGTACCTTCAGGTGATCGACGGCAAGCTGGCAGCGGCCGTGGATCTGCTGGAGCAGGCGCTGGACTGCGGCACGATCCGGCCGTGACACCCCGTCGGCTTGTCCTTGGGCCCTCCGCAGCCTAAACCGGAACGCGGTAAAACATCACGGTCAGGCTGGCATGGCACGCGGCGCTAAAATTCTGGAAGACCGGCCGACAAGCCGGCGCGTGGGTGCGCTGGGTGCGCTCTGGCCCTTTGTGCGGCCTTATCGCGGGCAGGTCGTGCTGGCGTTGCTGGCGCTGGTCGCCACATCGGCCATCAGCCTGATCCTGCCGCTGGCCGCGCGCCGCGTGGTCGACAATTTCGACGACGGCGCAGGCTTGCTGGACGAATATTTCTCTGCGGGCCTGATCATCGTGGTGGGCCTGGCCCTGGGTACGGCCCTGCGCTATTTCTTCGTCACGCGGCTGGGCGAACGTGTCGTGGCGGACATCCGCAAGGCCGTCTATGCCCGCGTCATCACCCTTTCGCCCGCCTTTTTCGAGCGCGTGATGACTGGCGAGATCCTGTCGCGCATCACCACCGACACGACGCTGATCCAGTCGGTCGTGGGCTCGTCCCTGTCGATCGCGCTGCGCAACATGCTGATCCTGGCGGGCGGCATGGCCATGCTGGCCTGGACCTCGGTCAAGCTGACCGGGCTGGTCCTGCTGATCGTGCCGGCGATCCTGATCCCGATCATCTTGCTGGGGCGCCGCCTGCGCGGCTTGTCGCGCCAGAACCAGGACTGGATCGCGGCATCCTCGGGCACCGCCTCGGAAACCCTTCTGGCGGCGCAAACGGTGCAGGCCTATACGGCCGAGGCGCGCAGCATCAGTCGCTTCGACAGCGTGACCGACCGGTCCTATGACGTGGCGCTGGCGCGCATCACCACCCGCGCGGTCATGACCGCCATCGTGATCTTCCTGATCTTTGCCGGGGTGATCGGCGTCCTGTGGATCGGTGCGCGCGACGTGCGCGAGGGCGCGATGACCGCAGGCCAGCTGGTGCAGTTCGTGATCTATGCGATCCTCGTCGCGGGCTCGACCGGGGCCCTGTCGGAAATCTGGGGCGAGTTGCAGCGCGCGGCCGGCGCAACCGAGCGGCTGGCCGAACTGCTGTCGGCCGAGGACGAGCTGACGGACCCGGCGCAGCCCTGCGCCCTGCCGCAGCCCTTGCGGGGCCAGATCGCGCTGGAGGGCGTCAGCTTCCGCTTTCCCACCCGTCCCGATGCGCCGGCGCTGGACAACATCGACCTGACCATCCGTCCCGGCGAAACGGTGGCCCTGGTGGGCCCCTCGGGCGCGGGCAAGACAACCGTGATCCAGCTGATCCAGCGGTTCTGGGACCCGCGGCAGGGGCGCGTCACGCTGGACGGCATCGACCTGCGCGACCTGGCGCGGGTCGATCTGCGCAGCCAGATCGCGCTGGTCCCGCAGGACCCGGTGATCTTTGCCGCCTCGGCTGCGGACAATATCCGCCTTGGCCGACCGACGGCCAGCGATGCCGAGGTGCAGGCCGCGGCCCGTGCCGCCCATGCGCATGATTTCATCGCGGCACTGCCGCAAGGTTACGACACGGCCCTGGGCGAACGCGGCGTGATGCTGTCGGGAGGCCAGCGCCAGCGCGTGGCCATCGCCCGCGCCATCCTGCGCGACGCGCCGATCCTGTTGCTGGACGAGGCCACCAGTGCCTTGGACGCGGAATCCGAATCGCTGGTACAGGCCGCCGTCAGCCGCCTGGCCGAGGGCCGCACGACGATTGTGGTGGCCCACAGGCTGGCAACGGTCAAGAAGGCGGACCGAATCGTCGTGCTGGACCAGGGCCGGATCGTCGCCGAAGGCACCCACGAGGCGCTGGTGGCCCAAGGCGGCCTTTATGCGCGCCTGGCCCGCATGCAGTTCACCGATGGCCCCGAAGCTCAAGCCGAGTCTGGCACAGGCCAGGCGCGGTTTCTGGCCGGGTAGGCGTCATGAATCCCTCTGCACGCAATATCAGCCGCAGGGGAGGGGCGATCCGCTGCACGCGGGCAGGGCAGAACAGCGGGAAGATCAGCGGCGGGCGGCGTAGACGGCCGCCCAGTAGACGGTCTTGCCGTCCGGACCCACGGCCTGGCCCACACCGTAATCGGTGACCTGCGGCAGCAGGATGTTGTGAAGATGGCCCTGCGAGCGGTTCCACTCTTGCAGGACGCGGGGCAGGGTGAAGGGGCCCGCCGCGATATTCTCGGCCGTGATCCGAGGTTTGTATCCCGCCGCCTTGACCCGGTCCGAGGGGCCCGAGGTTGAACTGCCCAGATGGGTCATGCGTCCGCGGCTGGCCATGTCGCAGGCATGGGCGGCGGCAACCTGCGCAAGTTGCATGTCGGGACGAACAGGCGGCAGTCCGGCACGGCGCCGGACCTCGTTCGTTGCTGCGGCTCCGGCCGCATTCTGATCGGCAACTGCGGGAAAGCAGGATGCCTTTCCCGGCGCACCGACCTGCACCGCATAAGGGTCGATGCCCCTGACGCGCTCGGTCGCGGCCACGTCGCCGGACGACAGGATCGAAGCAAACATCGCAACGGGAACAACGAGGGATTTCACGAAAGCCATTTGCAGCCTCCTTGGGTCAATGGCGCAGCCCGGTCCCACGGTTCGGCGGACAACCTCGGGCAGGCCAAGGTCTAAGGGAAAAAAGTTTCCGGAAGCTTAATGGTCCAGCGGTCCGGGCCGTGGCCTCCGCCCTGCCTGCGGGCGCCGGGGTGCGGCGGATCGTCCCGTGCCTGCCTCAGGCCGGCCAAGACGAGGAAAGGCGCCCTGGTGCGGCATGACGCGGCGTTTTTGAAGGGCCGCCCGGGCCAAACCCTTGCCGATAAGCCCGAATTCGGACCATCCTGCGGCGCAGGGGAGGGGCCGTTCATGCCGGCCCGAGAAGGAGGGACAGGATGGGCAAGTTCAGCACCTATGAGGACCGCGACCGGGTCGAGCGCGAAGCGGCCTATGATAGCCGGGACCTGCCGGTGACGATCTACGAGTTCCTGTCACGCACGGCCGAGACATTCCCCGACCGGCCCGCCGTCTCGTTCCAGCTGTTGTCGGGTCCGCGCGCGCCCTGCACCACGCTGACTTGGCGCGACCTGCTGGAACGGGTGACGGAAACCGCCAACCTGTTCCGCAGCCTGGGCGTCGGGCCCACCGACACCGTCGCCTATCTGCTGCCCAACAGCATCGAGACGCCCGTTGTCCTGCTGGCGGGGGCGACGGCAGGGATCGTGAACCCGATCAACCCGCTGCAGGATGCCCAGCAGATTGCCGGCATCCTGCGCGAAACGAGGGCCAAGGTGCTGGTCACGCTGCGGTCCTTTCCCAAGACCGACGTGGCCCAAAAGGCGGCCGAAGCGGTGGCGCAGGCCCCGGGCGTGACCCATGTCGTCCAGATCGACCTGAGCCGCCACCTGCGGGGCTTCAAGCGCTGGATCGTGCCGCTGATCCGGCCCAGGGTGAAAATCCGGCACAAGGCCAGGATTCTGGATTTCGAAGCGTCCGCCAGCGGCCACAACCACACCCGTTTGGAATTCGACGATCCCCGGCAGGACCGCGTCGCGGCCTATTTTCACACGGGCGGCACGACCGGCACGCCCAAGGTGGCGCAGCACAAGTATTCCGGCATGATCTACAACGGCTGGCTGGGGGGCACGCTGCTGTTCGACGAAACCGACGTGCTGATGTGCCCCCTGCCGATGTTCCACGTCTT
>Ga0194112_10002365_pt1 | contig 27043 bp, 26 predicted proteins | sample TA2MahC400mmetaG_FD_146191 | JGI IMG/M metagenome (GOLD analysis project Ga0194112, IMG submission 146191) | Freshwater microbial communities from Lake Tanganyika, Tanzania - TA2015016 Mahale Deep Cast 400m | ecosystem: Environmental > Aquatic > Freshwater > Lake | place: Tanzania: Lake... | reverse complement strand
CCCTCCTACCACAAGACTTATTACTTTCCTTGAACCTTTCTTGCAGTATCGGCTTCAAAAAGCCGCAGGCGAGTTCCACAATGTTTTTGCGTACAGACTGTGAAACTCGGGGGTTAAGGCGAACATTCGCCTTGCCCATATTCTACCACCTCTTCTTTCTTCTAAACCCCCATAAAACCCTAAAAGTCCAAATATTAAGAGACCCCAGAGTTTAAAGAATTACGGAATGAAGCCAACATTATGGAAACATTTATAACATCTAAGAAAATCCTTATTCTTTATGAGTGAGCATAAAAGTATAGAAGATATTTTGGATGAGAAGATAACTTTTGGTGACCGTTCTAGAGCTTTTTACAATGAGATGAAAAAGAACCTTAAGCTTGAGACATTTTGTATCTTGGCTTGTGAAAGTGGCGAATGGCTTACTGAAATAGGCGCTTTCCTCGCAGGATGTAGTTTTCAGAATGAAATAGGGATACTTGGTGGGGTTAGTGCAGGCGCTACTTACGCATTATATCACGTGTATAAGCATGCAAAAAAACACGGTGAAGGAAAAGCATCATTAGTTGACGCTGCAGGTTATGCTTTATCTACAGAAAGCGGTTGCATAATAGGGGCTACTTTGTCAGAATATTCTGCAGGTAAGTTCTTTACTTCATCAAATAATCCGTTAACTTTGGATAATGCTGCCATCCGTGGTGTTGCTCTTGTCCCTGCCTTTGGCATAGGTTTGGTGCTTATGAGCGCTTTCACTTACAGGAAGACTAAAGAATGCTCTAGAGGGGTTAGTGAGAAAAAAGTTTTAGAAGAACTCAAACCAAGCTTAGAATACAAGCTTGATAAAAACAAATTAGAAATAACCGGTAAAGGTTCTAGTCTTATAATCAAAGAAAAAAACCTTCCAAAGACTTACCAGAACAGTTTTGACAAGACAAAATGCTCATTATACACTATCAACTCTGACATCGTACGTGCCAAACCTGAATATGGTCATGAAGTGGAAGAATATTGTGAAGGATTATTCCAGCAAGCAGGGCATGAGCTAAGATTTATGGATAATATTTACTCCTGTACAAGCCATCATAATCATTAATCTTTTTGAAAAGAAAAATTTATATACAAAATCATTATTCTTGTAGTTGAAACGATTTAAAAAATGGACGAATTAAGCTATCAAGAGTTTTTAAGCACAAAAATAAAAGATCTAGATTTAAACATAGGTTTAAGTATGGGCACTTATTTTGAAAAGCTGAAAAAAGAGCTTAAAGAAAAAAAGATAAACTTATGGCCTGATTTCTACTTTGGTGATGAATGGGGATGTTATGACAAGACAATTTCTATATCAATACCTTTCTACTTAGGAAATGAAGACCTTAAGGCTATACAACAAAGCAACATCACACCAAGTGAACTAATAAAAATCCTCAGGCATGAAACAGGACATGCTGTAAACTATGCATATAAGCTTTGGAAAAGAAAGGACTGGAAAGAACATTTTGGAAATTTTAACAAGAAATACAATGATAATTACCTTAACAGGGTAAACCCTCATTCCAAAGAATACGTAAAGCATTTGCATTATTTGAGTGATGGTGATTTGCATTACGCCCAGAAACACCCTGATGAAGATTGGGCTGAAACTTTTGCAGTATGGTTATATCCTAAATCCGGCTGGAAGACAAAATACCAGAAATGGCCTGTAGCATTAAGTAAGCTTGAATATGTGGATCTGCTCATGGCAGAAATAGCAGGTAAGAACCCTTTAAATACAAAAACAAAAATGGACGGAGAGTATACTACGATAGAAGATACAGTTTCAGAATGGTTCGGCTTAGGGGAGGAAATCTTAGATTCAGATCTTCAGGAATACTTGAATGACATGAATGAGCTTTTCATAAAACCTTCAGGCGGCAGGAAAAAACTGTTTCCCTCACATGTTCTTATAAAAAGGCATGCTAGGTCATTGGCTGAAGAGATAAGTGAGATGATATTAGGATCTAACAAGAATAGTATTCGGAAATGCTTAAGAATTTGGGAAAGGATATGCAAGGATGAAGATCTTAAATACTCGCCTGATGACGAAACTAAGAAGCTTATTAGCTTATCATCACTTTTGACTTATCACGTACTAGATGGGCTTGATAGGATAAAGTAAGATTTTTAAACGCTTACTCTTACATGGTTTTACAATGAAAATAGGAATCATCGGTGGAACAGGGGTTTACGATCCTAACCTGATAGAAGATTCTAAGAAGATAAAAGTCCATACTCCTTTCGGAAAGACTTCTGACCTGATAACAACAGGGATATTCAAAGAGGTAGAATTAGCGATAATACCACGGCATGGTTCAGGACACAGGATTAATCCAAGCAACGTTAATTATAGGGCTAATATTTGGGCTTTGAAAAGCTTAGGAGTTACTCACATACTTGCGAGTTCAGCAGTAGGTAGTTTAAAAGAAGAGTATAAGCCTGGAGATTTAGTATTAGTGGACCAATTCATAGATAAGACTTATAAGAGAAACACAACTTTTTATGAAGGGGACCAAGTATGTCATGTTTCTACAGCAGAACCTTTCTGCCCTACCGTAAGACAATTGTTAAAAGAAGAAGCGAAAAAACTTAACATAAGTTTCCATGATAAAGGAACTTGCGTAGTAGTGGAAGGTCCAAGGTTTGGTACGAAAGCTGAAAGCAACATGTTCAGGGCTTGGGGGGCTGATATTGTAGGGATGACGATGCACCCCGAAGCTACTCTTGCTAGAGAAGCAGAGATATGTTATGCTACAGTTGCTATGGTCACTGATTACGACTGTTGGAAAGACAAGCCTGTAGACATCGAAGAGGTAATAGCAACGATGACTAACAACGTTGAAAAAGTTAAGAATCTCTTCACGGCGGTAATACCAAGGCTGAAAGATGATAATTGTGGTTGTAGAAGCGCTTTGAAAAATTCTTTAATCTAACTTTATGGCGAGGCTATCGGAAGAACACTTCAGGACTTTTAGTCCTGAGATGAATTTCGATTCTTAGAAGCCGAGCCTATGAGAGCTTTTCTTGTTTTCGAAAATTTTTTCTCAGCGTCGGAAATTTTACATGGTACTGGACAACACGACAAGTGTGTGCAGAAAATTTATAAAGAAAAATGTGTTTTTTTTTGTTTGTTATGAAAAAGTTGGTGGCTCGTACTTATAAGTTTAGGGTTTTTCCTTCCAAGTCTGTTGTTAAGAGGTTGGATAAGATTCTTGGTGTTTGTAGGTTTTTGTACAATTCTCAGCTTGAGTATGAAGAACAATTATATTTTTCTGAAAGGAGATTTGTTGGTAGGGACGAGCTTAACCTTCTGATTCCTGATTGGAAAAGTATTAATCCTGATTTGAAGAAGGTTCATTCTCAGGTTTTGCAAAACATTAGCGATAGGTTAACCAAATCTTTTCAGAATTTTTTTGGCAGGGTTGGGCGTGGTGAAAAAGCTGGTTTTCCAAGGTTCAAGTCTAAAGAAAGGTATGATAGTTTTACTTTTCCTCAATCAGGTTTTAAGCTTGAAAAAAATATGTTGAAATTATCAAAGATAGGCTGGGTGAATATTAAGCAGCATAGAAGAATTGAAGGAAAAGTTAAGATTTTGACTGTTAAGAAGTCTTCTACTGGTAAGTGGTTTGCTTGTTTTTCAGTTGTGAAAGAAATTGAGGTTAAACAGAAGATTTTTAAGAATCTTGATGGTTGCGTCGGCATCGATGTGGGTCTTGAGAGTTTTTATGCTGACAGTGAGGGCAACAAAGTTGTTAATCCTAGGTGGTTGCGGGAATCTGAAGAGAGGTTGAAGCTTTTGCAAAGGCAGTATTCAAAAAAGAGAAAAGGAAGTAAGAATAGGAAAAAATCGGAGTTGAGGATTGCTAGGTTGCATGAGAAGGTTGTTAATCAGAGGAATGATTTCTTGCACAAAGAAGCGAGAAAATTGGTTAGTAAGTATTTTTTGATTGCTGTTGAAAAACTGTCTATTAAGAGTATGGTTAAGAATAGTTATTTGGCAAAGTCTATTAGTGATGCTGGTTGGCGGAGATTTCTGCAGTTTTTGTCTTATAAAGCGGAAGAGGCTGGTGGACGAATCGTAGAAGTTGATGCCAGAGGGACGTCACAATATTGTATTTGTGGAAACAAAGTTGAAAAATCACTAGCAGAAAGAACCCACAGATGCGATAAATGTGGCAGAGTATTGGACAGGGATGTGATGTCAGCAATCATTGTCAAAGCATTAGCTTTGAAAGAATTAGAAAATATCGTAGACGAAACGTCTACGATCCGCAAACCACATGTTTGCGATACCGTCGGAACGGCGGGAATCAACGCTTGCGGAGATGTTCCGTTAGGAACGTCTGTGAAGCAAGAAGTCACATTTGACGCTCAGGGCTTCAGCCCTCGAGTAGTTCACACAATCATTTCTTTACCATCTAAGTCGTTAGAACTATAAGCCGCCACCATCTTAGCCGCCCTTAAAGTATCTTGAGAAGAATTACCTGCTATAAGCATCGCAATTTTGTCTTTATTTTCTGTTATTTTTATCAATGCTTTACCTTCGGATAAACTCCATCCTTCACAAACCATTCCAAATATTTTTTCTACAAACTTGTTATCGCAAGGGCTTCCTATCAGTATGAGATTATGGCTTGACTCTTGTCCTGCTATGTCGCTGTCAAGCTTGGCGTCTGTCTTCGTACCAGTTTCTTTCTGTAGCATAGTCGTTATCTCAACAGCAGACATGATATCCATAGATGGGGCATTAGCCCCGACAACCACCCATGTGTCTGTTAAGAAAGGTTCTGGAATATCCGCTAAGTCTAGACCCGCTTCAGCGGTTTGGCACTTGTAGGATAAGCATTCTTTGCCTGTGCCACAGTCAGAGTTTAAGAAGCAATCTATGCCACATTTTCCTTTGACTACTCCACTATCAACTTTATGTTTGCAACCGTCTTCTTGTAATACACATTGATAATACTTGAAACCATGGCATGTTTCTGTCTGACAATCATCTGAACATGAAGGTTCCTCCGGCTGTTCTTCTTGCTCTGGAATAATCTTAGTAAGTTCTGGAGTCTCAGTTTTTTCACCAGGTGTGATAAAGGGTTTTATAAAGAAAAAACCGAAAACGCATGAGAGTATTATGATTAAGATTATGGCGGTTATAATAACAGGCCTCATGCCTTTTTTTTAAGGTTTTGAAGTTTTTAACTTTTTGCTTTCACATCTAATCATTTATGATACGGCTGATTATTTAGTATAGAAAACCCTCGGTATATCTGTTCTAAAAGTATTATCCTTGTAAGCTGATGAGGTAAGGTCATTTTAGAAAGGCTTAACTGCATCGCTGATTTTTTCCTGACATCTTCGCTTAATCCTATATGGCTTCCTATCACAAAAGTGAGATTGTTTTGTTTCAAAAGTCGGGAAAAACTTTCAGAGCTTAATTGTCCCCCTTTAGCATCTAATATTATGAAATTATTGCTGACTTTTTCTAATATTTTTTCACCTTCTTTTTTCAAACTATTATTTATATTAGAAGAATCATACTCATTTATTTCGACTACTTCTATTTTTGTGAAAATCTTAATCCTTTTAATATATTCTTCAGACACGTTCCTAATCTCATCTTTTAGTTTTCCTACGCAGATTATCCTTATCATTATAATTCAAAATCCTTTTAGAAGGTTTATTAACTTAACCATTTTGTGCTATAATCCCCTGCAGAAAGGTTTATAATCAAATAAGCTGAACACTTTTCTTTTACAAAGTTTTATAAATAAAAAATCATGTATTTTAAGAATGAATGAAGCATTATTCTGGGCGGTAATAGCAACTTTTGTTGTCAGCTTAGTCTCTTTCATAGGTGTTGTAACATTAGCTTTCAAGGAAAAGTTGTTGAACAGAATAGTAATATTATTAGTCGGCTTTTCTGCAGGAGCGCTTATAGGCGGGGCTTTCTTGCATTTGATACCTGAGGCTTTTGAGAAAGGCACTAGTGAAGTCATATTCTTGTATGTCATCTTAGGATTCGTAGCATTTTATATTTTAGAGAAGATACTTCACTGGAGGCATTGCCACAAGAGCAAATGTGAAGTCCATACCTTCACTTATCTTAACCTAATAGGGGACTCAGTCCATAATTTCTTGGATGGTTTAGTAATAGCCGCCAGTTTTGTCGTAGATTTTAAAATCGGAGTAGTGACTACGTTAGCGGTTGTGGCTCACGAAATACCTCAAGAGTTTGGAGATTTCGGAGTCTTAATATACGGGGGGTTTGGTAAGTCAAAAGCGTTGTTTTACAACTTCTTGACAGGCTTGACAGCGGTGATAGGCGCAGTAGTTGGTTTCTTCCTGTCTTCGATTATAGAAGAAAGCATAGTTTATCTGCTTCCTTTGACAGCTGGAGGGTTCATCTACATTGCTGCTAGTGACTTAATGCCTGAATTGAGAAAAGAAGCGGATATCAAAAAATCTTTACCGCCCTTCTTGCTGTTCTTAGCAGGCATAGTCTTTATGTGGTTTGCTAAGTTTTTGCTAGAATAAGAAATTTTTATTAACCCGAACGTTATAATAATACACTATGTATGTAACAAAAGAATCAGGGCAGAAAGAGAAATTAAACTTTTATAAGATAAAAACTTCTATACTATTCGCTGGAGGGTCGGAAAGTTTAGCGAATAAAGCAGTAAGGGAGGTTAGAGAAAAAGCATACCCTGGAATAAGGACTAGGGATATACTTCACATAGTTCTTGGGGTGTTGAGGGAAGAGCCCGGAGTTGCACAAAGATATAGTTTGAAAAGGGCTATAATGATCTTAGGCCCTACAGGTTTTCCTTTTGAAAGGTTTGTTGCAAGGCTGTTAAGAGAGTATGGTTACAAGACAAGGATTGACATGTTCATACCTGGAAAATGTGTAGTGCAAGAAGTTGACGTATTAGCAGTAAAAGATGGGAAAAAATATATGGTCGAGTGTAAGTATCATAATTCTCCCGGGAACAGGACAGATCTTAAAGTAGTAATGTACACTCATGCAAGGTTCTTAGACATACAGCATAAAGGTTTTACTCAAGCATGGCTTATTACGAATACTAGATGCACTTCTGAGGCTGAAATTTATGCAAGATGTAATGGTATAAGGATAATAAGCTGGAATTATCCTCCAAATGAAGGGTTGGAAAAGATGCTTATGCAAAAGAACTTATACCCTATAACTAGTTTAGAATCTCTTACTTTAAAGATTAGGGAAAGGCTGGTGATGGCGAACTTGATGATGGTAAGTGACATTTTGACGAATAGCATGTTTTATTTGAAAATGAAAACGAGGCTGCCTAAAAAGATTTTAGAAGATTTAAGAGAAGAAGCAAGGCAGGTATTACAACTAAACAATAAACAAGCAGATAACAAAGTTGTTTGATTATCTACTCTGGTTTATAAAATCTTAAGCTCTTTTAACTTTTCTTCAAGATAAGAATGACTCTTGTACTGTACTGTTTTAAGCCCTAACTTCTCAGCTGCTATCACAAACTTTTCAACATCGTCTATGAATAAGCATTCTTCAGGTTTACAAAAAGATTTTTCTAAAGCTGCTTTGTATATCTTTTTTTCAGGCTTTAACGAGCCTACTTCGTAAGAAAGGACGTAATCGTCGAATACTTTCATTAGGTCATACTTTTTTGTTATGAATTCATAATTTGCTTTGTTAGTATTTGATAAGGCGACTATCCTGTAGTCTTTTTTCAGTTTTAAAAGCAAGTCAGCCATTTTTTCATTCAGTGAGAAGACTTTTTCAAACCTTTCATCAAGTTTGGTTAAGTCTATAGTCTGTCCTGTTTTTTTAGCATACCAAGTGTAGAATTCTTCTGTAGGCATCCTTCCTTTTTCATAACTCCTTATTTTATAACGGATGAGCTTTCTTTTGAAAAACCCATATTTTGAAGTATCCACTCCTGCATTAACATTCTTGACAAATATTAATACGTTGCCTAGGTCTGAGAATATTGTCTTTATCATAACTTATTGTCATAAAACTGCTTTTTTTAAAAACGTTACTGTTCGGATACCAAAGGTTTATATAAAACAAAGATATCCCTGTTATCAAGGGGGTCATATGAAAAGAACATTAGCTAAATATGGTGGTGTATTGGCTTTATCCTTAGGGCTTTTTATGACTTCTCCAACGATTACTCCAAATCATTTTGATGCTGTGCGTGCTGAAGAGTGTGTTCAAGATGAGAAGCCAAGATGGGAGTATTCTACTCATGGCTGGTATTTTACAAGGGAAGAAACGAAACAGATTTATGAGAAAGAATACGAAGAGGGGACTAGGCTTGAAAATTGTATAATAATAGAGGATGGGAAGTATATGGCTTACCGTTACGGTGAAAAATTTGAGGTTCCTGAAAAGTTTGTCAAAAGCACATTAAAACAGTTGGAGCAGATGTTAGAGAATGGTTACGCCGAGTATATTTTCAGGCTTGACGCTTTTCATAGTCATTTATTCGTGCCTGATGATGTTTTTGAGAAGTATAAGGATATTAAAACTGGTGCTGAATTGATAAAAGAGTATACGAAAGATGACCAGTTGGGCGCCTTGTATCATAATACTGAACATCTTACTGCGAAAGATCCAAAAACAGGAGAAATAGACCTGAAGGCTGTAGATCTTCTCAGTAAGAGAAGCGTTTTAGGATGGTACGATGGCAGGCCTTTAGAGATTACACATCCAAAAGAAGATGATCTGCCAGCTATTAGGGAAGCTAATAGTGCCAGCATACCTGATGGATACCATACTATAGGTTCTTTAACTTTCAAAGCTACGAAGAACGGGGAGTTTTCGATAAAACATGATGGGAAAGAGATAAGAGTAGACATAAGTTTTGACGCTGATTCTTACTATTAAATTCCAAAACTTTTAAATCTTTTAACTACTTCTGATTATTATGCCTTTAGAGTTTTCAGCAGGAGCAGTAATCTTCAGGAGAGAAAAAAATAAGATCCTTTACTTAGTCTTAAAATATGAGGCGGGTCATTGGGATTTTGTAAAAGGGCATATAGGCGATAAGATTAAGGGCGAAAAAGTACATGACACAGTTATTAGGGAATCTGAAGAAGAATCCGGAATAACAGACTTAAGATTTGTAGAAGGCTTTAAGCATAGGATACATTACTTCCTGAAGAAAGAGAGAAAAACCTATTTCAAAACAGTAACTTTTTTCTTAGCAGAGACTAAACAGAAAAGAATAAAACTTTCTTATGAGCATACTGACTACAAATGGTTAGCTTATGAAGGTGCTTTGAAGCTGATAACTTATGATAATGCTAAAAAGATTTTAAAAAAAGCTGATCATTTTTTAAAAAAGGTGAGAAAGTGAGGATAGCAGTACTTTCAGACGTGCATAGTAACTTAGAAGCTTTAGAAGCAGTATTAAACCATATAAGACTGCAAAGAATAAAGACTATATGGGTTGCAGGCGACATTATAGGTTACTGTGCTAACCCTAACGAGGTATTGCAATTGTTAAGAAAAGAAAAATCTGTAATGATTGCTGGCGATCATGACAGGCAAGTGTTAACTTTAAACGAGCTTAAATGGTTTAACGAGTACGCGCAAAAAGCGTTAATATATACTAATAAAGTGTTGACTGGGGAGAATAAGGCTTTTTTGAAAACGTTAAAAGAAACTCATGAAGAGGTTATAGACAGCAGAAGGATATTCATGGTACATGGCAGCCCTAACGGTCCTCTAAAAGATTATGTTTATGCCACTGTACCTGATGCTGATCTTTTAGCTCTGCTTAACAAGTCTAAAGCTGATATATTGATAATGGGGCATACTCATCAACCTTTCGTAAGGAGGGTAAGAGGAAATCTTGTTGTTAATCCTGGCAGTGTAGGTCAGCCTAGAGATAACAGCCCGACTTCTGAATACTGCATATTGGATCCTATGTATATGCAGGCTACTATACAAAGAGTCAAATATGACATAAGTTCTGCTGCTAAGAAGATAATCTCTGCAGGCTTGCCAAGGTATTTGGCAGAAAGGCTTTTCCAAGGAAGATGATGCGTTCTAAAAAAACTTATAAATACAAAACCTTCTAAGAAATAGTGATGTCAGAATATCTTACAAGATGCCAAGTCTGTAATGCTAAGATAGCGAATAATACTTGCAAGAAGTGCGGAAGGAACGTTTGTGCAGAGCATTACGATGCTTTGACAGGCTTATGCGTTATCTGCAGGCAAGGTAAGGTAATAAAAAAGGTGTGAGGTGAGTTTTTTATGGAAGATTTAATGAAGTCTTTGAAGGAAAAGCTACCTAAAGACAATATACATTCTGGGATGATAATAAGCATAGTAAAAAACAGAAAAATAAAAGATAAGGAAAGGCTAGTGGCTTTTTTGCAGAACCAAGAAAAAGTATGCAGGGAATGGATAGCTAAGAATAAAGGGTCGACTATGAATGATAGAAGGAGAGAATATTCCCGAAAGCTTGAAGAGATAAAAGCGATGCAAGAAATAGTGAATAAAGTATGAATGTAGATTTTAGCAAGTTAAAAGAAACTCAGAAGAAAATAGCTGAAAAGGTAATAGTCAAGGATGCGATTAAGTTTGGTGATATTAAAACTATTGCAGGCTTTGACTTATCCTATCAAGATAAGAAAGTGATTTGTGCAGGTGTCGTTCTTGATTTTAAGACCATGGAGGTTTTAGAAAAAAAACATACTATTTCAGAAGAGAAATTCCCCTACATCGCTAACTTTTTAATGTTTCGTGAAGGGCCGCCGATAATAGAGACTTATCATGATCTTGAGAACGAGCCAGACGTCTTGTTAATAGACGGCAGTGGTATTTTACACCCTTTGAAAAGCGGGGTGGCAAGTTATGTCGGTGTCAGCCTGGACAAGCCTACCATAGGAGTTATTAAAAAACTTTTATGCGGGGAAGTCTATGAAGGCAAGATTTACCTTGAGAAAGATACTATTGAAGGAAAAGTAAAAGAGCTTAGGGGTGAAAGGGTAGAAACTAAGATAGGCAGCAGGCCTTTGTTCGTAAGCCCTGGTCATAAGGTAACAATACCTACTGCTGTGAAAATAGTCAAGAATTGTATAAGAGAAAATCATAAGCTTCCAGAGCCTTTAAGACTGGCTCACAGGTATGCTGACCATTTGAGAGAAGGAATGTTGTTTAAAGAAAAACAAAAAGAAAAGAAATAAATAACGATTTTTTTACATCTTTCCGCTAGTTTTTAAGTCTTCTATTCTTAGAGCATGCTGTTCTTCATCATATATCCCGTCTGCTCCAGGGTTGCCGTTTTCGTCTTGCTGGTCTGTTAGCATCCTGTCGATGTAGCCGTTGAAGTCATCATCTATGTAAAGCTGTTTTACAGTATAGCCTTGCTGTATATTGCCTTCTCCGAGGTCCATTTGTGGTACGAGTATGTCCAGCTGGACTAGGTCTGCTTTTTTATCCTTGTTCCTGTCAACGAAGTATTTTTTCAGGGTCAAGACTGGAAATCCTTGAGCTTGAGAAGCATCTTCTATAGTCATAACGCCGAAAGGTGTTATAGCTGCGTATTCTGTTTTTGTTTCTGCCCCTTTTAGGTCGTAGTTTGGTATGTTATATTTTTGTTTGGCTGCGAATGCTGCACCGCTGTATAGCATTGCTGCTGCTCCGACAATCGCGCATAAAGTTTTTAGTTTTTTCATTCCTTTTTCCTCCTTCTTGAAAAAGATTTTTTCCGGAGAAAAAAGATATGAATAACCTTTATAAACATTTATATCATTGAAATGATGATTACGCGCCAGTAGTCTAGTGGCTAGGATTCGAGCTTCCCAAACCTTCAAAGGTGGAGTCAGCTTGCGACCCGGGTTCAAATCCCGGCTGGCGCATTTCTATTTTTACCATTAATTGGTAGTTAAAAAAGTAAGTTTTATATACATAGTTGTATTCCCATGTCACGATGAAAACCTGCAAAACCCTATTAACCAGCGGACTGATACTAGCAGGGCTTTTAGGAATCTTCGGAACAGAATTATCCATGGCTGATAAAAAACAAGAAACAACACAGTCCGAACAATACCTAAAAAGAAGAGAAGAAATAATTCGTTTTGATAATGGCAAAATATCTGGTATAAAAACATTCTTGGATGATAAACTCATGAACGAAAAATACTGGAGCATCGATGGAATAAACACAGTCGACATGGACTACAAATACTCAAAAAACGACAACACCTACGAGAAAATATCCTACACGACAGATGCTGAAAAACATGTAAAAGACAGAGAGCTCCTTAGAGGATTGCCTGAAGGAAAATCAACACTTCTAAGAAAATGGTTCTATGACTCTAAAACTTACCAGTTATTGACAAGCGAGAACTACAAGGAAGGTACAGGAGTAGTAGAAAAACTAGACACATATGATAAAGAAGGGAAACTTGAAAAAACTTACATCTACTATTATGTCCAAGGTAAAGAGGACAAGAAAAGGGTTAAAGGATTCGACCGCTATGACGCACAAGGCAAGCTAGTAGGGTCATACAATGAAGAGGCAAAACTAAACATAGAAGATGTGATACTAGGCAAAGACGCAAGCCCTGAACAAGTCCAGAAATGGTTGCAAGTGTACAACAGTAATAGAATGCCTGTAGCGATAATAGACTCAGGATTTGATATTAATCATGATCTGTTAACATATAAGCTGTGGAAAAACCCGAAAGAAACTCTGAACGGAAAGGACGATGATGATAACAAATGGGTAGACGACGTGATGGGGTGGAACAGGCACGAGAACAAATACCTTGAAATAAACATAGATTCGCCTAACATAAATGAAGCAATAATCTTGCGCAACCATGAGCCACCATTTTCACATGGAACTCATGTAGCATCGATTGCGTTGAAAGATACGGACAAGTTCGCCTTGGTAGGGTTCGCAGGGGACATGACAAACCCAGCATACTTAAACAGGATAAGCAATTTCTTAAAAGGGAGTAACATACTATTTGCTAATATGAGCTTTGGATTCGGAGACAAGGACAGTGCTTTCGCACCTAAGGCAGAAAGCTTCTATGCCCTGGAAAATCTTATCAAGGATAACCCTCAGACACTGTTCTTCGTGGCTGCAGGCAATGACGGCAGGGACTTGGATAACTCAGTGCCTAGCTTTCCACCGTCTTTTCCTTATAAGAACATAATAGTGATAGGGGCATTAGACACAGATGACTTACTAGAATCTAAGCTTAGCAGTTACATGCCGGCAGAGTTTTCAAATACAGGGGTAGAGACTGTAGACGTTTTTGCCCCAGGAACAGACGTGAAAGGAGCATTGATAGGCGGTGGTGACATCCGCAAAAGTGGGACATCCATGGCATCGCCTTATTCTTTTAACTTAGGATTAAAAATTTACAAAGAAAATCCTGACTTGGACACTCAGAAAATAAAAGAAATAATACTAAAAACAGCTTACGTAAATCTTGATAACCCGTTACCTTGCGTTAGCAAAGGAATCATACACTCAAGCAAGGCTTTAGAAGTAGCTAAGATATTGAAAGGAAACCATTCATTAACCGTAGAAGAAGCAATAAAACTTTACAGCCCTTACTAATTTTTTTTAAGAATCAGGTGCTATTTAGCTCTTTTACGTGCTCTATGGCTTTTCTTATCCATTCTGCCTTGACTTTGGAGTCTATGTTGTCTTCCCAGACTGTTACCAGGTTTTCCTCATCCTGGTCTGGGTCGTAGTATAGTGAATAGAATCCTTTTATGTATGTAGGTATCTCTTCTTCTTTAACATTAGCTACGAATTCTCTTTTATGGCGTCCTTTTCCCAAATATGTCATTTTGTCTTGCACCCATTGGTTATCGTTTTTTCTGTAATGGTAGAAGATGTCTCCAGTATAGCTTTTTCCTAAAGTTTTTTTGTTGCAGACCATTATTATTCCATTGTTGTTGTTTGTTACATGGATTTCTAGGTTTTGTGCTAATGCAGTGCTTGCCAAGAGTGCTAGTCCTGTGATCATGTATGCTAGTTTTTTCATCAGTACCTCGTATCAGGCTTAGTTATTTTGATTTCAGGTGTTTTCATGGATTTGTATTTTTCCAAGTCTGGTATAAAGCCTGCATTCTTGATTTCTTCTTCCAGTTCGGACATGTCTTTTTGTATTCCTGCTATTCCTGTATGTGTTCTTTTCATCTGGAATTTTTTGTTAATCTCTGCTTCTAATGCTGTTACTTTCGGCCCTAAGGCTTGTAAGCTTTTCTGGTCTTTTTTTTCGTATGCTTTGTTTAAGGAAGTTTGTAGTTCTTCAAGTTTTTTTAACATTATGATCTTCTCGTATAGTTCATCTACGTTGTTTATACAGCATAGTTTTATCAGTTTCTTGTTTATGGGTTGTAATTTCAGATTTTCATCAACAGAATAGTCTCCTATTAGGATTAATTGGTCTTTTTCAGGCAGTTTAGATTCTAGGTTTTTTATAAGCCCGTGTTTTGAGTAAGTTTTTAATTTTTGTAGATCTACTTTTCTGAGTTCATTGCCCCATAAGTCTATGCTTTTTTCTTCTGTCATGTTTTTTATCAGATATTCATGTGACTTTACCATGTTTTCTAAACTGTCGTAATGGTAGTTCATTAAATTGTAAAGCCCTCCAAGGTTGTTCATATACATTGCTAAATGGTATAATAATAATTCTCCAGCAAAAGTGTTGGTTGTTATGTTTTGTACAGCCATTTCTCCGCCATTATGCATTATATAGTCTATTAATCCTGGTAGTAAGTGTCCTTTTGCATGGTATATCTTATGGACTTGTGAGATTCTTTGGCTGGAGATGTTATAATTCTTTATCGTTTTTTCTAATTCTTTATTCAACCCATAGGCTTGTGGGTTTTTGGCAACTTCTCTTAGTATTCCAAAATCTGTGGTTGTTCCTTTTTGTTTTACTATCTTGATAAGCTGGTCTTTGTTTATGCCTGCTTTTTTTAGGAAGTAATCAAGCATTGATGCGTTTATCCTTACTTGTGACGCACTCATTATTATATTGAGCTTGTAGTCTTCTGATAGTTGTTTAAAATTATACTTTTTAATGTTGAATTCTGGATAGAACTTTTTCCATTCAAAATAAAGGCTGTCTCCTCGGCTTATTAGTCTGTCAAAAACGAGTTTTGCTGTTTGTTCCTGAAACTGTGCAAGCCCCCTTTCTCCGTGCTTTCCTAATGCTCTTATGTAAAAATTTGATTCCTGGTTCCAAAGTCTTATCATGTCTTGTTTGTTGATATTGTAATATTCCGCCACTTGATCTATAAATGGTTCTTCTTTCAGGACTCTTTCTAATCTTATGAAATTTTCAAAACTGTTTTCTTTAATGTTGTATTTTTCTGTCGCTTCTATTATTCTTGTGTAGTCTTCTAACGTGAGGTCTTTTCCGTAATGTTTGAAAGGATTAACTTTGATGTTCTTCTGTTTTATTTCTTTCTTAATGTTTGCTAATTCTTGATTTATCTTTTCTTTTTTATTTTCTAGCTGATAATATTGGCTTATAATCCTATGTTCATCTGTTAGTCTGGCTTGGTTGTCAGCATATGAAATAGGCGCTGCTGTGAAAAACGTTAACGCTGCTGCTCCTGCAACTATTAGGTTTTTGATATAATTTTTCATCTGTACCCTTGTTTATTTGGTTCATAAATCTTTTTTGGAAGGTAGACTGTTACTCCTGCTGGTATCTGGTCTAGGTTTAGTATTGCTGGGTTGAGGTGTTTTATAGTTTCTAAATCTTGTTTTGTCGGTTTTGGGAATATTCTGTGTATGTTTTCTTCTTTACGGGTTTTATATGCATATGTTGCGTTTCTTTGCTGTTCGTATGATGGTTTCTGTTCTAGGTTAAGCCCGTATTTTTTATGATCTTTTATCATTAAAGCTCTTGATACTACTCTTAAAGTGTAAGCTTTTGTTTCAGGCACGTTTTCGAAAATGGTTGAGAACCTGTCTGTTTTTTTATCCTTCATCATCTTGTTTAAGTTTCCAGGCCCTATGTTGTAAGACGCGATTCCTATTACTGTGTCTTTATAGAAGTCCATGTATTTTTTCAGGTATTTGGCTGATCCTATTATTGCCTTTTGCGGGTCTCTTCTTTCGTCGTATATTATCTGTCCGTTTTTGTTGCAGATTATTTTAAGTCCTGATTCTTTTGCTGCCCTTATCAGCATCTGTGCAGGTCCGATAGCTCCTTTTTTTGATTTTGCATGCGGTGATAATTTTTTGTGTCCTGATTCTGATGTGATGTAAGCTTTGATAAGTGCAGAGTCTAAGCATGTTTCACTTGACGCTTGTCTGAAATATTCTTCATATTTTGTCGTTTCTGACAGGATTTGTTCTAGGGCGTTTTTTGTATATTGGTTTGAGATTATTGTGCTTATTTTATTGTTTATCCTTGAGGTTATTCCATGGTATTCGCTTAGTTCTTTTAGTTCTTCTTGGAATGTTGGTTGTTTTTTGATTACAATTTGGGAGGGGGATGGTTGTTCTTTTTGTGGGATTGTTTGGTTTTGTATGGTTTGTTCTCTTTGTGGTGTTGGTGGGTTTTTGATTATGGTGTATGCTGTTAATATTCCTGTACCTATTAGTGGTATTAGGCCTATGGCTATTTTTTTGAAGAATCCTCTGTCTTCTTTTTCTGTTTGACCTGATTTTTTTATGTTTTTTGCCATTATTCTTTCTAATATTATAGGTTCTTTTAGTTTGCTTTTAGTCTATTTATGCAAGAGGTACTATATAAACCTTTCGTTTATTTATCACTATACAGTAGTAAAAATAAATTAATAAAAGAAGAAAAAATGTGGCTTATTCTACCGCCACAGATACATCCTTAAGAACAACATCTTCCCCATAATAATAAGGCTCATAGTTGACTTCATAAGGGAGACTAACCTTATTTATTTCTTCCAAGTCATCAAGGCTGTTCATCTTTATCATCTTATTAGATACGGTATACAACACATCATCCATGTACAAGCTTCTCTTAACACTGTAAGCATCATTGTAATAATAGTGGCCGCTCTTCAGGAAAGTCTCATCATCTTCTATATGGGTGACTCTTCCTTTTAACTCAATACCCTTCTCTAAATCAACATTAAAAATGTAAGCGCCTTGGAATTTGTAATCCCCATATTCCCACTCTTCCCTTTCTACAACTTGTTTTTCATTAATTTCTGCTAACAATACTGGAATCACTAAAAGATTTTTTTCCTTGTCGAACAAGAATGCCTTGTGGTCATGTAATGCGTAACTGTCAGTTCCTCTGTCGCCTATTTCATACTTTGCTATTTCTTTAGGGTTATTAACATCTGAAGCATCGAACAAAGAGATCTTCAAACCTTGATACCAAGCAAAATCCCTATCTTTAGCATCCATAGTCCACTTACCCAAACCTATAACATGGTCCTCGTCGTAAGGATGCAAGTAATCAGAGTATCCGGGTATCTTCAGCTTACCTAGTATTTTTGGATTTGTCGGGTCTGCCAAGTCTATTACGAATAAAGGATCAATGTTTCTGAAAGTCACTAAGTATAACCTTTTACCCATAAACCTTGCAGAATATATCTTCTCACCAGGTGCCAAGTCCTCAACTTTTCCTACGGTTTTTAAGTCCATGTCTAATATGTAAACGTTGTTGCTTGAAGTAGCCTCTCCTTCCCTTGTTGAAGCATAGCCTGCAGTAGTTGCTATTCTGAAATGATTATCGTATTCATCCATGGAGAACTGGTTTAGTACATTGCCTGGTACTTCTCCTTCTGCTTTGTATTCTATAACGTCTTTGTTTATTGATATCCTATGTATTATCGTCTTTTCCATTTCTTTCTGCCATTCTAGTTCTAAGGTTCGGGTTTTGTCTTCCACTTTTTTATTGAAAGAAGACCTTTCATCAGAGGTCATGCTATTAGAGTAATCACTTACTGCTTCTTCTAACTCGTTCCATTTCTTGTAATCCTCTAAGTCTGAACTTAGAATGCTTTTCACCTTATCAGCGGTGCTTCCAGACATCAAAGGCAATACTGCCTTTTCTACCATTATTCTTCTGTAATCAAACCATGGCCTTCTTTTCACAGAAGTTAAGTAAAGGTTTTCTAATGACATGTAAAGGTTTTGAGTACTGCCCGTCAACACTACTTTATGGGTTGCTTTCTTGTCTTTGTCCTGTGTGTTTATTGCTAATATGTTAGTATACCTGTAAGAATAGTCCGGGTAAGGGCATCTGAGTATTTCTGTTGCAGGAACCTCTTCATCAACATCATTTCTTGTTATAATCGGTAAAGGTATAGGTCTGTTCTCGTAATAGTAAACGTTTTCATTTGCTATTAAGTAAACATAGTCACCTATCATTCTAGATTCAAAGTAGTAACCTCTTAGGCTTATCTCATCAACTAGTTCAGGATTTTCCTTGTCTGAAACGTCATAAACATTTACGAAGACTAGTTGTTCATAACGAGGATAAGGCCAAGGTGCTATCATCTTTTCTTCAGGTCCGCTGGTTACTGGCTTATCGTACACTTTATTTTGTTTCTGCCCAAAGACTAATAGTTTGTCTTTGTTGATGAATATCTCATTAGGGGTTCCTTCAAACTTTATCTCGGAAAGTATCTCAGCATTTTCTGCAGGGTAAGCATCAACTATTACTACTTTATTACCAGAAACTGTATAAATATATTTTCCATCATTTTTTATAATATCCGCTTCGTCAACACCTTCTACTTGTATATTAGTAGTAGAATATTCATCTGCTGATGCGCCTGAATCAGCTTTTGCGAATGAAGGGGCTGATGCTTGTTCTGCTACAGCCATTTCTAATCCGCCAAGATTCCTATATCCCCATCCGCCATCTGCTCGTGACTCTTTTAGGAAAGTAACTAGGTCATCATACGATTCGAATGTTTTCAGATCTAGTCCTCCCTGCGGATAGATAGATTCTATCGTGTTCCTGCCGGAATAATAAAACGCTCCGGCTAGTATTAACAACGCAAAAATTATTATTAGTTTTTTCATTTTGTATCGCCTCCGTGTTTGGTAATTTTTTTATAAGTAGAGCATGTTTATATACCTGCCTTAAGTTGCGGTTTCGGTTGAAACTATGATTAGTTACTACTATTAAGTAACTACAAATAGAAAGGTTTATATAGTAAAAAACCCATAAAAAAGCATATGGAACCAAAAGAGATACTCAGGACTATAGAATATCACCTAGAGCTAGAACCGACTGAACCTGTAGTGATAAAAGTGGATCCTGAATATTTGGAAGATATGGGCAGTGAAGGAGCGATAGTAGAAATGGAAGGTGAACCTTTAACGATATACCTGAAGAAAAAAGATGACTTAGAGACTCTAGCAGAAGAACTGACACACCTAGCGGACATTAGAAGCAACATAAAAGATGATGGCCATGTAAAATATGGGGATTGTTTCTATAACGGTGTATTAAAAGAAGCATTAGGATATTACGGGTCAAAACTTTTTATCCATGAAAGAAAACCTATTAAAATAAAATCTGAAGAACTGAAAAAATTAATTGAAGAAATCAAAGTAAAATCTAAACTTAAAAAATCAAAGGATGAATGCTGGGAAAAACTAAAAAATTTTTACCAAGGAGGCCTAAACTTAGACCGAAGAACATGGCACGAAATAGGATACGACCTTGGAGAAAAAGTATACCAATACGTGCAAAAGACAGGAGATAAAGAACCAGCTTTATTACTAGTGATAAAAAATAGGTATAAAAAAAGACCATTTAGTGTATATAAAAAGATACTCAAACAGGTGACAAGATGAACATCGATGATATCGCTAACGAGAATGTAAGGCTTTGCAAACAGAGTGGAAAGCCTATAATAGACGGAAAATGTGTATGCTCAGGTGATCCTGTAGAGAAAGAATGCAGGTGCACAAATGGTTGTCATGAGAGGATAGGACTAGATGAGATGATGCCTTTTATCGTATACTTGGCAAGATTTTACCGTCCTTTTTTATCACAGGCTAAAGATAATGATGTATAATTAATCAATTTAAACAGGTTCAAAAAATGGTTTCAAAAAATTATTCAAAAATAAGGAGCATTTCAGAAAAAGTAGCCATAGCTACAACTACGTTATACAATCCAGACTTGGAAAGTGATGCCTTAAGGTCAGAGCTTGCAAAAAGCACAGTAAGACATGCAACAAACTTAGGTTATGAGATAATAATAGTAGACAGTGGTTCTTCTGACAAACTGTTAAAGGACTTTGAAAGATATGGGGCAAAAGTATTCTTTCAACAAAAAAAAGGGATAGGTCCATGCAGGAGACAAGCTATTAGGGGGGCATTAGATACCAAAAGAGAAGTTATTGCATGGACAGAGCCAGAAAAAGAAAGCTATATATCAGAAATTTACAAAACAGCCAAGCCGATAATTGAAGACTACGCTGACATGGTCGTACCAAGGAGGAAATCTTTAAAATCTTATCCTACTGCGCAGCAATATGCTGAACCGTTTGGGAATTCATTTTGGAAAGCATTGACAGGTCATGATTTGGACATGTGGTTCGGCCCAAGAACGTGGAGAAAAGAAATATCTGATTATTTCTTAGGGTATAATGGGGAATACGGTGACAAATGGGATTCTATCTTCATTCCGGTTATGGATGCTATATTCGATGAAAAAAATGTTATAAGCGTTGAAGTGAAATATACTCATCCTAAAAAACAGACTGAAATAGAAGAGCATAACTTAAGATTTTATACAAAAAGAATCGAACAGCTTGACAACTTACTGAATTCTTTAGAAACTCATTGGAAAAAGATTAGTAAATAATTATTTTAACTGTTTCAACAAGTCTTTCAATGATAAAGTGTTTATCACGTCTTTTTTCTCGCACCATCCTCTACGAGCCATAGCGATTCCAAGTTCTATAAAATCTAATTGTGTCAGGCTATGTGCGTCTGTACAGACTGCGAACCTAACTCCATGATTCTTAGCTTCTCTTACTAGGGCGCCGTTAAGGTCTAACCGTTTAATCTGCGCATTTATCTCTAACGCAGTCTTAGTATCTTTAGCGGCTTGGAAGACTTTTTCAAAATTTAAGTCGTAACCTTCTCTCTCACCTATTAGCCTTCCAGTAGGGTGCCCTATTATGTCAACGTTTTCATTGCTCATAGCTTTAACTACTCTTTCAGTCATTTTTTCTTTGCCCATCTTGAACTTTTTGTGTATGCTTGCTGTTACTATGTCTATTTTTTCTAATAAGTGGTTTGGGAAGTCTAGTTTTCCGTCTTCTAGAATATCCACTTCTGTACCTGTAAGTATTGTTATTCCTTTGATTTTTTTATTTAACCTTCTAACTTCTTCTATCTCTTTCTCAACCTGCCTCTCATTCAGCCCATTAGCTATTGTTGTTGATTTTGAATGGTCAGCGATGCAAACATATTCGTATCTTAGTTTTTTGCAGTATTCTGCGATTTCTTTTATAGTATTAACTCCGTCGGAATATTTTGTATGGACGTGTAAGTCTCCTTTGATGTCTTTGGCAGTTATCAGATTTGGTAATCGTCCTTTCATCGCTGCTTCTACTTCTCCAGTATCTTCTCTCAGCTCTGGCTCGATGTAGGAAAGCCCTAGTTTTTTGTAGACTTCTTCTTCTGTCTTGCCAGCGACTTTCTCACCTTTTTTGTTAAACAGTCCGTATTCAGAAAGTTTCAAACTTTTCTTTATTGCTATAGTCCTTAGTTTGATATTATGATCCTTATTTCCGGTGAAGTATTGTAGTGCTGAGCCGAAGCTGGAAGGTTCTAAGACACGCACGTCTGCTTGCATTCCTGTTTTTAATATTACTGAGGATTTCGTATCCCCTTTCGCTAAGACTCTTTTGACAGAAGGCATTCTTGTGAAAGCATCCATTACAGGTGCAGAATTTTTAGAGGTTACTAGTATGTCTATGTCCCCTATTGTTTCTTTCATCCTTCTGAGGCTGCCTGCCGCTTCTACGTCCTTAACTCCTTGTACCTTTTCTAGTTTAGAAATTATTTCCCTTGCCTGCGGCAGAGCTAACCCTAGTAATGTTCTTTCTTTTTTTTGTTTGAACAATTCGATTCCTTTCAATATGTTTTCTTCAGTCTTTTCTCTAAAAGCGTCTAGTTTTTGTATCAAATGTTTCTTAGCAGCTTTTTCTAAATCTTTGACGCTTCTTATGTCAAGTTTTTTGTAAAGCTTCTGAGCTTTTTTCGGACCTATGCCCTGTATTTTCATCAGGTCTAACAATCCTTTAGGCAAAGTCTTCTTCAGCCGTTCATACTCTTCTATCTTTCCAGTCTGGATATACTGGACTATCTTCTTAGCTAGCCCTTCACCTATCCCTGGGATTTCTTCTAAGGCTTTTATATCTCCTTGTTTGTAAATATCTTCTACAGGTTCGGATAACGATTCTAAAGCACGAGCAGCTTTCCTATAGGCTATAGGCTTCCAAGCCACGTTCTGCATCTCTAAAATATCGGCTATGTTGTAGAATATCTGCGCTATCTCTTGGTTTTTCATACTTACCTCTTTTATAACTCTTTAATTATACTCTTCTTTTTATATAATTTTTGGAGGAAAATATTTAAAAACTTTTAATGTTATTAGTTTATTAACAAAAAGGCAGTGATATGGTTTGAAATCGTTAATAATTTATTATTCTAGGACTGGAAACACGGCTAACGTGGCTCATGTGTTACACAAGAGCACCAAATCAGATATTGAAGAGATCAAGGACAGGACCGACCGTTCTGGAATCTTGGGTTATTTGCGTTCTAGCAAGGATGCTTTATTTGGTAAAGATGCTGATGTTGAAGGATTGAAATACGAGATAAATGATTATAATTCTATTTTCATAGGCGGCCCGGTGTGGGTTTTGAGGCCTGCGACTCCAGTATCGACGATGATAAAAAGGTTAGACTTGAGAAATAAGAACATAGTATTGTTCGTTACCTGTGGAGGTAATCACGGTAAATCTTTGGATATGATGTCTGATCTTGTTGTTAAAAACGGTGGCAACGTCATCCACAGTTTTGTAGTAAAAACTTCTAAATCTGATGCTAGCATGGTGGTTCAGTCTGCTGAGGATGAAATAGACAAGCTTAAAGAAATTGTTAAGAAGAAAAAAGTCAGTGAGTAATATAAAGTTTTATAAATCTTAGATTAAGAACACGTATTCTTATGAAGATACCTAAGGCTTTCATACCTGAAAAAGGTTTAGATGAGAAAACTGAAAAACTAGGAATACTATTAGACTTTGAACCTGTCTTAGTAAGCCCTGAAAAGATAATATTCGAAAATTTGTCATTTGAACAGCTTAAAAAACTTGTATACTTAGAAGATAAATTGTACGAGCTGAAAATAAGCTTTGAATACAAACAAGGAAGATATGAACTTACATACTCTTCTCATCGTGACCAAATGCACAGCACGAAAGGTTTGTTAAACCTTATACAATACCATCCGCAAGATAATATCTTATTAGAAGAACTAGTAAGTGCTGTTACTGAAATAGCCACTGAGTCTCCAGGTCATGCTATAATGTACCATGTGCCGCCAAACGATTTCTCAATAGTAGATTTTTTCCCCAAAAAATTTTCTAACGGTGTTAAAAAGCTGGAACAATTCTTCTGTAACTCTGAACTGTACATGTTAAGCTATTTGAATATAAAAAAAGCAGGTATACGCGCGGAATACAGGGGATTGACAGAACAAGAATATGGGTTATATACAAAAAAGCTAAATAGAAAGTTATAAAAGTATCCTCGTCTATTAATATCTCAAGCAAAAAATAGGTGTAAAAGTTGGTAATTTCTGAAATCAGGAAGAGAGACGGAAGAATTGTAAAGTTCGAACCTCAGAAAATAAGGAATGTAATAGATAAAGCAATAATTGCAGTAAAACATGAAGATGGGAAACTTGCGGAAAAACTTTCAAAACAAGTTGTAGATAAGCTTGAGAAGGAGTTTAGTAAAAAAATCCCTAGCGTAGAAGACGTACAAAACGTTGTAGAAGAAGTCTTGATAAGTGAAAACTTGGCAGACGTTGCAAAAGCGTACATACTCTACAGGGAGAAACATAAAGAAATAAGAGGGGTTAGAGAATTCTTCGGGATAAAAGACGGCATGAAACTTACGATTAATGCTGCAAGGGTATTAGAAAGAAGATACTTGTTAAAAGACAAAGATGGTAAGGTTATAGAAACTCCGGGTGAGATGTTCAAAAGGGTATCTGAAGCGGTTGCTAAAGTAGAAAAGAATAAAACCTTACAGGAAAAGTATGAGAAAGATTTTTACAAAATACTTTCTAACCTCGACTTTTTGCCTAACAGCCCTACATTAATGAATGCAGGGACTGGATTAGGAATGTTAAGCGCGTGTTTCGTACTTCCAGTCAACGATTCTCTTGATAGCATTTTCGAAGCTGTAAAAACCACGGCGATTATACAACAAGCAGGAGGAGGAACAGGATTTACATTTACTCATTTAAGGCCTAAAGGTGACATGGTGCAGAGCACGAAAGGAGTGGCTTCTGGACCGTTGTCTTTCATAAGAGTATTTGATACTACAACTGATGTGATCAAGCAAGGCTCTAAACGAAGAGGGGCCAACATGGGAATACTTAACGTGAACCATCCGGATATTGTAGAGTTCATAACCTCAAAAGCTAAAGAAGACGCTTTTACGAATTTCAACTTTTCAGTAGGTGTTACGGATGATTTTATGAAATCGGTAAGGAAGAACAGGGACTACAGCTTGATAAATCCGAGGACGAAGCAAGAGATTGGGAAGCTTAATGCTGCTGAACTTTTTGACATGATATGCATGTATGCTTGGAAGACAGGGGACCCAGGGCTGATATTCCTAGACACTGTGAATAAGAAAAATCCTTTGCTAAAGAGCTTAGGCAAGATAGAAGCAACTAATCCTTGCATATATGGTGACGCTTTAGTAGCTACGGATAAAGGCTTGGAAAGATTCGAAGATATAGTAATCTCAAATTCTAACGCTAAAATATTGGTTGATAACAGGGTCCCAATTAAGATTTCAGACGGCTATACCGAGCAGTACATGCTTATGAAGGACCAGAATAGTGTAAGTTTAAGCGAAGCGACAGCTGTTTTTGATTCTGGTATAAAACAGACGTTAAAACTAGTGACAAAGTCGGGTTATGAAATAATAGCAACTCCTGATCATAAAATAATAACAACAGAAGGCTGGGTTAAGATGGAAGATCTAACAGAAAAGCATAAAGTGCTTATCCAGTGCAAGGAAGGAAGATTTAACACAGATTATAACCTCCCATTCGTGCCAGACAACTTAATAGTAGGGAATAATGGAAGAACATACACTTTTAACCTTCCAAGAAAATGGTCAAAAGAACTTGGTCAGATATTAGGGTGGCTTGTGGGGGATGGCCATTTTAGAATTGGAAAAGAAAACAGAGCAGCTTGGGTATTTGGAAAACGAGATTATCCTGTAATGGATTATCTTAGACCCTTATTGAAAAATATTTATGGCGGCAAACCTACTGAACAATTAAAACTTAGAGATGTTAAGTGGATGACATTTCACTCTAAATTCTTCGCGAATTTCCTTTTAAAATTAGGTGTAAAACCTGTACTCGCAGATAAGAAAGAAGTTCCAAAAAGTGTATTCACAGCGCCAAAAGAAGCAGTTATAGGGTTCTTACAAGGATTATTTACATCTGACGGGACTATAGGTTATCTTAAAGATAAATCTTCTTATGTAAGGTTAACTTCAAAATCAGAGAAATTACTTAAGCAAGTTCAAATTTTGTTATTAAACTTAGGTATTAAATCAAAGATTTATAGCAGGCATAGAAGACCACAAAAAAAGTTTTTTTATACAACAGTTAAAGGAGAACAAAGAGCGTATACATGTGATGGTGTTCTTTTTGAATTAGAGATAAGTAAAAACAGTGTAATCAAATTTATAGACGAAATCGGTTTCTTATGCGGAAGGCATGATGAGAAAATAGCTTTGCTAAAATCAAAGACTTATTATTCAAATTATTTCATTGACAATGTAAAAAAAGTGGAAAACTACGGAGAAACAAGGGTTTATGACCTAACAGAGCCATTAACGCATTCTTTCATAACGAATGGCATAGTAGTTTCTAATTGCGGTGAATTACCTCTCTACTCCTACGAGAGCTGCAACCTAGGCAGTATTAACCTTGCAAAATTTGTGAAAGACAAAAAAATAGACTGGGACAAGCTAAAAGAAACTGTAAGGATATCAACAAGATTTTTAGACGATGTGATAGACGCTAACAATTACCCTATAAAAGAAATAGAAAAAATAACAAAAGAAAATCGTAAAATAGGGTTGGGTGTTATGGGATTTGCAGAAATGCTGATACAACTAGGAATACCTTATGATTCTAAAGACGCGATAAAGACTGCTGGCAAGCTTATGAAATTCATAAACAATGAATCTATTAAAGTTTCTGAAGAACTGGCAAAAGAAAAAGGAGAATTCCCGAACATCTCCAAAAGCAGTCTGAAAAAGAGAAGGAATGTAGCAGTAACCACTATAGCACCTACAGGAACTATAAGCATAATCGCTGGTTGCAGCTCGGGCATAGAGCCTTTGTTCGCAGTAGCCTTTGTAAGAAACGTAATGGGGGGCACCAGGCTTGTTGAGATTAATCCTTACTTTGAAAAAATCGCTAAAGAAAAAGGCTTTTACTCTGAAACTTTAATGAGCAACATAGCAAGGACTGGTTCTATACAAAAACTTGAAGAAGTACCGGAAGATGTAAAAAAGATTTTCAGGACAGCATTAGACATCAATCCTGAATGGCATGTAAGAATACAAGCTGCCTTCCAAGAATATACAGAAAACGCTGTAAGCAAGACGATAAACTTCCCTCATGAAGCAACAGTTGAGGATGTAAAAAAAGCATACTTATTAGCATATAAGCTAGGTTGTAAAGGGATAACGATTTACAGGTATGGCAGCAAGAAAGAG
>Ga0194112_10002359_pt1 | contig 27115 bp, 16 predicted proteins | sample TA2MahC400mmetaG_FD_146191 | JGI IMG/M metagenome (GOLD analysis project Ga0194112, IMG submission 146191) | Freshwater microbial communities from Lake Tanganyika, Tanzania - TA2015016 Mahale Deep Cast 400m | ecosystem: Environmental > Aquatic > Freshwater > Lake | place: Tanzania: Lake... | reverse complement strand
CGATTGACGAACTTCTCGCAAACGTGCATCGCTTCCTCGAACGGGCTCAACCGTATCCAGGGGCCAGTCCCTCCCTTGCCAAGGCTAACACGCCAACTGCCGCTTAAGGAGTCTCACGTGGCCCCCCGTTCGATCCAGAATCGTGGCGAGTTATTTAGATAGTTTCTGTTGCGGAAAGCCAAGACTGGCTGAAGCCAGGACTCCGAACAGGGGAAGAACCCGTTTGGAGTCCTGCCTTCAGGCAGTCTTCGCCCCAACGAGCCGAATCGCTTGAAGCTGTCTAGGCCCGCGGCTACAATGGCGGCATGGGACGGCGTCGCGAGTTGGCGCAGTACTTCACGCCACAGCCCGTGGCGGCCTTTGCTCTGGATGCTCTCGTGGCCCTCGGCTTCTCGGGGGCGCGGCCCCGCGTCATTGACCCCGCCTGCGGTGAAGGCGTGTTCCTCGCCGAGGCCCTCAGGCGGTTCCCCGGGGCCGAGGTGTGGGGCTGGGACCTGGACGCTGGGCTGGCCGAACGCTGGCGGGCGGCCGGGCTCGGTGGGCATGGGGCCCACATGCTCGTGCAGGACGGGTTGTTGGACGCGCCACTGTGGGGCGTTGGGGCGGGGGAGTTCGACCTGGTGGTGGGCAATCCGCCCTACGGGCTGGGGATGGCGCGGCCGGCGCGGGGGGAGGCCATTGAGGCGTTGTTCGTTCGCCGATTCGTCGAGCTGGCCCGGCGAGGCGGGTGGATCGCGGCCGTTGTGCCGGAGGGCATCGTAGCCAGCGACCGCTCTCATGGCCTGCGTGACTGGCTGCTGGAGCGCGTGGCCCTCCAGGCCGTGGTCGCACTGCCGGAGTCCACATTCGCCGGCTTTGATACCACGGCTCGTACGGCGTTGCTGTTCGCCCGAAAGGGCCGCGGCGGCGCCGACGTGCTCCTGGCCTCTCCCTCGGTCGCTTGCCGGGGGCGGGGCGCGTTGCGGGATTACCTTCGAGATGTCCTCTCAATGATCGAGGCGCAGGGACGCGATGCATCGCCTGATCGTGGTCGGCGGGCCTGAGGGCGGCAAGGTCTTCGACCTGCGGCCCGGCCAATACGTGGTCGGGCGGGCGCCAGGCGTGGACGTTTTGCTTGCCGAGGAGTCGGTCTCGCGCCGCCACGCGCTCATCACGGTGGCCGAGGATGCCGTGACGGTGCTGGACCTCGACAGCCACAACGGCACGCGGGTGAACGGCCAGCTTGTGAAGATGGCGCCGGTGGGGGAGGGGGACGAGTTGCGCTTCGGCAGCATCCACACGATGCTTGAGCGCGTCCCTGCCCCGGCCACGGCCACGGTGTGGGTGGAGCCGCCCGAGGGGGACATTCTGCTTTCCCGCACAGCGGCCTTCGGCGCCCCCCTTGGGGGCGGAAAGCAGAATGTCCCCGTGCCCCTGCCCGAGGATGCGCGCCGCCTGGCCATCCTCTACGAGGTCGGGACCGCCATCGCCGGCACGGTGGAACTGCCCGAGCTGCTCCAGCGCGTTCTGGCCGCCATCTTCGATGCTGTGCCCGCCGAGCGCGGCGCCATCCTGCTGTGGGACGACGTGGAGGGCCAATGGCGCCCGGCGGCGACGCACGCCCGATGCCGTGGCACGGCTGGCTTGCCCAGCCGTGAGTGCTCCGGCGAGCCCACTGCTGGACAAGCCAGCAGTGCCACACCGGCCGTGAGCCGGGCCATCATCGAGAGGGCCTTCGAGGCGCGACGCCCCCTGCTCAGCGGCGACGCGAGCGCGGATGCCCGCTTTGGCGCTTCCGACAGCATCGCCGCCCACGCCATCCGTTCCACCATCTGCTGCCCATTGATGGTGCGGGACGAGCGCGTCGGCGTCCTGCACCTCGACACGGCGCGTGCCACGGACGCCTTCAGCGAGGACGACGTGCGGCTCGTGGGCGCGATTGCCAACCAGGCGGCCATCGCCATCGCCAACGCACGGCTTCACGATGCCCTTCGCCAAGAGAACGTGCAGCTTCGCCGTGCGCTCGGCTCTCGACGCTGCATCGTTGGCACCAGCCCCGCGATGCGCGAGCTGATGAACCTCGTCCAGCGCGTGAGCCAAACCGATGCCACCGTGCTCGTGCGCGGCGAGAGCGGCACAGGCAAGGAGGTGGTCGCCGGCGCCCTGCACGCCCTCGGCCCGCGGCGCGCCAGGCCCTTCGTGTGCGTCAACTGCGCCGCGGTGCCCGAAACGCTTCTGGAAAGCGAGCTGTTCGGCCACGAGAAGGGGGCGTTCACGGGGGCCGTCGAGCGCCGCATCGGCCGCTTCGAGCAAGCCAGCGGCGGCACGGTCTTCCTCGACGAGGTGGCCGAGATGCCGCCCAGCACGCAGGCCAAAGTCCTCCGCGTCCTCCAGGAGCGCGAGTTCCAGCGCGTCGGGGGAAGCCGCTCCATCCGCGTGGACGTGCGGCTGATCGCCTCGACTAACCGCGACCTGGAGGCCGCGCTGGTCTCCGGCGATTTCCGCCAGGACCTCTACTACCGGCTGAAGGTCATCGAGATCATTCTGCCGCCGCTCCGCGAGCGGCGGGAGGACATCGCGCCCTTGTGCGAGCACTTCCTGGGGGAACTGGCGCGCGACATGGGACGCCAGGCCCCCGCCGTGGACGCCGCGGCCCTCCGGCTACTTGAGGGGTATGCCTGGCCGGGAAACGTCCGCGAGCTCCGCAACGTCCTCGAGCGGGCCCTCGTCCTCGGCGTGGGCGAGCGCCTGCTGCCGCGGCACCTGCCGCGCGAGGTCCGGCGGGGCATTGTCGCGCGCGAGGACCTCCCCGACGACCTGGCCCTATCGGCGGCCGAGCGCCGCCACGTCGCCGCAGTGCTGGCCTTCACGAACTGGAACAAGACGCGCGCCGCGTCGCTCCTCCGCATCTCGCGCCCGCGCCTCGACCGCAAGGTGCGCGACTATGGGCTGCGGCCCCCCGCAAGAGGGGGGCGGGGCGAGTAGGCCGGGGCCGGTTGGGCGCGCCCGCCACTTCATGAAGAAAGCCCAGCCGGCTCGCGGCCGGCTGGGCTTCGGGATGGGCGTGGGAGAGGGCTACTTGGGTTTGCCGCGCGGGACGAGCGCCGCCGGGACGAAGAAGATCTCGACGCGGCGGTTCCTCTCCTTCGACGCTTCGCCCGCGATGGGGCAGGCGGCGCCGAAGCTGCGGATGCACATGTTCTCCTCGGGGATGCCTTTCTTCTCGAGGTAGCGGAAGACGGCGAGCGCTCGGTCGGCCGCCAAGCCCATGTTGTCGCCGTAGGCTCGGATGCTGGCCGCGCGCTTGACAGGCGTGCTGTCGGTGTGCCCGTCAATCTGGATGAAGACATCCTGGCCTTTGAACTTGGCGGCGATCTTGTCGAGTGCGGCCTCGCCCTTCTTGCTGACCGTGGTCTTTCCGGTGTCGAAGAGCAACTCCCCCTCGAGGACGAGGCGGCCGTCGCGGACGCTGCCAATGCCGAGCGCGCGGATCTGGTCCTCCCACTTCTTGCGCTCGTCGTCCATTGCCTTCACCGCCTTCTCGGCCTCGGGCTTCGGCGCGGTCGCCTGCTTCTTGTACATCTCGACCTGCCGCGAAGCGTCCTCGAACCGCTTGCGGAACGTGTCCTGAAGGGTGTTCATCTCCTTCTCTTTGTCGTCGAGGAGCTTCTTGAGGCCCTCGTTCTCGGCCTGGACGCCCCTGTACTTGCCGGTCGTTACCAGGCAGCCCGTGGCGAAGAGGGCCAGGGCAGGCAGGAGGGCGAGGGCGGCCAATGTCCTTGTTCTCATAGATGTGTGCCTCCTTTGCTGGCCGGGCTACTTGGTTTCCGTTGCCGGGGCCGGCGCGGGGGCCGGCGCGGGCGCCGGAGCCTCGGGCTTGGGGGCCTCAGGCTTCGGCTCCTCGGCCTTGGGTCCGAGGGCCTCAGGCGGGAAGAACATGATCTCGACCCGGCGGTTCTTGGCCCGCGAGGCATCGTTGGTGTTGGGCAGGCGGGGCCTGTACATGCTGAAGGCCCGCAGGTACATGCGGTTTTCAGTGACGCCGCCTTTGGCCAGGAGGTTGAGGACCGCCTTGGCCCGGAACGCCGCGAGGCCAAAGTTGTCCTCGAACTTCTGCACCGTCTCGCGCCGGGCCACCCGCACGTCGTCCGTGTGGCCGTCAATCTGAAGGAGTTCCACCCCGCCTTTGAACCTGTTGGCGACCTCTTCGAGGACCTTCTTGCCGGCCTCAGAGACCTCGGCGCTCCCGAGGGCGAAGAGCAGCTTGTCAGGCATGATGACCGTGGTGCCCTTGACCTCGATACCTTCGCCCAGGCCCTCGAGGCCCTTGAGCTTCTCTGCCAGTTGCCTGAGGTCCTCGCTGGCCTTCTTGGCCAGGAGGCCGGCGTCCTTGTACTTCTCCTCGTACAAGGCGATGAGCTGGTCCTTCGCCTTGAGCTGGTCGCGGAGGAAGTCAATCCGCGTGTTCGCGTCGGCGAGCTGGCTGTCCTTGGCCGCCAGCTCCCGGATGGCCTCCTCGTACTTGCGCTTGAGCGTGATGTGCGTCCTCCAGGGCACCAGGCAGCCCTGGGAAGCCATCGTGAGCGCGATCAGCGCCACCATGCCCGCCTTCGACAGATAGCCCTTCATTGCGCGCAATGCCTCCTACACGGGGACGTGGTTGGGATGAACAATCGGCGGCCGGCACAGACGCGTGCCGACCCACGGGGAAGACGTCTCGGACTGCACGACTACGGGACGATCGTCTTGTCGCCAACGAGGTCCCAGAAGAAGTTGATGATGGATTTCAAGAACTCCCAGTCGGGCACCTTGCCGCTGGCCAAGCAGTAGAAGAACAGGGAGCCGGGCACGAGGAGGACGAATACGGCCAGCGCGTTCATTGTGGTGTAGAGGGCGGAGGGTTGTTCGCGGACGAAGAGGGCCTCGCCCGTGCCGAAGGCCGACGCCGGGGTCACGCGCCCCGTGCCAGCCGCTCCTGTGCCGACACGGCCCGTGCCCGGCACCCCCTCCGCGCGCAGGGCCTCGAGGTCCTCCGGGCCGGCGGGCACGCCCTCGAAGGGGGCAGTGGCTTCTTCGGTGTCCGTCCCGAGCTCGCCGGGTTCGAGAGAGACCTCTTCGGTCGCCACGTCCTCGGTGGCGGCCTGCGTGTCGTCGTACTGGTCGAGCCCAAGGACCATGGTCGGCACCTCGGTGTCGCCCGTGGTGTCCGACCCGCCGGCGGCCTCGCCGAGGTCGAGGGTTGGCACCTGCGTGTCATCCGTGCCAGTGTCGGGCGGCGTAAGCTCGATGGTAGGGACCTTGGTGGACGGCTCCTGGGCCGGGGGCGGGACCGCGGGCTCAAGCGAGAGCTCGACGTCGCCCGTCCCAACGTCTCCGAGGCCGCGGCCGACGAGGGTCTCGGCCGTGTCGTCGAAGTCCAGCGGCTCGTCGGCCAGGAGGCCGGCGTCATCCGCCGCGGGCGGGGTCACGACTTGCGGGATCGCCGTGTCCTGGTCCGGCGGGACCACCACGGTCCGCTCCGCGTCGCGCTGCTGGCGGAGCGCCTCGATGTCCGTCAGGCGGAACTTGAGCATGTTGCCGTCGCGGAAGGCCCGCAGCTTGCCCTGGGCCACGAGGGCCCGCAACTCCGCTTCCTGGGTCCCGAGCGCCCCGAGGGCCTCTTCGAACGAAAGGTATTCCTTGGCCATGTGCCTCACCTACCTGAGTTCCAGGTCTCGGCAGCGAGCCGGCGCGACGGGTGCCGCACCCGCTCACTCCCCCCCGCGCTTGTACTCCTCCTCCGAGCTGCCCGGCCCCGTCGGGCGCAGGCCGCCCAGGGTGCGCACGCCCCGCAGCGCATACTCGTGCTTTGAGGCGAGCAGAAGGTCCCAGCGGTACAGCCGGCCGGCGAGGAACTCAAACGCGCCGGTCCGAACGTCCGCCATCTTGCCCGGCCCGGGATTATGGAACCCGTAGACCAGGATGACCTCGCGTGTCGTGTCAATCACATACAGCAGGTTCCCATCGGCATACGGGGTGGTGAGGGCGATCACCTTCTCGGTCTGCCCCTCGCTCACCTGCCCGGCCGCCGACGGGGCCTGGCGAACCACTAAGAGCAGCGCCAGGAGGGCTGCGTTCGTGACCAACAACCCGCCGGTCACCCACGCCTGCTTGGACACAGAGGGCTCTCCACGCGCCGCCGCTTGACGTGAACCATCCACCTACATTATAGTTAGGGCGTCAGGCGTTGCAAGTGTTTTTTTCCCACAAAAATGGGGGGCACCGTGCCGCCCGCCGCTTGCTTTCTCTGGACAGGCAGTGGATAATGCGGGGCATTCCTGTGGGCGCAAGTTACCCACAAATCCTGCCGGCCGCTGCGGGCCAGCGCAGTTGCCCGCGGTTTCAAGGGGGCTTCCACAACTTGTCCACAACCTTCCCACAAGGCGCTCATCTCTATGGTGTAAACCCTTGTGGCAGTGGCACTTGCGTCGGCTGGGTCCCCGAGCTGACACCGGGGGGAGCCTTTGGGTGCGGGGCGTTTGGGCGCGCCGCGGCTCCTGTCGCCAAGAGCTCCACGGGTGCGGGGAGCGGATTGCACACGTTACCCACATAGGGGGCAGTTGCCTATGGTGTTCGACACCTTGGTCCGTGGCGGCATTCTCCTCGATGGCACAGGCGGCGAGCCGCTCGGCGCTGATGTGGGCATCCGGGGCGACACCATACAGGCCATCGGCGCGCTCGATGGCGCCGAGGCCGCGCGTGTGCTCGACGCCGCGGGCCTGGCTGTGGCGCCCGGCTTCATTGACATTCACGCACACGGCGACCTCTTTCCCCTCCTCGCCCCCGGGGCCCCGGCGCGGCTTCACGACGGGGTGACCACCGAGGTGCTGGGCAACTGCGGCGAATCGCCCTTCCCTCAAAGCCCGGCGATGCTCGCCGAGCGCGCCGAGAGCTCCGAGCGCCACGGCATCACGGTGGATTGGACGACGCTCGACGACTACGCCCGCCGCCACGACGCGGCCCGCCCCGGCATCAACCGCGCGTGCCTCGTCGGCCACGGCAACATCCGCCAGGCAGTCCTGGGCGAGGCCGACCGCGCGGCGACCGAGGCCGAGCTCGCCGCCATGCGCCGCGAGGTCGAGGCCGCGCTCGACGCCGGCGCCTTCGGCCTCTCCTCGGGGCTCTACTACACCCCAGGCATGTTCGCGCGGCCCGGCGAACTCGACGCGCTCTGCGAGCCGGTCGCGCGCAGAGGCGCCCTCTACGCCTCCCACATCCGCAACGAGGGCGATGCCATCGAGGAGGCCATCGAGGAATTCGTCGCCGTCGCGCGCCACACGGGAGCCCGTTGCCGGCAACGGGCGCTCCGCCTCCAGCTCTCGCACGTGAAGGTCTCGGGCCGAGCCAACTGGGTGAAGGCGGACCGCGTGATCGAGCGCCTGCACGCGGTGCGGGCAGAGGGCATTGACATCGCGTGCGACCGCTATCCCTACATCGCCTCTTCGACAAGCCTCTCCTCGCAAGTGCCCGGCTGGGCGCGCGAGGGCGGCCGGCCGCGCATGCTCGAACGCCTCGCCAACCCCGCCGATCGCGCGCGGATGCTCGAGGCGCTGGCCGCCGACTTCCCGACGGACGACGACTGGCAGGCACTCCGCATCGCCGACCCCGCCTGCGACGAGTGGCGGCGCGCCGAGGGGTGCTCGCTCCACGACCTTGCAGCCCAGGCGGGCAAGCCCCCCGCCGAACTCCTCCTCGACCTGCTCCTCGCCAGCAAGGGACGCGCGAGCATCGTCCACTTCACGATGTGCGAGGATAACCTCGCCAAGTGGCTTCGCCTCCCCTTGGTCGCCATCGGCTCCGACAGCTCGTCGCGCTCGATTGTCGGGCCGACCGCCGTGGGCAAGCCCCACCCCCGCAGCTACGGCACCTGCGCCCGCGTCCTGGGACGCTACGTCCGCGGACTGGGCATCCTCTCGCTGCCCGAGGCAGTGCGGCGCATGACCGGCCTGCCCGCGAGCCGCCTCGGCCTCAAGCGCCGCGGCATCCTGCGAGCCGGCGCCGCCGCCGACATCACGGTCTTCGACCCCGCCACCATCGCCGACCGCGCGACCTACGAGGTCCCCCAGCAGTACTCGGTCGGCGTCCGATTCGTCCTCGTCAACGGCACTCTCGCCATCGAGGACGGAGAGCTGACTGGCAACCGCGCCGGCCGCTTCCTGCGGAGGGGCATCGAATGAGCCAGCCACGCATCGGACTCAACTGCGACCTCACGACCGCCTCGGGCACCGAAATCGCCAAGGTCAACTGGAACTACATCGCCAGCGTCCTCGACGCCGGCGGCCTCCCCCTCCTACTTGTCCCGGTCGAGGAGAGGGGCATCGGCGCCCTGCTCGATGGCCTCGATGGCCTGGTCCTCACCGGCGGGCGCGACTACGATCCCGCGGCCTACGGCGAGCCGCGCCATCCGGCCACACAACTGCTCGACCCGCGCCGCAACGCCTTCGACCTCGCCCTCGCCCGCGCGACGGTTCAGCGGGGCCTGCCCATCCTGGGCATCTGCGGCGGAGCGCAACTCCTCAACATCGCCCTCGGTGGCACACTCATCCAACACGTCCCCGACGCCTTCGGCTCCGCCATCAACCACACCTGGGGGGGCGGCGACGAGCCGTTCCACGACATCGAGGTCGCCGCCCACTCGCGCCTCGCCGGCATCGTGGGCGCAGGCCGCCTCAACGTCAACAGCTCCCACCACCAGGCCGTCGGCAGACTTGGGCAGGGCCTCCGCATCGTCGCCCACGCCCCCGACGGCGTTCCCGAGGCCATCGAGGGCACCGGCGACACCTTCCTCCTCGGCCTCCAGTGGCACCCCGAGCGCCTTCGGACCCGCCCCGACCAGATAGCCCTCTTCCGCGCCCTCGTCGCCCGCGCATCATCATGTGGTGCCAGGCACCACATGAGAGCGTAACGCTCGTGCTGCGAGGATGTTATGGCGTCGCGTGTCATTTCGCATGCCCAGGCCCGTTGCCGGGGCGGGGGCCAACAAGGACGACTTGCGATGCCCTGATGTGCCTGGCACCGCACCCGCCCCGCACCCGCCGCACCCGAGCGGGCGGCGGGGCCGCCGCCATGTTTTGTTTGTTTGGAAATCTACATCAGGAGCCCAGGTGGTCGGCGAGGCGCCGCATCATGAGGACGAAGTAGCCAGTGAAGTCGTCCACGTAGTTGATGGTGACGGCGACGTGGAGGCGCTCGGCGACGGCTGGGCTGGCGATGAGGACCTCCATGGTCTTGCCGCTGGGGTAGGCGGGGGCGCGCTTGCCGCCCGGCTCGAAGAACTCGATGCGGAGGATGGCGCGGTAGGGGCGCTTCTCGGGGTATTGGTTGGCGAAGTGGGCCTGCATCTCGTCGCGGTTGCCGCCGTAGCGGAGGATTTCGCGCTCGATCTGGCCGGCGTCCACCTGCTCGCAGGCGCGCCAGAGGTAGGGGAGCATGAAGTCGATCTCGATGTGGAGGGGGCCGTACCAGCGCTCGCCCACGGCTTCGGCGCGCAGGGGCTCGATGTGGGCGAGGTAGAGGCGGGTCAGCTCGGCGAGCTCGTCGGCGGTGTAGCTGCGGGAGCGGTAGGGGGGGGCCTCGTCCTCGTCCTCTTCCTCGTCGGCGGTCAGCGCGTAGTCGTCGGGCGTCTCCTCGCGTTCGCCGGCGCCTTCCAGGGCGCTCTCGAGTTCGGCCAGCTCGTCGCTGTGCTGGGTGTCGGCGAGCCAGGTGGCCAGGTCGTCGAAGGTGGGGGAGTAGAAGCCGAGCCAGTTGACGATTTCGGGGCTCTGGAGGAAGTGGTAGATGAAGGCCGGGATGTCGGCGGCGGAGCGGAGCATGCGGGGGAAGCGGTACATGGCCTCGATCTGGTCCTGGCCCATGGGGGCGCCGACCTGGTAGTCGAGGCGGTCGTTGGCAAGGAGCAGGGCGCGGAGGAAGAGGTTGTCGTGGTCGAAGTTGGTCTTGAGGGCGCGCTCGACGACGGTGGGGATGCGGCGGGCGATCTCGGCGGCCTCGATGACCTCGAGGGTGATGCCGTGCTGGTCCTTAAGGCGCTGGGCGGCCTTGGGCAGGGCCTCGGCCACGCGGCGCGCGGGGGCGCGGGGGAGCCAGACCTGGCAGTGGACGCGGTTGGGCTCGTAGTCGAGGGCGTTGCCCTCCTTGACGATTTCGACGTAGCGGTTGACGAGCTTCTTGACCAGGGTGTCGGGGCGCATGTCGCGGGGATACCAGTCGAACTTCTCCGGGAAGTCCACGTAGAAGATGCACTGTGCGGCCTCGTTGCGGCCGACGACCTCGATCCAGTATTCCTTGGGGTTGGGCAGTTCGGCGTTGTAGGTCACGCTCTCGCAGCCCTCGACGAGCTGGAGGTGGGCGCCGACCAGGAACATCTCCATCGTGGGCGTCGCGCGCGCCATGTCAGGCTCTCCAGTGGGGCTGGGGTGGAGCTCCCGCGGAACCACCATTATAGGGCGGCTCTTGACCCAGATCAAACGGGTCCGGGGGTTTGTCACCCCTTGCGCCGGGATGTGAATACTTGTAAGAGACTCTTGCTTATGTCGCTGAAACTGCTAAAGTAAAGGTAAGCGCTGCGCGGGAGGCGCGGAGCGGGGCGAGACGGTTTCTGCACCTGGTTTTGTGGAGTGGGCTAGCCACGATGCGCAAGCTCCGTACAGCCTTCCTGACCCTCCTGCTGTCGTGCGCCGCCTGGGCCGGGGAGGGCGGGACCGGGGGCGGGCCGCCGCCTCCGCCCCCGCCGGATGAGCGCGGCTCGATCATCGGGAAGAACCTGTGGGAGACCTTTCTGGCCGGCGGCATCCTGATGTGGCCGATCCTGGCCTCCTCGATCATCGGCCTGGCGTTCATCTTTGAGCGAGCCGTCTCGTTGCGCCAGAGCGTGGTCGTGCCGCCGGGCGTGGGCAAGGCGGTGGTGGACGCGGCGCGGAATGGGGGGGTCGCCGACGCCCAACTGGCGTGCCACGAGAGGCCGTCGGCCCTCAGCCGCGTGCTGGCCGCGGGCCTGGCCGTGGCCGACCGCTCGCGCGAGGAGGTGGAGACGGCGATGGCTGAGGCCGGCGAGCGCGAGCAGTGGCACATGGACCGCTTCAACCGCCCGCTGAGCATCGTGAGCAGCGTGGCGCCGCTCCTGGGCCTCCTCGGCACGGTGCAGGGCATGATCATGGCGTTCGACGTCGTGGCTCAGAAGGGCGCGATGGGCGACCCGCGCCAGCTCGCCGCAGGCGTGGCGACCGCCCTCCTTACCACCTTCGCAGGCCTCACCGTGGCCATCCCCTGCTACTGCTTCTACCACTACTACCGAGACAAGACGGACCGGATGATTGTCCAAATCGAGGACTCGGCGTCGCACCTGGTGGATGCCCTGAAAGGGGCAGCCCCTGCGGCGGCAGGGCAAAGCAGGGGATGAATGGATGAATGGATGGGTGGATGGGTGCCAGGCAATCATCCATTCATCCAACCATCCAATCATCCCCCTGGCTCGATGGCAGTGAAGGGTTTGAGCCGTGCGGATTCATCGCCGTCGTGAGGAGGAGGAAGGGCTGCCGATGACGCCGCTGATCGACGTCGTCTTCCAGCTCCTCCTGTTCTTTCTCACGGCCACGAGCTTCCACAAGATCGAGAAGGACATCAAGGTGGACCCGCCGAAGGCCAGCGAGGGCCGGGCCACCCAGCACGCCCAGCGCGAGATCACCGTCAACGTCCGCAGCGAGGCCGATGGCGGCTTCCTGGTCGTCAACGACAAGATTCAGTCCCTCCAGCAGGTCACTGAGCTGCTGGCCCAGGGCGTGAAGGACAATCCGAACCTGGTCGTGATCATCCGGGGCGACAAGCACGCCTATCACCAGCGGATTGTGGACGTGCTGAACGCCTGCAAGAAGGCGGACGTGAAGCACTACTTCATTGCGACCGCGTTCGAGACGCCGAAAGAGCCATGACGCGTGATGCGTGACGCGTGAAGAAGAGAAGAATGCCTGTGGGCAAGTGGGTTCGGCTGTGGCTTGTTGGGTTGGTGGCTCTGGCCGCGGCTGGAGCGGCAGGGGGGGAGGCGTCGCTCAAGCTGGGCGTGTTGAGGGCGGATGCCCAGGGCGCCGCCCTCGATGTGCTGCTGCGCATCGAGGTGCTGAGCGGCTTGGCCGAGGAACTGGCCCCCGCCGACTTCGCGGTCTACATCGCCCCCGCCGACCTGTCGGCCACTGACGCGGCGGCCGAGCGCTACCGCCTGCGACGCATCTTCCTCAAGCGCTCCGGCAACAGCTACTACCTGGACCTGCGCCAGCTCCCGCCCGACGCGGGAAGCGCGGCGTGCCAGCTTATCGTTCGCATCACGCGCGGCGGCCAGGTGCTCGCCGCGCACCACGTGGCGCGCTTCATCGAGCCAGGGGGGGAGGACCTGGACGTCGCGCTGCTGATTGACGAATCGCTCTCGATGCGGCGGACCGACCGCGAGCGGCTCCGCATCGCCGCGGCCAAGACGTTTGTGGACCTCGCCGCCCGCAGCCCACGCATCGGCCGCATCGGCATCGTCGCCTTCTGCCACGAGGCCCGCACCCTGGCCCCCCTCACCTCGCCCGCCGAAACCGACGCCCTCTACAAGGCCATTGACGAGGTGGCCACCGAGGGGCAGACGGACATGGACGGCGCGCTCAAAGAGGCGGAGGCCCTCCTCGCCAAGTCCCCGAACCCCGCAAAGGCCCTCATCCTGCTCACGGACGGCAAGGACGAGCCCGGCCGCTACGAGGACGCCCACCGCGCCTTCGCCGAGCGCCGCTGGCGCATCTACACCGTCGGTCTCTCCGAGCGCGCCGACGCCGACGTGCTCCAGCGCATCGCTCGCGACACGGGCGGCGAATACCACGAGGCGCCCACCAACGCCGAGCTTCAGGACATCTTCGGCCGCATCTGCCTCACCCTCCAGAAGAAGGTGCCCATCCGCGCCCGCGGCCTCCTGCTCCAAACCAACGTGCCCGCCGAGGACGCGTTGGCCGTGGACGACACGATGTCGTCCCTCACGGTCAGCCTCAACGCCCACGACCCCGACCTGGGCTTCGTCCTCCGCGGTCCGGGCGGCCGGCTCCTCACGCCAGAGCTTCCGAAGGGCGAGCGGTCCGCCGCCTTCGGGCGCAAGGCGAACTACCAGCACTACGACCTCTGGACCCCGCCGCCCGGCCAGTGGACCGCTCGTGTTACATCGCCGCGCCCGGCCCACGTCACGCTAGCCTCGACGGCTGTGACGCCCCTTGTGCTCCGTGCGTTTCCGCTCAAGCCCAGCTACTACCGCGGCGAGCCCATCGAGCTCGCCGTCAGCCTCGCCAATGGCGACATCATCCTCGCCGACGCCAAGGTCGAGGCCCGCGTAGCCCGCCCCTCCGGGGCGGAGGCGGCCAGCCGCGTCGGAGACGCGGGCCACAGCATTGTCCCCCTCCACGACGACGGGCGGCACGGGGACACGGCTGCGAACGACGGCGTCTTCGCCGCCCTCCTCCCCGGCTGCGAGCAGGCCGGGGAGTGCGCCATCCAGGTTGTCGCCTCGGGGACCACCCCCGCCGGCCACCGCTTCGAGCGCGAACTGAACCTGACGGCCACCATCTCCACCGAGGGCTGCTCCAAGCTCTGGGTCTCCCCCGGCCGGCTCGACTTCGGCACCCTCTACAGCGGCGAAGCCGCCGAGAAGACGTTCGACCTGAAGCTCATCTCGCCCCTCCCTGCCCGCGAGGACGTGACATTTTCGATTGCCGATTTCAGATTGCCGATTGAAATCGAAAATCGCAAATCGAAAATCGAAAATCTCGACACGGGCCGCCTCGCGCCGGTCACCATTGCCGTGCGCGTGCCGCCAGGCCAGAAGCCGGGGAGCTACAGCGGCACCATCGAGCTGGCGAGCAAGTACGACAGGCTCTCACTCCCCGTGTCGGCCGAGGTGCGGCAGCCGAAGCTCGTGTTCGATAGGGCAACGCTCGACCTCGGCTCCATCGAGAGCGGCGGCAACGCTGAGGGCGCCTTCACGCTCAAGCTGGAGCCGCGCGGCGCCGTGCCCGCCAAGCTGGCTGCCCCCGCTTCAGGCTTCTCCATCACGCCCAATTCCCTCTCTCTCAGCGAGGCGCCCGCGACCGTTCGTGTCGCTGTAGGCGGGGCGTCTCTGCCCCGCGAAGCAGCAGGCGAGGTGAAGGCGAAGGTGGTCGTCGAGACACCGGTCGGCACCGCTGAGCTGCCAGTCGTCGTGCGCGTGGTGCGGCCGGGCTTCGCCGTGGCGCCTGCCGCCCTCGACTTCGGCGAAGTGAGCCCCGGCCAGGTGGTCGAGCGCCAGCTCACGTTGAGCGTGGTGGGCCTGACGCCGCGCGAGGCCGCCCTCAGCGCCACGCCGTTGGCAGGCCCCCAAGGCGTTGCGGCGCTGGCGTTGGACCCTCTGGAGGCCGTCAACGTCAAGCCGGAGGAGCCGGCGGCTGTCCCCGTCCGCCTCCGCGTGCCGCCGGCCCAGCCGCCAGGCGTCTATCGCGGGGAGTTGGTTGCCAAGACGCCACTCGGCGAGCGCAAGGTGGCCTGCACCGCGACGGTCGGCGCGGCCAACACCTTTGAGGTCGCGGCGGCACTCGACTTCGACAAGGTGGCCATCGGCACGAGCAAGGAGCTGCGAGTCGAGGTCGCCTCGCTCGTGGATGCGGAGCAGCGTGTTGAGCTTGGCCTGCCGCCGAAAGCGGCGGACTGGGGGCTGGCTGCCGAGCCGACGTGGCTCACGCTCCCGCCGCGCGGGAAGGCGGCCGTCACATTCCGCCTCACGGCGGCGGAGGCCGCGAAGCCCGGCCCGCGGAACGCGACGGTCGCTTTCCGCGGTCCGTCGCGGGGCGCATCGCTTGAGGCCCGCGCGCTCCTCTTCCGCCCGCCACACCAGTCCATCGCCTTCGAGCCTGCCGAGATTGATCTCGGCCGCCTCCAGGCCGGAATCGCCGAACGTCTCAGCGTGCAACTCAAGTCGCTTGTGGACGAGCCGCAGGCCGTGGCCATTGAGGGGGTTGACGCGCCAGCAGAAGTGGTCGCGGTCGGTATCGAGCCGCGCGAGTTCACTGTTCCCGCCTCGGGGTCGCAGGCCCTCGCTCTCACCCTGTCGCCGGCGGCCGGCCCCGACGAGGAGCCGTTCGAGGCGGTCGTGACGGCGCGGGGGCGCTCGCTGCCCGCCTCGCTGCGGATTCGGGGCGTCGTGTTCAGCCCGCCGCGGAAGACGTTCGAGGTTCCCGCGCCGGTGCTCGACTTCGGGGTGATGTCGCCAGGCCAGCGTGCCGAGCTGGCTCTGGCCATCGAATCGGTGTATCGCCGCGAGCAGCGGGTGTCGCTGGCCAACGCGCCGACGGCTCCCGGCCTCACCCTGGTGGCGGAGCGGCAGGGCGCCGTGCTGCTGCCGGGCGTGACGCATCCCATCGGCATCGAGCTGGCTGTCGCCCCCGACGCCGCGCCGGGCGAGCGGCGCCTGGCCTGGGAGGTCCGCGGCCCGGGCGACCCCGCGTCGTTCGAGGTGCGGGTCGAGGTCGTCCAGCCCCAGGCCCCAGCGTTCGGCCACAGCATCGCGACGACGAAGCCCGGGGGGATCGGCTGGCTCGAAGGCGCGCTCCTCTTCCTCCTGTTGCTCGTGCTCCTCGCCATCCTGGTCGGCACGTATCTCCTGGCCCGGCGGCTCCTCCGCTCGCCGCGGGTGCCGCGGATGGCCCGGTTCTTCGCCTTCTCCGCGCTTCTCCACGTCGCGGCGCTGTTCATCACGCTCGACATCTTCCTCGCCGAGAAGGTGCGGAAGCGCGAGCTGGGCCAGCTCTTCCGCGTGGGGGTGAAGGCGGTCGCGGCCGGCGGCTTCACCAGCCAGCAGGCGAGCGCGGCGGACGAGGTTCGCGCCCAGGCCGAACGCGAGCGGCGCCTCGACGCCGAGCGCCGCCAGCAGGAGGCCGCACGCCTGGCCCGCGAGATGCTTGAGAGCGAGCGGCGCAAGCTCGACCCCACACTCGCCCGCCTCGACAAGCCGAAGGCCGAGGAGAAGGTCGCCCTGGCCCCTCGCGAGCCCGAGGCCAAGAAGGTGACGGTCGAGGACATCGCCGAGGTGGTCGAGGAGTTGCGCGAGGCATCGCGGGCGAAGGAGGCCCGAAAGCCCGACGCGCGCGACGCGGCTCCCGTCAGCCCTGAACGGATCGCCGCGCTGCGCGAGCTGAACCGCGAGCAGCTCGAGAGCATCGTGCGGGAGGCGATGAAGCCCAAGGCCGCTGTGGCGGAGAGAGCCCCCTCGGCGCCTGAGGCCCCGGCCCTTGCGGAGGCCAGGCCATCTGACAAAGTGACCCTTGCCGTCGAAGAGGTCCTGCCTGCGATGGATGCCCTGAAGGGGGAGCTTAGTCGCTCCGAGGGCGCCGCCAGGCCATCCGCTGCCCCGGCCGCGGGGGACGTGGAGGCCCAGCGCGCCACCCAAGGCCCCGTCGCCGAGCGCGGCAGCCGCTCAGGCGAGCGCGCCGCCCGAGGCGAAACGCCTCGGGCGATTCCAGATTCCAGATTCCAGATTCCAGACCGAGGAGACCCGGGCGTCGGCCTGCCTGGAATCGGCAGTCGGCAGTCAGCAATCAGCAATCCCCGATCCGCCCCCGTCTCCCTCGACACGCCTGTGGAGGTGGTTGCGCCGGCCGAGGGCGTCGGCCAGCGCGTGCCGGAGGCGGCCGGCATCGCCCCACGGCAGGTCACGGCGTCGCGGCCCGGCAGTGAAGCCTCGATTGAGCGAGGGACGATGGGCGGCGAGCGGGTCGCGCGGGGCGAGACGCCCCGCGCCATCCCAGATTCCAGATTCCAGATTCCAGATAGAGGGGAGCCGGCTGGCGGCCTGCCTCAGATCAGCAGGCCGCAATCGGCCGTCAGCGGCCCGCGACACGCTCCCATCGCGGTCGGCACGCCGGACGAGCAGCCGGCTGTAGACCCGCTGGTCGAGCTGCCCGGCACGCCCCAGGACGGCCGCGGCAGGCCCGAGCCAGTGGCCGTGAGCGTGGCTCGTGCCCAGGCATCGGGTGGCGGCGCCGTGAGGCGCGCGACGGCTCCCGCCGCAGCCGGGCTGCGGGGCGACGAGCCGAAGGCAGCGCCTGCCGAACGCCCCACGCTCACTGGCTCCGGGCTGCCCATGCGAGGGCCTGCGGCGGGGCGGCCGGGCACGAAGGTCGCCCCGAAGCTCGACGACCTCGAGCTGGCCGAAGGCCCCCTCGTCGCCGCACGCCAGTCGGCGCCGCGCGGCGCGAGCGAGGTCAGCCCCCAACCCGTCGTCGCCCTCTGGCGGCCCCAATCCCGCGGCGACGAAGGCGGCCACGTGGCGACGGCGGCTGCGGGCGGTGTCCAGCTCGCGCCGCGCGGCGGCGCGGTCGAGCGGCCCGCCGCCGACCAGTCCATAGGCCACGCCCCCGCCGTCGCCCCTCAACGCGCCCCCCGGGCCACGGCGCCTGTGGGCGATGTTCGCATCGAGGAGCAGATCGAGACAGCCCCAAGGGCCTCAGCGGGCGGCGAGCGGGCAGGCGCACCCGTCGGGCCAGGGTCCGTGGCCCCGCGGCGTGAAGTCTCGGTGGTCAGCGCGGAGCGGGGCGAACTCGCCGCCGCGCGCGTCGCGCTCGACGCGCCAAGGGCAGGGGAGGGTGGACAGAGGCCAGTGGACATCGGACAGAGGGCAGAGGAGGGCACACGAACCCTTCCGGCATCATCCCCCCGCCCAGGCGGCCCGCAGGCATTGCCTACCACTGAAGCTCGTCCCCAGGAGTCGGTGGAGATCGGCGAGCGCGTGGCCGCGGCCGAGGCCGGCCCCAAGCCGCTCGGCCCCAGCGATACCGGCTTGGAGCGGCCCGCCCCCGCTCCAGTCACCCGTCACGCGTCACGCGTCACTCCCCCCGCCTCGCCAAGCCGCCTCTCGCCGCGCTCGGCAGACCTTGCTCTAGCGCGCAGCAGCGCCCCCTCGCGCCTCCTCCTGCCCGCGCTGGCGGCGCGGGGCGGCGATGCGGGCGCCCTCGTGGGCGACGCCGCGGGCACGGCACGCAACATCGTCCTCACCACCATCAAGTACGGCGGCGGGGAGGCCGACTGGGATGCCCACCGCACCGCCATGCCCTTCCTCGCCTGGCAGCTCCGCGAACGAGTCGGCTTCAACCTCGAAACCGACGTCCAGGACGTCCCCCTCGCCAGCGACAAGGTCATGAACTCCCCCTGGGTCTTCATGACCGGCCACAAGGACTTCCGCCTGAGCGATGCCGAGGTGGCCAGCCTCCGCCGCTACCTCCTCGGCGGCGGAACCCTCTGGGCCGAGGACTGCACGCACGAGGACGACCCGACCTGGGACCGCGCGTTCCGTCGCGAAATCGCCCGCGTCCTTGCCCCCGCCGACGGCCATCGCCTCCGCAAGGTCACCAAGGACGACGACCATCCGCTCTTCCGCTCCTGCTTCGACCTGAGCCAGGGCTATAAGGGCTACTTCCCGCCCCCCGGCGACAAGTTCCGCCAGAGCTACCTCGAAGGCATCGAGCTCGACGGCCGCCTCGCCGTCATCTACTCCCGCAACGACTACGGCTGCGGCCTCGAGATCAAGCCCGACACCCATCCCGGCAAGGTCTCCCTCTCCAGCCTCTCGCCCGCCGAGATGCAGGAATCCTCCTTCCTCATGGCCAGCAACATCATCGTCTACGTCCTCACGGGCGGCCGTGGCGTGGCCGACCAGGGGCTGGCCGGCCGCGCCGCCGCGTCGCTCCGCAAGCACCTCGAGGCCAAGGCCGCCGAGCGCGACCCCTACGAGAAGGCCCCCGCGACGGTCTTCGAGAGCTTCGCCGACGACCGCTGGCTCGTCGAAACCGAGTGGCAGGGCGCCGCCCCCGCCAACCTGCGCTTCCTGCGCCGCGCCGACCCCGACGCCGAGGGCAAGCGCCTCGCCGTCAGCTTCCAGCTCCGCAAGGGCGACGCCAAGGCTGTCCTCGTCCGCGACCTGCCGCAGGAGACCGACCTGAGCGCCCAGGGCCGCTGCTATCTCGACATCGAGAGCCGCCTTGAGGGCGGCGCACGACTCGCCGTCGCCCTCATCACCATGCCCGACTGGAAGTACTTCGAGAGCCGCCCCGCCTTCATCAAGCCAGGCCGCCAGCGCGTCCACTTCGACCTCGACGCCCCGACCTGGAAGACGGGCGAGCCCGTGCCCGAGGGCGAGAGCGAATACCTCCGCAAGCCCGCCAACCTCCAGGCCGTCCGACGCTTCGTCGTCCTCCTCTACCCCGTCCAGACCTCGGGCACCATCATCCTCGACCAGATCGAGTTCCGCGCCAAGCCGTAGCGGCAAGCGTCCCGCTTGGCGGCCGCAACCGGGGCACGCGTCTAGCCGGAGGAGGTTCTTCCCCCTCCCCCTTGGGGGGAGGGCCGGGGTGAGGGTGCCTTCCGCGAGGTTGGCGGGGGCACAAGCACCCTCACCCCAACCCTCTCCCCGAGGGAGAGGGGGGAAGCGCGAGCCTGGCCAAACAGGCGGCCACCGGGGCGGTTGCGGCTACGGAGCCGCCAAGACGCTGTTGACAGGGGCGGGTGCCGGGATAGAATACCGGAATCGCAGATTCCGCATTCCAGATTCCACATTGGCGCCAGGCCGGCGGACGCTTCAATGCCCAATCCGTACTCCGCATTCCGCATTCCGCACTCTTGCCGGCTCGCCGCTCGGCGCTCGCCGCTCGTGGCTGGGCTGCTGCTCCTGGCGCTTGCCGGCTGCGTGCCCCCGCCGCTCAAGCCGCCCGAGCCCGTCACGGTCCGCCCCATCGAGCGGTCAGTGACCGTGTGGCCCACGGTGCAGGTGGACGCGGTGCCTGGCGACTTCGCGCCGCCCTGGCCCGCACGGCCAGGCGAGGCCGTCGAGCTCTGGCAGGTGGACCTGCTGGACGTGGACCGCCCCGACCTGCTGGCCTGGCTGGAGTCGTGGCAGCCGCGCCGAGAGCGTCTGGCACGGCCCATGCCGGTCCAGGCCGCCTCAGGCCGCCTGCGGCTCGACGAGTGGGGGGCATTCGTCCTCCGCTCACTGCGCGGGGGCGAGACGCATCTCGCCCTCGTCCTCGCCTCCCGCATCCGCGCGGCGCTCACGCTCGCCGACAACGACTGCGAGGTCCTCTGTGCCGACGCCCAGACCGGCCAGCCGGTGCGCGGCGCATACGTCCACCTCGTCTACCGCACCGAGCGCCTGGGCCGCGAGCGCGTGCTGACGGCCACGGGCTCGACCGATGCGGACGGCCGCTGGCACGCCTCGCTGGTCCGCGACCGCTTTGCCCCCTCGGTGCTCGCCGCCGCCGTGGCCTGCAAGGGCGGCGAGTACGCCGTCGCCACCGAGCGGCGGGCGCTCGACCACTCGGACGCCGAGGGCCATCTGGCCCTCCGCGTGCGCAACCCCGTGTGCCGGCCCGGCCAGGCCGCCGAGCTGTCGGGCGTGCTCCAATCCCGCTCGGGGCCGCGCCTGGCCCCCTGGCGCGACGCCGAGCTGCGGCTGCTCCTCCTCGACCCCTCGGGGTCCGTGGCCGGCACGGCGCGGGCGCGCACCGACGAGGCCGGGTCGTTCGCCGCCGCCTTCGGGCTGCCGAAGGACGCGCCGACCGGCCCCTACGCAGTCGTGGCCACGGTCGAGGGCGCCCCGCGGTTCGGCCCGCGGCGGCTCGACGCCTTCTCGGTCGCCACGCCCACGCCCATGCCCTTCCGCCTGAGGCTCGCCCTCAGCCGCGCCGTCGTGGCGCCAGGCGACACACTCGAGGTGAAGATCGAAGCCGAACGCGCCGACGGCACGCCCATCCCCAACGCGCGCGTCCGCATCCTCTCCTGGGGCTACCCAGTGTCCCTGGAGGGCGTGGGACACTGGGCGAGCGATGGCGAGCCGGTGGACCCTGCCCGCCTGGCCGTCCTGCCCCTTCAGCTTCCCCCTGTGGGCGGGGCGTCTCTGCCCCGCGCGGGGCACGGAGGCCCCGCCCACACGGATGCCCAGGGCCGCCTCGTCCTCCGCTGGCAGCCGAGCCGCGCCGAGCTGCCGCAGGAGGACCTGCTGTGCGGCGTCCACGTGGAGGCCCTGGCCCCCGACCTGGGGGCGGCCGAGCAGACCGCTGAGTTCGTGCTCCTGCGGCCCGCGCCGCCCGTGAGCTTCGCGGCCAGCGGCCGCTTCTTCAAGCCGTCCGAACCCATCGAGCTCTCCCTCACCAGCCCCCTGCCGCCCCCCGAGCAGGCGAAGACGCTCGCCGTGTGCAGCGTGACGAACGAGGACCGCAGCGGCACCGCCCACACGCGGGAGGTCGTCCGCGCCCCCGTCGCTTGGCTGGTGAGCCAGAGCCTGAAGACCACGGCCACCAGCCCCGGGCGCTACACCTTCGCCGTCGAGGCCGCCGGCGTCACATCCTCCCTCTCCGTGTGGGTGGTGGAGGAGGGGCAGGACGCCTTCTGGAGCGGCGCGGGTGGTCCGCTGCTGGTCCCCGAGCGGCCGTGGGTGCGGCGTGGGGAGGGCTTGCAGGCGGTCATCGCCGCGCCGGGCCGCGGCGCGCCCCTGGCCATGACGCTTCGCTCTGGCCAGTCGGTCGCGCGGCGCACGGTGTCGCTTCAGACGGGCGCCCGCGGCCTGCGCCTCGAGGCCGGGCCGCGCGACGAGGACCCGCTTGAAGTCTCGCTCGTCCAGATCGCGGGGGGCCAGGGGCGGAGCGGGCGGGCGAGCCTGGGCATCGAGCCGGGCGGCCGCGCCCTCGACGTCCGCTCCCGCCTCCTGTGGGTTCGCCAGGGCGAGTGGTCGGGCCGAGGCTACGCCCTCTCCACACGCGACCCCCTCGGCGGCCCCGCCCAGTCGGTCGTCCGCCTCGAGCTGGTGCGCCCCACATTCGATGCCACGCCGCCGGCCGCGGTGCACCGCAAGGCGCTGCACTGGCACGCGGGCAAGGCGACGAGCCCCGGCGGCGAGATCGAGGTCGGCTTCCACGAGTCGCTCCTCGACAGCGCGAGCACGCTCTTCGTGGACGCCGTGGCACGTGACGGGCGGCGCGGCACGCTGCTCACCGCGCTCCGCACGCCTGCCCACATCCCCGACCTCAAGCCGGGGGAGGAGTGGGGACCCCGTGCCCGCCTGGCCGCGCTCGCTCGGCACGGGCTGGACACCCCACTCGCGCAGTGGCTGGCGGCGCGGCTGGTCGCCCGCCACGGCGAGCTGGCGGGCGAGCTGCCCGGCCTTCTCGCCGCGGCGGCGGGGGACGAGGCGGCCGCGGCAATCGTCCGAATCGCCGTCGAGCACCCAGCCGTCGCCGAGGCGGCGGCCGAGGCGGCGCTCAAGCGCGGCGGCGACGTCGCCCAGGCGGCCCTGACGCTTGCCGCGCCGCGGCTGCCGGCATTGCAGGGCCTCTTCGAGCGCACACTCACCAGCGACCCGAACCCGCTTGTGCGTGCGGCGGCGGCGCGGGGCCTCGGCCGCGCCCTGCCGGCCAGCCAGCGCGCTCTAGTGGATGCCCTCGGCTGCGACAGCGACCCCATCGTTCGGGCGGCTGCGGCCGCCGCGCTCGGCCAGGGCGGGCAGGAGGCGGTCCCGTCCCTTGCCGACGCGGCGCGGGCCGACGGCGCGAGCGCCGTGCGCCTGGCCGCCGTCGCGGCGCTGGAGCAAGCGGGCGGGGTGGCCGCGGCGACCGTGCTCCTCGGCCTGGTGGGCGACCCCAACGACGAGGTCGCCGTGGCCGCGTTGCGGGCGCTCGACGGCCTGGGCTACCGCGGCGCCGACGAGCGCCTCGCCCGCGTCGTCGAGGCCGGCTCGTCCGACGCGCGCGTCGCCGCGGCCCGCCTCATCGCGCGAAGCGAGGCGCCGGGGGCCGTGGCGGGACTGGTCGCCGCCGTCCGCTCCGCGCCCACGGCCGCGCTGCTCCGCGCCGTGGAGCCCGTGCGCTCGCGGGCCATGCAGGCCGCGGTAGCCCGCTGCCTCTGGCACGACGACCCCGACGTCCGCCTTGCTGCCGCCGAGCACCTGGCCGCCATGCAGGACGAGCGCGCCCCGGCGGCGCTCCGCAAGTTCCTCGAGCCCGACGCCCCCGCGGCCCTGGCCGACCGAGCTGCTGCCGCACTCCTCGCCCTTCGCGACACCGCGGCGGCGCCCAGGCTCGTCGCGCTCCTCGATGGCGGCCGCCTCACCCCCGCCACCCGCCGGGCGCTCGTCGAGGCCGCCGGCAAGCTGGGCCTCCAGGAGGCAGGCCCCGCCCTCGTCGCCATCCTCTGGCGCGGCCTCACCCAGCCCGGCCTCCTCCGCCAGCCGGAGGAGCGGCAGCTCTGGCTCGCCGCCCTCGACGCCGCGGCCAGCGTCGGCCCCATCTGGACGCCGCTCATCGAGGAAGCCGTCGGCCCCGTCCCTTCCGCCTGCCCTTACTCGGCGGCGTTGGCCGCGCTGCGGAGCCAGGGGCTGGCGGCCTTCGTGGCCGAGCTATGGCGCTCGCCCCTGCCCGACGACCTGCGGCGGCAGAGCGTGTTCCCCTTCGCCCGCCTGCGCGGGGCGGCCGGCGTGCCGCAACTGCTCGAGTTGCTCGAATCGCCCCTCCTCCAGGGGCCGGCCATCCAGGCGTTGGCCGAGGCCGGCGCGGCGGATGGCCTGGCGACCGCGCTGCGAAGCCTGTCACCCGTCACCCGCTCGGCCGCGGCCGCCGCCCTCGGCGCCGCGGGCGAGGCACGAACCGTGCCCAGCCTCCAGCCGCTCCTTGCGGACGCCGACCCCTTCGTGCGCTGCGAGGCGGCCCACGCCCTCGCCGCCATCACACGCCAGGCCGTCGCCTACACCGATTGCCTTGGGGAACCCCGCCAGGCAAGCCCGTAGGGACAGGCGGCTCGCCTGTCGTCGTGCCGTAGGGACAGGCGGCTCGCCCGTCCCACTCTTCGACACGCGAGCCGCGTGTCGCTACGACTTCTGGCCGTACCACGAGTGGTAGCGCCCCCACCACTTGGCGATTTCCTCGGGCGGCAGGGGCTTGGGCATGGGCAGGCCCAAGGCTGCGCGCATCGTGAGGGCGTAGTACATCGTCCGCGCCGAATCCTCGCACATTATCGCCGCCTTCACCGCCTTCTCGGGGCTTTCGGCGAACGTGAAGACCCCGTGGCTGGCGCAGAGCACGGCCGGCGCCCGCGTCATCGCCTTGAGTATCGAAGCCCCGATGTTCTCCGCCTCGTTCGACGCATAGGGCGCGCACGGTATCTCGCCCCCGAACTCGTCGGCCATCCCCGTCATGCAGCACGGGATCGAAAGCCCCAGCACGGCGAAGGCCGTGGCGTGCGCCGAATGCGTGTGCACCACGCCCATCAGCTCGGGCTTGTGCGTGTACAGGTACAGGTGGTTCGGCAGGTCCACCGAGGGATTCAGCTTGCCCTCGACCACCTTGCCGTCCAAATCGGTGACGACCATTGTCTCAGGCGTCATCTGGTCGAAGGAGAGCCCCGAAGGCTTGATCACCACGAACTGCGGCTGAGCGGGCAGCCGGCCCGACACGTTTCCGCTCGTGCTCGTCACCAGCCTCTCGGCGGGCAGAACCTTGTTGAGCCCGCACACCCGCTTCTTCAGGGCCTCAAGCATCTCAGACTCCAGAGTAGCCACGAATTGACACGAATCGCCACGAACAAGAAGCGGCTCGGGTTTGTGGAAACATGCGAAACGGACAAAGCGCTAGCGCACGATGCGTCTGGTCTCCAGGCCAGTCGGGGCAAAGTTGATGATGATGGCCAGCCGAAGGCGAATCGCGGCGAGGTAGTGCAGGGCCTGCGCCACGTGGTCGTCCACAATCGCTCTGGCAGCCTTCAGCTCGAGGACGATCTTCCCATCAACCAGCACGTCGAGCCTGTGCTCCCCGACCAATTGCCCGTGGTAGTAGACAGGAAGTGGCTTCTCCTCCTTAGCGGCTATGCCGCGCTCTTGGAACTCGATCATCAGCGAGCGGCGATATATGGCCTCAAGGAAACCGTGCCCGAACTCATTGTAGACGGCCATTGCCGCTCCCACAACCGAGTACGACAGGTCCTTGTAAAGGATCTCTTTGCTGTCCTCCATGTCCTGTCCTCCTTGGTCTTCCCGGCTTCGCCATTCGTGCCGATTCGTGTCAATTCGTGGCTATCTCTTCCCGGCTTGCTCGAAGTGGAGGGTCTTGAGGGCCTTCATCACTGGGTTCACGCCGCGGCCGAAGTAGTCGTGGAGCTTTTCGTACTCGGCGTAGAGGGGGTCGTAGACGGCCTTGGCCTTGCGGTTCGGGCGGAAGACCTCGCGGCGGACGCCTGCCATCTTCTTGGCGGCCGCCTCGATGGTGTCGTAGCCGCCGCCCTTCTTGCCCGCGGCCAGGGCGCCGAACATGGCGGAGCCGAGGGCACAGGTCTGCTCGCTTCGCGCGACCTTGATCGTGCGGCCCGTGACATCGGAGAAAATCTGCATCAGGAGCTTGTTCTTGTAGGGCAGGCCGCCGCAGGCGTAGAGCTCGTCCACCGCCACGCCGCTCGACTCGAAGGAGTCTATGATCTTCCGTGTCCCGAAGGCGAGCGACTCGATGAGGGCGCGGTAGATTTCCTCGGGCTTGGTGGCGATGGTGATGCCGAGCACCATGCCCGACAGGTCCACGTTCACCAGAATCGAGCGGTTGCCGTTCAGCCAGTCGAGGGCGACGAGGCCGCTCTCGCCGGGCCTGAGGGCCGCCGCCTTCTCCTCGAGGACGCCGTGGAGGTCCTTCTTCCGCTTCGCGGCCTCCGCGTGGTAGGCGGCGGGGACGGCGTTCTCGACGAACCAGGCCAGGATGTCGCCCGCGCCGCTTTGGCCCGCCTCGAAGCCGTAGTAGCCGGGGATGATGCCCTCCCACACGTAGCCGCACATGCCCTCGACCTTGCGCGGCTCCGTGCCGAGGACCATGTGGCAGATGCTCGTGCCCATGATCATGAGCATCTTGGCCGGCCCGGTGATCGTGGCGGCGGGCACGGCCACGTGGGCGTCAACGTTCGCCACGGCCACCGGCGTTCCCTCCTTCAGCCCGAGCGTTTTCGCCATCGCCGCGGTGAGGCCGCCGGCCACGGCGCCCTGGGGATAGATGTCGGTCGAGAGCTTCTCCTCGACCAGGTTCGCCCAGGCGGGGTTGACGGCGGCGAAGAACTCCTTGGGCGGATAGGTACGGGACTTCGGCTCGAAGGCGGCCTTGTAGCCCGCGGTGCAGGCGTTGCGCTTCTCAACCCCCGTCATCTGCCACACCACCCAGTCGGCGCCCTCGAGCAGGCGTGCGGCCTCGTTGTAGATGCCGGGCGCCTCTTCGAGTATCTGGAGGCTCTTGGCGAACATCCATTCGCTCGACAGCTTGCCGCCGTAGCGGTCCAGGAAATCGCAGCCCATGCGGCGGGCGGTCGCGTTTATCCTGTCCGCCTGCCCCTGCGCCGCGTGGTGCTTCCAGAGCTTCGGCCAGGCGTTGGGGTTCTTCTCGTGCTTCTTCATCTTGCAGAAGGGCGTACTGTCGGCCGCCACGGGCAGCATGGTGCAGGCCGTGAAGTCAATCCCGATGCCGATCACGTCTTCGGCCTTGACCCCCGACGCCTTCATCGTGGCCCGCACGCTCTGCTTGAGTGTGAGGAGCCAGTCGTCGGGGCTTTGGAGCGCCCAGTCCTTGCTCAGCTTGGGCGGGCACCCGGAGCCGGCGACGGGTCGGGGCAGAGCCTCGTCAATCACCCCGTGCGGATACCTGGCCACAAAGGTCGCCACCTCGCGGCCATCAGCCACGTCCACCAGCAGCGCCCGGGCCGATTCCGTGCCAAAGTCAACGCCGAGTGCATACTTCGCCATCGTCGCCACCTCCGGGTCAGCGGGTCCTGAGGATCAGCCATCAGCCGCCTCAGTTTACCCGATTGCGTCCGTGTGTCAAATCGCCAATCCCGCCTGGGTGCATGAAATCTCCTACGCTCAGGGCGACCGTGTTCTCAGCCTCCTCCCTGCTCCCCCAGCGTCGCTCAGTACAGCCCCCCACAAATAGGGGGACAAAATCGCAGTCCCGAAGGGACAACAGTCGGTGGCCGGCGGCTTCAGCCGCCGGACCGGGGCGCACCCAACACCCAGTCCCGAAGGGACGGCAGACCCCGCGGCGAGGCGGCCCGGCAC
>Ga0194112_10002358_pt1 | contig 27127 bp, 15 predicted proteins | sample TA2MahC400mmetaG_FD_146191 | JGI IMG/M metagenome (GOLD analysis project Ga0194112, IMG submission 146191) | Freshwater microbial communities from Lake Tanganyika, Tanzania - TA2015016 Mahale Deep Cast 400m | ecosystem: Environmental > Aquatic > Freshwater > Lake | place: Tanzania: Lake... | reverse complement strand
CGCTGCCACAACATCCGCGGCACGACGCCGAACATCGCTCCGCCGTCCAACTTAAATCTGCCGAACTCCAGGGTTGTTAGTTTAAAACGCCCAACTTGGATTGTCCAAAATTCGTCCACTATTCTCTTTTTTTAAATAAAATGCACTCCAGCAATAGTAATAGACTATAGCGGAGTGCATAGGTTAAATAAAATTGACTTGGAGGGTGGAATTAATCCCGCTCTTCAAGCGCTTAAATTATCGGGAATGAATAATTTGTGGGTAGTTAAGCCGTTTCTTTCTTCAGAAATTCCTTCCCTTTGGGGTTGATTTCCCACACACCGAGCGGCGAGTCCTTCATCAGCAATCCCTCATCGAGCAGAATGACGCGGGCTTTATCCATCGTGATATGCCAACGCACAATGCCCGGACGGGAAGGTTTATCTTCGAGGTCATAATTATTGAGAATTCCCTTCATCGAGGTTGCAAGTTTTTTTATAACCTCATTACGCGAACCTTTGCCGCCTAAATCATCTAAAGCCTTCAAAACGGGTATAACAAAGGCTTTGGGCGATGTCAGTGTCCCCTGCGGCAGACGCTGAATTTTGGGTTTGGCGGTTGGTTCAGCCGCCGGTTCTGCAACGGGTTGCTCGACAGGCTTCTTGGCTGGTGTAGGCGCGACTTTTTCGACAGTTTTCGCAGCCGGTTTCTCAACAGGCAGTTCAACCGGTCGCTCGACTCTTTTCCGACCGGGTTTAGCAGACGGCTTCGGCGCTTCTTCGCCAATCTTAATCTCGCCGAGTAATTGACTCCACTCTTGCTGAATCTCCTTTAACTTGGCGAGTAATTTAGATACGTTCATAGCCCGTTCAAGGGGGAGACGAGCCGATTCGAAATCGCCCTTGTCGATAGCCGCGACACTGGATTTAGTGATACTCTTAATCTCCGATTGCAGAGTATCGATGAGGCTTTTGAACGAATCCTGTATGTTTGGAACTACGGAAGGCAAGACTTCTTCCTCCTCTGGTTTACTTTCTATAGTAATTATTTTCTTTTCTGGTTCTAGTTCAGCGCGCGCTTTGCGAATCAAGCGTTTTGTGAGCGGCGCAACAGCCTTGGTCGGTTCCTCGGTGGTCTCCTTGCCTTTGGCTTGCATCAGCCGACGCTTAAGCCCGTTAATCAAATCAGATATATTGGGTCGGCTTTGAGAGAACTCCGGCACCCGCTTCTCGTCGAATTTGTATAACAGCGCTAGATGCATCTCATCGTTCACCGGCTGCATCTGATTGCGTGTAATATCATAGCCGAGACGCCCAAGATACTCGAGTATGCTCTGTGTTGTCACCTTGAGCTCGACTGCAATTTCGAATATTCGCTTCATTGGAGTTAAAGGTTGAAAGTTAGTTTAGTGATATGAATACTTAAGACTAATAAATACTGTTATCTCGCAATATGCAAGAGGAGAATCCATTTTTTTTATTATAAATGAAATTTTCTCCTAACATGATGCCTGTATGAATCTAAACCTTTCGTCTCTGTAAGGGAGTTCGATATTTGGTTAGTTGCACTGAGGCGCGTTCTCTATTGAATATTGCCCTATTATAACTATAGGCTGAGATATTTTCCTTTATATTCCTTAAATAACTACTGAAATTTCATTAATCCCAATAATAACGCCAATGCCGATGCTTATGCTAGTTTCATTATCAGCATTACATCGGCATTGGCATACAATTCAAAATATCGACAATCTACTCAATCTGAATCACTATGTTCTGATAGAAAGCTTTCCAGCCTATTGCAAAGCCTATTGCCGCGCCGATACCCGCTACAACTATTTGTTGTTGTTTAGTCGTTTTTGAGCCTAACATCGCGCCGGCGGTCAGCAAAGCCGATACGCCTGCGGAGGTCAATCCAACCATCGCTAAATCCTGTGGCTGCCTGCGCAGCACGACTTCGCGAATGTCAACAACCGGCACTTTGGCAACCTCAAGATTATTTCGGATCTGAAATTGACTGTCAACGGCGCCGGCGAACAACCCCCTCAGCGCTTTCCCTGAATGCAGGCGCAGTTCGACCGGCTGGTCGCGCCAAGACTCCGACATCCTCTTAATCCTTATGAACTTTGCTGTGTTTATATCTTTAGACTCGGAAGTCGCGGTTTGTCCGGCCGCCGCGCCAACTGAAAGAAACGCGACTGCGAAAGTAATTATAAACATGCGGAATAGGCTGTTTCCGATATATTTTCGATACATTGTCAGTTCCTCCTATTCTTAGGTTTTGCATCAGGTGTTCAACACTGCTGCAAACTTTCTACCACTTCCAATAAAAAGTCAGATACGACGATTGGAAGTGCAATCCTAATCGAAAGGCTTCGCTTATCGACCACAGGAAGCCGAAGTCTAAATCGACCGGCTGATAGTCGCCCTTCTGCGTGTCGATGCTGAAAGGCGTGCCATCAAAATCGAAATAGGACTGCGCGGTTTTTTCTAATGTGATGAACTTATGTCCATTGTCGGCGAAAACCTCAATCATAAACTTAAGCCGTTTCGACAGGTCATAATCCATCGCCGCCCATATACGGTAGGGAATTTCGAATTTATCGTCCCAGGCGTATCCGCAGTTGGGCGCGAGTTCGGGTTTGGACAAAGCCAGACTGTTCGTCATCGCCCCCAAATGCCAGCCCCATTTACCGCGTCCGGAAGGCAGGCTTTGCCGGTTGCTCAATACTAAATAAGCCTTGCAGAAGAAGACCTTCTCATCCGGTTTGAGAAGCAGATTCTCGACATCGGTATAGTCGCTTTCAGATAACCGTCCGCCCCGCGGATTGACCAGCCAATAACTATACCTGACCGCTTCGCGCTTCAAAGGATGATGATTGAACATCTGCAGCCCCAGCGCCATCGATAGGTCGGATGTTCCTTTCTGACGATGGTAAAATCTGAACAGCGGATGCAGATTCATATCGCCGGTGAAATTATGCCCGAACTGCGTCCGCAGCATAAAGTTTTCGGTGAAGCCATAGCCCAATGACAATCCGCTCATATAGAATGTCCAGGGCTGCAGCGGAAATGCTGTCGGATCCAGGAATATATCGGTTAACTCCTCGGCCGAGTGAAACCGCTTCTTCTCCTCCTGCCAGGCTACTTTACGGTCGCCGAAGTAGCGGTCCATATTAACGATGTCGCGTTTAAGCACAACAACTACACCGTAAGGCGTTTTTATGGAGATGGCGTAATCGTCTTCCGACAGCACCGGCCCGGTGAAACGCGTGCCGTCCTGTTTGCGCAGGTCGATCATTTCCGGTAAAATGTGGTCCATCGGGATGCTCAATTTGCCGTCCACCGACTCGATGAGCGCCAGGCTATCCCCGACTAATTCGACGACCGTGCCGGTTACGATATTTCCATCCTGCAAATGAAAGGAACGCGACATACCTACTTCCATAACGGCACGCGGAATTTTGCTGAAGTCAACCGCGTCTTCCGCTCCTGCTGGACCGCATATAACAGCAATTAATACAACCGCTGTGGTAACTTGTTGAATTTTCATTGCTTTACTCCTTGTTCCTTCTTGGCGGGAGGAATCCAACCCGCCTTAATTTTTGCCTTTATTAGAGGGCGGGAAGCATCCCGCCCTCTTTAAATTAGAAAAAGATCAAACTATTTGACTAACACTAACCTCTGCGAGGCTATTTGTCCGGCGCATTCGAGTATCAACAAATACGTTCCGCCGGCTGGCCGTCGGCGTCCACAACAAAAGTGTGCCGGCCGGCGGTCCAAATTCCCTCAAACAACCGCTTAACGAGACGCCCCTGCGTATCGTAGAGCGCCAGATTAGTCGGGCCGAATTGCGGAATATCGAATTTGACAACATCGTATGGTTAAAAGGATTTGGATAGGTTGATAGAATACGCAAGTTTGTCGGTAGCCAAGATTTTGCTCCGGTATTATCTTCAGCTGATAATATGCGTCCTTCCGACTCGGCACTAACCGGCGAATGGGCGACAATGTATTCCACCACCGCTTGGAACAGACTGACATCCAGGACGCGTGGATTTTGGACTTCGATGCCGAACAATGTCCGCATCATATCCGGCAGGATGACGCTGGCGGTAATCGTATATATTGCCTGCGGGTCGAGCGGCTGCCCGCCGACCAGCGCATAGTCTAACTGCCTTCCCACCCCGCGGGCCGGTGTAAAACTATACTGCATTCCAGACACCTGAATTAGATAATCAAGGTCGTAGGGCATCACAAGCGCGGCTAAAGAGGATTCCAGCGCCCGATAAAGCTCAGCGCCGCTGAGTTCGAAGGTCATCAGTTGGAAGCCGAATGGACTCTGCGGATTGAACCCTGTTCCGATGGCTTGATAGATATCGGCGCGCGTCAAATCGCCGGTAAATATATCCTGCCGCAGAAAACCGCCGGCTTCGACCGCCAGGTCGGTGTGCGTCCAAGCCCGCAAAGCGTCCGTAACCAGGTTGCCCAGAGGCGAATCCGCTTCTCCGGACGGCGTTGGCGTCCAGCGCCAGCGAATATCCTCCGCCGCACGACCGACGACCTGACTGTAGAACTGAACGCCCAACATCTCCTCGACCATTCCTTGGACGCCAATTATCTGCTGGCTGACCGCTTCCACCCGCGGCACATCATCGTTAATTGGAATTTGAACGGCTGATGTCACCCGCACACCGTTCGTATCGACTTCCAGCGTTACCCGGCCTAATTCCTTCAGCGCTGTGCTGCCGGCGACGATACGCACATTGGAATGGCTTATAGCATTGACGACGGTGGTGTCGAGCGCGATGTGCTGATGGCCGCCGATGACTAAATCGATACCGGGGACAAATTGCGCCAGGGCGAGGTCATATTGAATGCCCAGATGCGTAAGGGCAATGACTACATCGCAGTTTTCCTGCCGCCTAAGCCGCATAACTTGCTCGCCGGCGAGAGCAAACAAGACTTCAGCCGTGTCGCCGCGCACAATGACGCCGACATTAGTCTGCGGATTGAAAGGTCTGGCGATTATCATTGTCGTCGGGGTGAGCAGGCTGAAGACGCCGACGCGCACACTGTGCCGCTCGAAGACCGCGAAGGGTTGAATGATGTTGCTCAATCCGGTCGTATCCAGAGCGTAACTTAGGTTAGCACAGAGCAGCGGGAAGGCGCCCTCGCTGCCGGGCAGCATTTGAGCCTGCGCCAACATATAGAGCAGGATGTCCGGTCCGAGGTCGAACTCGTGATTGCCGACTGCCATCGCATCGATGCCGAGCGCTTTTTGCAAACCGAATTCCGGAACGCCCAGGAACATATTGAAAATTATATCGCCTGAGCAATTATCGCCGGCGTTCAAGACTATCGTTTCGGCATCGCGTTGGCGCTCTGCCCCGATTAAGGCTGCCAGCCGGTCGTAACCCCCGATTTCGCCGTAGCCGTCATCTCCGTGCGGACCCCAGGCTGCCAAATGCGTGTGGGTGTCGTTGAAGTGCAGGATGGTGATGGTTTCAGCGCTTGCCGCAACGGTCAGCATCAATCCGAAGAGAGCGGCCAGCGCAGCAATCAAAAGGGTTGCATAAGTCTGTCGTTTCATTGTTTCTCCTGATAAGGATTTGTTTGTTGTAGGATATTGTATTATCTTTAAGTTTTTACCTGCTGCTTTACATATCAAACCTTAACTCTTCGACTCGCTTTTCATACCTTTAATTCACAACAGATTCAACGGATAACTATATATAGCGACATTATCCTTTGCGTATGTTTATATATTTCATCCTGAACGAAGTGAAGGACCTCGTTCCCGCTTCCCCAGACGAGACGCTTCACTGCGTTCCGTATGGCACCCGCGAAACATGCGAACTGAATTATGACGTGTGTATAATTATGATGTAATTAGCGATCCGTTATATCCGTTTAATCAGTTGTGAATCTTCTCGTTTCGATTCAGACTATTTCAAAGTCTGTGCCATTAAGGTAATATTTTGTAAATATGTTAGATAGAAATGAGCAACAGTCTTAACAACTGTTCACTCTATGGAACAGTTGTTCACTTTTGTCAATAGACGGGCTTTAAATGCGGGGTTTGGACTGCGGAAGGTCTAACTTAGGTATGGCGAATTCAAAGCGGCTGCCGTGAGGCTCGACTGGCAGTATACTCAGCCGTCCGCCGTGAGACTCAACTATTGTACGCACAACGACCAAGCCTAAACCGGTGCCTTTGCCAGACGCTTTGGTCGTGAAATAGGGTTGGAATATTTTATCTTTTATGGCGTCGGGGATACCAGGTCCAGTGTCGGCTACAAAACCGACGACTTCGTTGGCGATAGCATTAAACCTGGCGCCAACGGTCAGAATACCGCTGCCAATCTCTTCGATGGCGTCGGCGGCGTTTAAGATGAGGTTCATATAAACTTGACCCAGCATCTGCCGGTCGCCGTTTATCAATGGCAAAGTCGTTTCAAATTCGAGCGCGATCCGCCGCGGTATATTCGATTCAGCGGTTGGATTCTGCGGATCGATAGGAATGTAGCGTTTGATGCGGCCGGCGGTTTCGGACATCAGACGCACGGCTTCGCGCCCGACATCGCTCAAAATCAGCGGTTCGATTTCCAGACGCGGCGGATCAGAGATGCGCTTTAAATCGTCCGTAATCCGCTTAATACGAAAACCCATATCGACGATGGTCTGTAAATCTTCGTTCATACCGGCGATGGCATCCTGTGCGCTTTTAAGCAGTTTCAACTCAATTAACTGCGCCCGTCCTACAAGTGGACTGAGAGCATTATTGATTTCGTGTGCGATGCCGCCAGCCATTGTAACCGCCAGAGAACGTTTTTCGCTGTCAATAGTCTGGCGGGTCAAGTTCAGATTGACCAAAGCCGTCGCAGCGTGAGCCGAGAGGGTTTCAAGCAGCGTGCGGTCTTTCTGGCTGTATTGCGCGCCGGATAGTTTAGCGCCCAGCAGCAATACTCCGACGGTCTCGCCGGAATGGTTCAAGGTAAGTTTCATCCTCCCGTCGTCGATAGGCTGCACAGGGTCAAAGTCTGAACTGAGTTTCCAGCGCTGCGCCGGCTGCTGCCAATTCTGTTGAAGGTCTTTTATAAACAGCGTCGCGCGCTTGATTCTGAGCCATCTGGCGAGCCGCTCGGTAAGGATCTTCACTACATCGGCTTCGGTTACGGCTTGGGCTAAATGCGTTTCCAGTTCGGCAAGGGCTTTCTGATAATCATACCTGTCGCGGAAATAATATCTATCGATGAGGCGGCGCATCAGATCGACCATCCCAAATACAGCAAAAAGGGCAACGACCGAGGCCACGGCTGCCAATACTAATACGCTTCCCGGTTCGCGCTGACGAGCGTTTTCCAGACTAAAAGTAATGCCGGAAATTATCAAAAATCCAATCGTCCCAACAGCCGTGATATAGATAAATGTGCGCGACAACATCCACTCGAGTTTGAACATTCGAAACGAAGTTACGCTCATTCCCCAGCCTACCGGCACGATGAGCATCGACGCAAAGGTGATGTGAATCGGCAGCAGAGGCGGAATACCGATTAATGCCGGCGCCTTATAAAAAAAGAAATAAGGTATCAATCCGAGAATAGTGCATATAATAAGCCAGCGCATCCGGTCGCGCATCGCCCGGCTGACCGGTTTCAAAAGCGTTCGGAATAATAATCCCATACCAGCCAGAAAATAGAGCAAGAGCAGCGCTGTAAAGCCGTAATTAAAGACGCTTTCATAGTAATGCCGCCACGGGTGTCCCGCGGTCGATGCCAGGTAGAATAGAAACGCAAGCGTTATAAAAGTCAATACTAGCGGTAAATACAATAAAATATGATGAATACGACTTAGCGGTTTAATCCGACGCTGATTGAAGAGCAATAGAAACTCAACTAAAGCCGCTGGAATGAGGGCATAATTCAACAACCATAAATAAGAATAAAGATAATGTATAATCTCTGGTGCAAGGTTGTTTTCGTGGCTGTAGAGAATAGTTGCAATCCCGTTAAAAGTATTCAATTTGAAGAACGATTTTGCGGTTATATCATCCGTCTCGCGCCAGACTACCAGCAAACCGATAATTAAAAATGTTATGCCCAACAAGGCATTTATGACGACCAGCATAAAATGAACGGGCAGCGCATTGAGGATAAATACTAACCTCTGTCCGGCTCGCTCGATTTCGATGGGTATAGGCTGGGCGCCTATGTTGCCCTTGAGCGCCCAACGAGCGTCGGCTTGGGTGCAGATGGACTTACCACCGACGCTGATGAGAACATCGCCGGTCTGGAGTTGTTCCAAATTCGCCAACGGCGGCTTAACCGCACTGATGGTAACTCCATCGGTCGTTTGTTTAGTGTCGAAGGGAAATTCGCGCCGGGCGGCAAAATTGAACATTCCGACTATCGATATCAGAGCGAAATATAAGATGAACAGAATTCGACTCATCTTATGTGAAATAATGTTCAAAGTATATCCATAAAGGATTGTATTATAATGAATTGTCTATGCAGGGAGGTAAATCGGGGGAATTTGATAGATTTTCGGAAAGGTATGGAACCGCTAATATTACTCATAGAGTCTCATCTTTCCCGACCTGGCGGATGAGGAATATGTTCTTGTTTAGCCAGCCATCGATTTAAATAACTCCGGCCTATGCCGAGTTGCCGGGCGGCTTGCGTCTGGTTGCAGCTGCAGTCGTCGAGAACCTGCTGGATATGACATATTTTAAAATTCTCGACGGCTTGTTTCAAATTGCGGACAGCCGGACAGCAAGCCTCAGCCGCCTCAGTTTTCGGAAATGCCAACCAAAGATGGTCGGGAATATCATCGTTGTCGGTAAATAGAACCGCGCGCTCAATATGGCTGAACAATTCGCGCACATTACCAGGCCAGATGTAAGTATATAATTGAGACAAGATATTTTGACCCGGCAAGCGGCAGTTGCGGTTATATTTGCGGCTGCAGATTTTTAAGAAATGTTTGATGTAGAGTTCTATATCGCCGCGGCGCTGCCGCAGCGGCGGTATAAGGAGGCTGAAAGTGTTGATGCGATAATAGAGGTCGCGGCGGAAGGCGCCTTTGTCGATTTCCGATTTGAGGTCGCGATTAGTCGCAGCGATGATGCGACCCTCGAAGCGCTGCGATTTGACGCCGCCGACGCGCTCAAAGCGCCGGTCTTCGATGGCGGTGAGCAATTTGGCTTGACATTCAGGCGTGAGCTCGCCTATTTCATCTAAAAAGAGCGTCCCGCTGCCGGCAAGTTCCATCCGGCCGGCTTTCGGCTCAAAAGCGCCGGTGAAAGCGCCTTTAGTATGCCCAAAAAGTTCTGACTCGAACAACGTTGGACTTATGGCAGCGCAATTGACCTGCACGAAAGGCTCGGCGCCGCGCCCGGAGGCTTGATGAATTAGCCGCGCTAAAAGTTGTTTGCCGGTGCCGGTCTCACCTTCGATGAGAACCGGCTGGTCGGATTGGGCGATTTTAGCGGCTTTTTGGAGCAAGGTGTGTATTTCAGGGCTGTCGCCGATGAAATCGACTTCCGGATGGCGGATGAGGGTTCTTAGGCGGTCGTTTTCGGCTTGCAGGCGTTCGGAGGTTATAGCGCGGCGAAGGACAATTTCGAGTAAAGTTAGGTCAATGGGCTTGACTAAGAAATCGACGGCGCCGAGTTTCATCGCCTGCACCGCTTCCGGAATTCCACTGGAACCGGATATCATTATAACCGGATAAGTGATGCCGGCCTGCTTCCAGCCTTCTAAAAGTTTCAGACCTTGGATATCGGGCAGACGCTGGTCGAGCAGGACTGTGGCATATTCCCCGGCGACTATCAATTGCCCGGCTTGCATCCCGTTCGTCGCAGTTATGGCTTCCTATCCCAAAGTTCGCAGCTGTTCCATCAGAGTTGCCAACACCGAAGCGTCGTCATCGACGATTAGTATGCGGTTGGATTTCAATATTATCTTCCTTGAGGGGTCTTTTGTCGCGATTTATCCGCCATCTCGCTTCATAGAAATCGACAAGATTCTCCCCCTCATCCTGTAGGGAAGAAACCAAGTGGGGCATTAATCTTGGCGAAATGCACTAGTATTCAATTGGATAAATAAGCGAAATATAGGAGTTTAGAGTTCACGGCTTTAGCGTGTTAATGTTCAGGCTGAAATTCCAAACTCTAAATATCACGCCTATTTAATCAACTTGATACTAGTGCCTCGTTGCAAAAGAAACTGGCATTATAGTATAGACAGGAGGACAGGCGTCCCTGCCTGTCCACTTTGCAGCCATATCTCCCAGGACAGGCGGGGACGCCTGTCCTCCTATCCGACATACTGGAAGCCATTAATGCAAGTGAACACTAGTGCTTAGAAAAGAATAATTTATAAATAATCCAAGTCCATTTTGTCCATAAAGTCCATCCGAATTAAGAAAACACAAACAGGGCAGCCGGCCGGTTGCCCTGTGTATCGAATTTCTTATCAAAAGATTGAATTCTTTTTATTTGACCAGCGCTACTTTAGCCAGCCGCACCCTGCCTTGCGCTTCCAATCTGACATAATAAACTCCCGAAGGCAGTCTATCAGCGTCCAGAACAGCATAACGATTTCCGATTTGAGCGGCGCCTTCGAACAGGGTTGTCGTCAATCGACCTTGAATATCGAATAACTTCAGCGATGCCGGCCCGGCCCGGTCGAGGCCATATTTGATGGTCAACTGCGAATTGAAGGGATTAGGGAAGAGTAAATGCAATCCGAACTCAACCGGCAAATTCCGCTCCGCGTCTAACACATTGGGCAGCAAGGTTAAAGTGAATTGTTCGGTTGACCGGACGGTATGCGGACCGGAAATGGCTTCGACCCACCAGGTTATCGGTTCGAAACGATGCAGCGGGATGCGCAGGGAGTCGAGAGCGATGGTTAAGGTCGTATCGGAAGTCGTCAACAGCGCGATCTGACCGCTGGTCTGAACATAGAAAATATAACGTACGGTGTCGGCAGCGTTCCATTCCTGCGAATGATGCCAGACGAAACGCACCGCTGGTACGCCTACAGTATCGCCGCGCTGCGGGAAAGCGCGCAGAGTGTCGCCGTTGGCGGGCAGAAGCAGCGAGAACGGTTCCGGCGGCTCGTTCACCCACAAGACATCCAAACTGACGCTGATATTTGTCATCAAGCCTTCGGCATTATGCGTGAAGCGAATCTCGCCTTCGAACAAGGTGTCTGGTAATCCGGTCGAATTTAAAGTCAGCACAAAATCCTGCGTTTCATCCGGATTGAGTGTATCCGCCCAGACCGATAGGTCTATCCAGTCTTTGCGGGCGTCGAGTTGATAGATATCGATGCGGTCGCCGCCATCCACTGGTGGAACATTGAGCGTTGATATCATCACCCAACTATAGACATCAAACTCATTCGTTATATAAGCGCCGCCCGGCGACCCGCTCGTTGGCAAACGCCGCACAAATAAGGTGTCGCTGTTCTCGACATTCATTTTATGAACGCAAAGGATGTTTTGCGCAGGGCTGTTTAAAATATAGAGTGGATAACCGTCCGGATCCTCCGTCCAATAAGCCAATCCGTAAATACGCAATCCCCGTCGATTCAAAATTCGATCTAAAAGTTGGCCCTGTCGGTCGTAAGCGTTAATATTATTAGTCAGCGCGCAAATCCACAAAATCCCGTTATCGGAGTCGTAAGCAATGGCTTGGTTGGGATTGTAAGGCCCGTTGAACTGCACCTGCACATTGCCATCGCGGTCGAAGCCAAAGACGCGCAGTTCGCCGGATCCCCACAATAATTCACCGTCCCATTCGAGGTCTTTCATTCCGTAGTTGGATTCACCGGGCTGGACAAATTGGTTGATCCAATTTCCTTCACGGTTTATGACATAAATCGTATTCGGTTGGTCGCCGGCGGCGCCGGACAAGAAGAAGTTATCGCCATCGAAGACCACGCCTTCGATACGGTCGTCGCCGGTAGTGTCGCCGACCCAATATGACCGCCGTAATTCCCAAGGCGCGGCGTTGGCGTCGCCTAAAAGCCGCTTTTCCGCTCTCCAATATAAAGGTCCATTGCCGCCGTTATAAACGCTGAAAGGCAATTCGACACGCCGTCCTTCGTCCAAACGGTAACGCAAACGCATCGTCGAAGGCGTGAACTCTGGATGCAATAACTGCCAGTCCAACTGCAAACTATCGTTTTCATGAACAAGCGTGTCGGTATAAGTTGAATCGTTGCAGCCGTCCTTATGAACCATAATATCGAATCGGACTTCAGCCAGGGCATCGGCAATGCGCCAGTAACCCAGATTATCCGTGAAGGCGACAAAACCCTGTTTCGTGCGCACTAGGGCGCCTTCGATGGGCATTCCGGTCCAAAAGTCGGTTACATAACCGTACAGAATGCCGGAGCGATAGCGCGGACTAGTGGAAAACAGCATCGCGCGGCGGTTGACCAACGGCGCGGAAGTGATTTGAGGCGTGTTATTGTATAAATAGTTGATGCCGGTGTCGCCATAGGGGCTGCAGATGCCGACTGAGGCATAAGGCACGTCATTCTGCCACGGGCTGCCGCCGCCTTGAGATTCACCGATGCTTCTGTATTGGAAAGTGATATTCGGGTCGCCGGACTCGGTTATCCAGACATCCGCATCTTGAATAATGACCTGGAATGTCAAATCCACATTGCCGCCATTGCGGTGTCTAAACCGCGACCACTGGACGATAAACTGGCTGTTCGCGCGGTCGTAAGCATAATAGCACTGTCCATTCTGGCCGAGCATCAGGTCGTCCCATAGCGGCGCCAACATTCCTAATCCGCCACCGACGCATTCGTCCATCGGCCAATTCTGGAAATTCGTTATCCGGGATTGGTCGCCCATACAAATAAAGCCATTAGTTGCGACAGTAATCGAGCGATATGAAATCCCATAGAAAGATGTGCGGAAGGGGAGGTTGACCAGACGCGCTTCGCCGATGTTATCCGGTGAATTGCCGGTGAACTCGATGCGCGTGCCGCGAATATAAGGGTCCTGCTCGCGCGGGTCGATTTCCAGCCAATCATATTCCGGCGCTGAATCCCACAATGTATCTGTGTTGTCGAAGCAGATATAGCCGTATTTATCCGGACCCTGCGGGGCATTAGCCCGCGGTCGGGAAACCTGCACTGTGAAGAGAGTCGTATCGACAAGTCCGGCGTCCGAGCGCAGGATGAGCATCATCTGATTCTTCCAACCCGGCACGACCACCTTGTTGCCGCTGACCACAAAGCGATTGCCATTCAACGCCGCGAACCGGCCGGCATCGATGGCTGGATAGGTTGAAAATCCGTTGACGACCGATATACCCATACCCAGGCTGCGCAATTCCGCCGTCAGCGACGCGCCGTTTATACTGCCGATATTTTTAATTTGGATGTCGATATTGGCTATAGTGTCCGGCAGGACATTGCCGCCGACGACCTCTTTGAATTCATAATGCGGTGCGTGCGGAGTGAATGTAAGTCCGGTTTTCCAAGTATTATCATCATTGTAGAAAGTAATTTGAACGCCGGGTCTCATCTTCGGGCGGCTGACGCCGTCCGGACAGTCGCCTGAAAATTGCAGTGAAATATCGCTATCAACTTGTGTTTCTCGACCTGCGGCAATGTCCCCAACCCAAATCTGATCGCCGTTAGTTACCGTTAAATATGGTGATAAACTGGTAACATCCGCCATTACGGTTTCGACCGCATTCTGCCCGCCAACATTGCGGGCAACTAACGAGAGCGTCCAGGTTTCGCCCGGATTGACGACATCGTCGCCGTTGCCCTGACGCTCCGTCAAGCGATAAGAACCGACTTCAACCGCGGCTTGCGGCGCCGCTATCATCCGCTCGCCTAAAAATGGTTTGATATCGGTGCCGGTTACAGTCAGATACATACGGGTGTTGGCAACTAACTGGCGGTTTTCAGGCAGGATGAAAGCGACATTGCCTTCTGTATCGGCGCGCCGGGTAACACTCCACATCCCGTTGTAAGTTCCATAATTGGCATTGTTAGCCGCCGGCATATTGCCGGGGAAATAGAGCGTAACGATGGCATCCGCGACTGGATTATTGCCTTGTTGGGTTAGAACCCGTGCCTCGACATAACGGCTTTGCGGCGAAATGTTCTCGTTGAATTGGGCGGTTACAAGCGTCGGCACGCGCGACCACGGTCTTAGATAGGGGTCGCCATAGAAAAGATGGTCGGTTTTCATCGAATTATAAGTCTGCCCATAGTTCGGCACGGCGCGCTCGCAAGCCAGTATCCCATAGACCCGCGACCAGCCGTAATCGAGTTTCCGCAGCAAATAGCCGTTGACGATGGTCAGCCAATATATGCTGTAAGGCAGCGTTTGCATATTACCGTATCCGGAAACTAGTTGGCAGGGGCCCATCATTCGGCCCTGCCCGTCATAGTTGCGTATCATCCACCAAGCCGTCCATTCATGATGCCCGGCGATATCGATGTCGATGGGATAAACTCCCGACCTTCCATCATACATATTCTGACCATAGCGCCAGTAGTAATTTTCCGCCCGGCCTATGGAGAGATTGATGCCCTCGTTGAATTGTTCCGTTAAAAACTGTCCGACTTGAGTAACCGCGCCGTCGTTTGTAAATTCTCCCAGGCGGACATCGGTCATACCGCAGCGCTTCAGCACTTCGATTCCCCAGCGCACATTGGTATGCAGGCTTATATGCCAATTCCCTGCCCATTTCTGGGAATAGACGCAGCCTTTGGTGAACCAGGTCGTATTCTGCATTTGCGGCGTAACTTCGTAAGATAGTAAGCGGCCTACAAACAGGTTCAAAGTGGCTTCGCTGCCGGCGCAGAAACGAGATACGCCGACATCGGCATAACTATCGTTGCCGTCGAGACAGCCGAAATTGTAATCATCATGGGGATAACTGGCGCCGCCCCAACTCGGATTGCCGACAGCCGAGGCTAAGACCCATTGCGCAGCGGGGGAAACCGATGGTTCATAAGATTGATGGTCGCCGATGAGCAGGATTTGGTCGAAGGGTTCAAGCCCGCTGCGGGTGAAGGAGTTATAGCGCGCCTGGATGGAGTCTTTCACTATTTGGGCATTGCCGGCGTTGTTGCCCATATTGACGATGTCCAACCTATAGCCAGACTTACGCTTCCATTCGATGAAAGGAACGGAATACTGCAAACAACTCGGATGAACGACCACCAGGCAATGGCCTTGAAAAGGCGGTTCGATATCGCGCTCCGGGTCGTCGCGCCCGACCTCGTCGCCATTGATAGCGATTTCGCGGATGAAATTGAGAAAACCTTGACTGCGGCGGCTGCGTATAGGATTAAGGACAGGATTGACGACCTCGCCGTCGGTGAAACGCAGATCGGTCTGGATCCGGTCGCGGATGATATATGTATTATTGCGGCTGTCGTATTGGACCGGATAGGTGGTCACTTTTACAAGACGCACGCCGCGCACGACGGCTGGGTCGGACATCTCGGCGGCGATAGGCGGGAAAATGCCGTTTCGCGGGCTGTGATTGGATGAAAGGGCAACATTGACAGACTGCTCTTCAGCACAGCGCAGCAGGGGCAGCGCGGCCGGCACGATGCGCGTCTCCCCCTCATCGACCACTAACTCGACGGCTTTGTCTGGCGGAACGACAATAAACCGGGTTACAGCCGGCAAAATCGGCTGCCCTTCGATATAAACAAATCCCTCTTCCGGAATGACCATCTGCTCAGCCAATCCGGTTTCCTGTTCGACTTCTTCGCGTTGCAGTGCGCCGAGGTCAAAACTCAATGCGACATTCGACGGACTGCTGGTCAGCAGTTTAACGGCGCCATCGATGTTCGATGGCTTAAACAGTTCTGATGCGGCGGTGGAATAAACAATCGCCAGGGAAAATAGAAAGATAGTGATTTTTCGCATTTCAATCTTGGATTGGTTTATACGACGCTTCCGGCAGGCGCAAGTATCGCTGCATTGCTGACGGATTACGCGTCGTGGTCGCTTGATTACGGCGGTCTATTAACTTAACTTTGTAATTTAAAGAATATTTTCTTAAAAATCAAGTCTATTCTGCAAAAAACACAGATTTTTCATTTTATGACTGCAATGTTAGTCGTCCATCTATAATTAACAGCAGACCGAGCAAATTGAGCGGATGATGAAAGACGCTCATAATCCTGTTAGTCTGTCTAAAACAGACATATTGCTTGCGATTTGGACATTTTTATCATAAATTTACTCCTTTAAATGCGCTCGAAATCAGAACGGAATAAATCCGCTTGCAAAGTTCGGGGCGAAATTCACCGGTTAAACAAATCAATCATACATAAATGCGTATATTTTTCAACGAACCGTCGCTCAATACCGGCGATTCAACAGCCGGCGGCGGACTCGATAAAATCGCCGTCATCGCCGAAATCCGCCAAACTCTGACCGAAGTCCGCGATCTGCCGACGCTGCCGACTATTGTTATGGAAGTGATGAAACTTGTCTCCAATCCCAACAGCAGCGTCAGCGAAATCGTTGAACTATTGGAGGAAGACCTGGCGCTGACCGGCAAACTCCTCCGCACCGCCAACAGCGCTTATTACGGCGTGCCGCGCAAAATCGACAATCTCAAAATGGCGCTGGTCATAATCGGTATGGATGAAGTTTCAAATTTGATAACATCATCCTCGGTGTTGAAGATGTTTCCCAGCCGTCCGGACAGCGAGGGTTTCGACAGCGCAGCTTTCTGGCGGCACAGCGCCGCGACGGCTGAAATCACTCAGGGTCTCTACGCCGGCTTAAGGCTGCCCAAGAACAGCGGCGCCTATGTCGCCGGACTATTGCACGACATCGGCAAGTTAGTCCTAAATCAATACTTTCATCACTACTATCTCCAATGCACCGATTACGCGCTGGAACATAGTGTAACGCCGGCGCGGGCTGAAGCCGAAGTCATCGGCGTTGACCACGGGCATATAGGCGGCTGGTTGGCGCAAAGATGGAACCTGCCCGATGAAATTATCAACGCCATCGCGCAGCACCATATCCGCCCGGCCGACACGCCTCAGTATAGTTTTCCAGAGATGCTCGACTGGGCCGACCGCTTCTATTCGTTATTGAATGGCCGCACGCCCGATAGAGTAATTGCTATGTTGATGAAAAATCAGGAATTCCTCGATTGGATCGGCACACGCAGCATCCCTCTGCCGAACCTCGTCAACGATTTGTTCAACCGTATGGAACGGTCTTTGAAACTGCAGGAAATTCTAAAATAATATAAAGTTAACAAGTTGATGGATTATCAAGTTTCAAACTAGTGTTCACTTGCATTAATGGCTTCCAGTATGCCGGACAGGAGGACAGGAGGACAGGCGTCCCTGCCTGTCCTGGGAGATCTGGCTGCAAAGTGGACAGGCAGGGACGCCTGTCCTCCTGTCTATACAATAATGCCAGTTTCTTTTGCAACGAGCCACTAGTGTTATGTCATAGTAAAAGTGTCGTCATCCTGAACGAAGTGAAGGGTCTCGTCCTAAAGAATAACTTAACCTGACGAGATCCTTCACTTCGTTCAGGATGACATGCGACATTGCACAATTGACATAACACTAGCCAACTTTACTAAAATTTAGTGTTATTATCTTATAATTCACATTCTTCACAATGCATCTTATAAAATCAATTCGACAGCTGTCTCCGGCGGTTTATCGACTCGAAGTCGAAGCGCCGCGCATTGCAGAGATTCGTCGGCCGGGACAGTTTGTCATTATTCGCTATAAATCATATTCGGAACGAATTCCCTTAACGGTCGCGGGAGGCGACCGCAGCCAAGGTATGATTATTTTAGTAGTTCAAGCCGTCGGCAAAAGCACGATTGAGTTGACCTCGGCGCAAGCCGGCGACACCATTCGCGACATCGCCGGACCTCTCGGCCGCCCGACCGAACTGCTCGAAAAGGGCCGCGCCGTCTGCGTTGGCGGCGGCGTCGGCACCGCCGTCGTCTATCCCATCGCGCAAGGCTTAAACGAACACGGTGTCGATGTGATTAGCGTCATCGGCGGCAGAAATAAAGAGTTAGTGATATTCGAAGATGAACTGCGCCAATTCGGACAGGTCATCGTTACCACCGACGACGGCTCCTATGGCATTCACGGCTTTGTAACGACCGCGCTTGAGCCGCTCTTAAAAGATGGCGACGTCGACGCTGTCTATGCTGTCGGTCCGGTGCCGATGATGAAGGCGGTAACCCGTCTCACGAAGACCTTTAATACTCACACTATAGTCTCGCTCAATCCGATAATGATCGATGGGACAGGAATGTGCGGTGGCTGCCGGGTCTCGGTTGGCGGCAAAACCCGCTTCGCCTGCGTGGACGGTCCTGAATTCGATGGTCACGATGTTGATTTCGACGAATTGACCGAGCGGCTCTCGACCTACATACCAATGGAGCGCGAGTCGCTATTGCGCTATCAGGAAGCCTGCCGCATCGGGTTGGAGAGACCTGACGCCAAGTCGCAGATGTTCGACCATCCGCTGGCTGAAAACCCTATCTCCGACGATGTTATCGCTTCTTATGGTATGCCTTCGGCTAAAGAGCGGATGAAGATTCAACGTCAGAAGATGCCGGAGCAGGAGCCTCTTGAACGGGTGGTAAATTTCAACGAAGTCAACCTCGGTTTTCCTGAGCAGTTAGCGCTGCTGGAAGCCAAACGCTGCATCCAGTGCAAAGAGAAAAATTGCATCCCCGGCTGCCCGGTTCTCATCGACATCCCCGGTTTTATATTGGCTATAGCCGAAGGCGACCTGAAGCGCGCCGCGGATATTATGCTGCGCGACAACGCGCTGCCGGCGGTAACCGGCCGCGTCTGCCCACAGGAAACGCAATGCGAAGCGGTCTGTATCCGCGGCATCAAAGGCGCCCCTGTCGCCATCGGCTACCTTGAGCGCTACATCGCCGATTGGGCGCGGCAGAACGAAGACCTAGTTACTTTCAACTTCGCGCCTCCCTCCGGAAAAAAAGTGGCTATCGTGGGTTCCGGGCCAGCCGGTCTTACCGCTGCGCAGGAACTCATTCAATTAGGAAATGATGTTACCATATTCGAAGCCTTCCACAAGCCCGGTGGCGTTTTAGTCTATGGCATTCCCGAATTCCGAATGCCAAAAGCCATTGTGCAGCAGGAAGTTGACCGCCTGATTCGCCACGGCGTTAAAATCGAGTTGAACGCCATCATCGGCAAGACTTATACTGTCAGTGAACTGCGCGCCCGGTTCGACGCAGTCTTCATTGCCAATGGCGCCGGGCTGCCGGTCTTTATGGGCATTCCGGGCGAGAACTTAAAAGGCGTTTATTCGGCTAATGAATACCTCACTCGCTGCAATCTTATGGGCGCGTTCGACTTCCCCAATGAGGACACTCCGGTGTTGCATGGTAGGAATGTGGCGGTTGTCGGCGGCGGCAATGTGGCTATGGACGCCGTGCGAACCGCAAAAAGGCTCGGCGCTGAAAAGGCGACCATCGTTTATCGCCGCTCGCGCATTGAAATGCCGGCGCGGGTCGAAGAAGTTGCCCACGCTGAAGAGGAAGGCATTATCTTTGAAATGCTGGTCGCGCCGCTTGAGGTTATCGGCGACGAAAAAGGCTGGGTAAAGGAGATGCGCTGCCAGCGGATGACGCTCGGCGAACCGGACGACTCCGGTCGGCGCCGTCCTGTGCCGATTGCCGGTTCGGAATTCATCATCCCTTGCGATGTCTTGGTCGTAGCGGTCGGCACAAAAGCCAATCCGCTGCTGACTTCAACCGAGCCGGACTTAAAACTCAACAAATGGGGCAACATCGTAGTCGATGAAAATGGCGCGACATCTATCCCCGGCGTTTATGCCGGCGGCGACATCACCCGCGGCGCCGCGACCGTCATTTTAGCGATGGGCGACGGCAAACGCGCCGCACATTCTATCGATAAGTATTTGAAAAAGTAAATCGAGATTTGTCTGAAAACGACAGGCGGTATTAGACCTGCCGTTTGACTATTTCATTTTAATAGAGATTTTGTGTCGCGTAAAGCAAATATACATATTACCCAAATCTCGATAATAGCAGGTTTATTTGGTGCAACGTATCTCAATGCTCAAAATTCAGATAACTTTGTTGTCCAGGAAAACAGAAATATCCGTCAGTTAAGCCGGCTGTATAACTACTGGGATACGCCTTATAATCTAGTCATCGAGGATGGTTACCTATACGCTGCTACAGGCTTGTCCGGATTGCAAATCGTGGATATCGCCGACCCGCTTGAACCGGAAGTGGTCGGCTGGTGCGACGAGGTGGAATTGTCACCGACTGAGGATATTATCGAATTTAGATATATAATCGGGATGCTTAAAGTTGATGATTTTCTTTTCACCGCTGAACGAAACGGACTGAGTGTTTTCGATATATCGCGGCCGCAACGACCACGGCTGATTGCCAACCTGCCTCAATTCGACCGGGCAGCCGATTTAACCCGAGCCGGAAATTTCATTTATATGCCGGATGGTGAAAATGGAGTGGCTGTCATAGATATCAGCGACCCGTTTCGCCCTGTTATAGTGCGACGAATTCCAATACCTGAATTTGCCAGGAGGACTTGCATCGAAGGCGAAAGACTATTTATATTGAACTTTCCGATCCATAATCCTGATTGGGGCTTGTTCGCGTTCGATATCTCCACACCCCAAAGCCCTGAACTCATCTCTGAACATCAAATACAGATTATTGAAATGGCTGTTGTGGGTAACAACCTATACGCAGTGTGCAGCGATTCGTTTAGAATTATCGACATCTCAAATATCGACACCTTGCGCTATTTATCAGCAATCTATCTGCCTGATGCCCGAAATATCAGCATTTCAAATAATCGCGCCTTTTTTACCGAAAGCGATTCGCTTTTTACAGTTTACGATGTCTCCAATCCCTCTGAACCGAGGTTATTAACCCAATTGGATCTACCGGTCAGGGTTACATTCGATTTCAAAGTCGAAGAAAATTACGCCTATATTACGACCTGGAACCTCAACATACTGCTGTGCGATATCAGCCGGATATTCGAACCGCGAATCATCGGAAATATCTTGGAACCTTATGTAACTTGGGATGTTTATTCCGATGGTAGGTATGCCTTTATTTTGGACGACAAAATAAAAAAGTGGGAAATCGCCTTTGCACGTGATTACCATACCCAGGCGATTTTTGTGCAAAATCCAGAGCATCCTGTCGAGATGGGTAGTTTCTCAGTAAATGGAAAACTCTGCGCTTATTATGAAGGATATCTTTATTGCGCTGCAGGAAATGCAGGGATGAAGGTTTATAATGTAACCCGGCCTTGGCAGCCGCGTGAAGTTGGCGTTCCCTATACCCATAGTTGCGTTACCGACATCGCTTGCGAAGGCGATTATGCTTATCTCGCCGTCGCTGAAATGGACACATTTCCCTTTCGCGCACCGGGATTGCAGGTGTATAACATCAGCGCCCCCAACCGCCGATCAGAAGTCGGTTTTGTGGATCTGCCCCGCAGAGAAAATTATCCCTATGAGGTCGCTGTCTCAGAAAATGTTGCATATCTTCTTACTTATAGTGATAATAGAACAGTTCTATGTGTATTTGATGTTAGCAATCAATCCCAACCTCGGCAGATTGCCACGATAGCAGGACTCGGCTTACTTTATCCGCATATAACTGTTGGAAATGACAAATTCTATCTTTGGAATTGGAATGGGAATCAAGTGTGTATCTATGATTCAAGAAATCCACAACAGCCGGTTTTAGTCAACACATATCATCCGCCCGGACTGATAGAGGGATTAGCGGCAAATGGAAATAATATAGTTCTATCATTGGGAAGGCGAGGTATAACAGTCTTAGATGTTTCCATTCCTTCACAGCCTATCGAAGTCGGCAATTTCAACACTCCCGGCTCGGCGCTCCAGACAGCCGTATCCGGCAATTATGCCTATATCGCTGATTTAACCAACTTCTCCATCTACGACATCTCAGATGCGCTTTCAGCCTTTAACATCCGGGAACCTTTTTATCCTGAGCGACTTACGATTCAAGTCCGTCCTAATCCTTTCAATTCCCGGACACTTTTATCGTTTGACCTTTATGAGCCAGGATTTATTCGATTAACACTCAATGATTATCTTGGTCGTCGGCAGCAGTCGATTTTCGCAGGAAATTTACCGGCTGGAACTTTTAAGCATTTTATAAACTGCACCGACCTGCCGGCAGGATTGTTTTACATTAGTCTATTTCGTTCCGACATTAGAACAATTACTGCTCCCGTGGTATTAATAAAATAAGTTCAAATGCGAAAATACTTACACCTTACACCTTACACCTTACACCTGTCAGCAGCCTTGTTCTTTTTTTCAAGCGCGATTCCTTCTATCTCAGCCCTTACTCCCGAAAGCGCTCTGAAGGATTTGCGTAAGAAATATAAGAGCGTCCAGACTTTGCGCTGCAACTTCCGAGAAGTGTTCGAATGGGCTTTAACCGGCGAGACAGTTGTCAGAGAAGGACTATTGACGGTTACAGCCGACAACCGGATGCGGGTCGAGACGCCTGAACAGTCGATTATCTCGGACGGTCAAGTCATACACCGCTACAACCGCGAGCGCAAGCAAGTGATGATAGAAACTGTTGCCAAAGGCGGCAAATCTCTGTTGCTGCGTAAGTTCATGCTCGAATTCGCCGATATGTTCGACGCGACGGCTATCACGCCGTTAGCCGTTGAAGGACAGAAAGGCTTCCGGCTGGACCTCATTTCCAGAGATAAGGATGAGACTCTAGTGAACGATGCAGCATTATGGGTGACTGAAGCGGATCTGGTCGTCAGACGTTTGAAAATCACCGATTTAAACCATAATACGACCACCTATTTATTGAGCGATATCAAATTCAATACGCCGGTCGATGCAGGCGAAACATCCTTTTCATTGCCGGATGGCGTTGAAGTCTTCGATTTACGATGAAGCGCGGACGAATTGCGCTTGGGCTTGGCGTGAGCCTGTTTTTCGTCTATCTGACGCTCTATGCGCCTGATATCGGCAACTTGCTACACGGCAGATGTTCGCTGAGTGCGGCGTTGTTCGGGCATCCCCGGCTCGATTTTTCCCAAGTCTGGCGATCGATTAGCGGCGTGCGTCTGCTGCCGCTGCTTTTAGCCTTTTTAATCAATCCCCTGCATTTATATATCCGTGGGCATCGTTGGTCGGTTTTAGTCCAGCCCAGCGGCAGATTGCGCGCTATAGATAGCTTCGGCTTCCATCTGATCGGCTACCTCGCTAATGCCGTCCTGCCGCTCAAAGCCGGCGAAATCGCCCGCATAATGCTGCTGGCTGAACGTTTAAAAATCTCCCGCTCGACCGCTCTGGCGACAGTCATTCTAGAACGTATGGTTGACCTGCTGAGTCTGCTGTTTATACTTGGACTTGTCTATTTTATATTTCCCATTCCGCAACGTTTTACAGAAGCAGCGCTAGTTGTAGGCATATTCTCGACCATCGCGTTCGCAATATTAGCCTATTTCGGCATTGCGCGAAAACCATTCAGCGGTTGGCTGGGAAGGTTGTTCGGCAGGAAGTTGTTCGGTCGGAGGCTGCGTCGTTTTTTAACGCGCTTTATAGAGGGTTTTGCCGCGCTGCGCTCAACGCATCATCTCGGAATTGTTCTTTTTGAAACTATTGGACTTTATATTCTATATACTATGCAGATGTATCTTATGCTCCTAAGTTTCAATTTCACGAGCGAATATCCTTTGATAGTGATTTCGCCCATCGTTGCCAGTATAGTCTTATTGGTCATCGATTCGATAGCCATTGCGGTGCCTTCGGCGCCGAGTGCGGTAGGCACTTTTCATGCGATTGCCATCTTTGGGCTGTCGCTGTTCGATGTGCCGACAGATCCAGCCGCCGGATTTGTTATCGTTCAGCATGCGCTCGGCGTTGTGTTCAGTCTGGTCTTCGGTTTAGCCGCGATGTGGCGCGAAGGCGTTAAAATCAGTGAACTTAAAAATCTGCCACAATAAATCCAAATTAAACAATCGCTCTGTGGCGATAATCCTCCCCCCCGCGACTCAAATAAAATAACAAATCCTTCGTATCAACTACTAATTCAGGAAGTCAATGTCCTTAATCTCAAAAATCGGCGACGCCCAGTTCGCCGCGGAAGTTATCAATAGCGACCGGTTGACAGTCGTCGATTTCGGCGCCGCCTGGTGCGGTCCCTGCAAGAAACTTCATCCGGTAATGGCTGAATTAGCCACCGAGTATAACGACAAAGTCAAAATCGTGGAAGTCGATGTTGACCACGCATCCGATACCGCCGTTCAATTCGGCATTACTTCCGTCCCGCAATTGCTGTTCTTCAAGAACGGCAAAGTCAAAGAAACCGTAATCGGTCTTTTGCCGAAGTCCAAAATCGAAGAAAAAATCGACCGCTTGCTGGTCGATGAATAAAATGCTAGGCGCATTTATAACCGCCTCACAGGCAGAGCAAAATCCACCGTTCCGGCGGTCGTCGTCAGTTCGCTCACTAAAAGGAGTTCAATGTTCAAACGAATAAAAACGACAGCCTTATCGTTGTCGGTTGTAGCCTTTTCCGGCGTTCTATCAGCAGGCTGCACACAAGATAAGAAAGCCGAACAAGCCGCAGTAATTGAAACAGCCGCAGCATCGGTAAAAGCCGCTGACTTTACGCTGAATAGTCTGGATGATAAACCTATCAAGTTGTCGGACTATAAGGGCAAGGTCGTCATACTCGACTTCTGGGCGACCTGGTGTCCGCCCTGCGTCAAGGAAATTCCACATTTCAACGCACTGCATAAAGCATATAAAGACAAGGGTTTGGCCGTTATAGGCGTGTCAGTGGATAGAGACGGCGCGGCAGCGGTGAACAAATTCATACAGAATAAATCCATCGACTACCCGGTGGTAATTGGACAGGAAGAAGTCTATAAAACTTACCAAGCCTACCTGCCGGAAGAAGAGCGCGGCGGCATTCCCTTTACTTTCATAATCGATAAAAATGGAAGCATCCGCCAGCATTTCGTAGGTTATCGGGATAAGGCGGTGTTTGAGGAAGCGATTAAACCGCTTATTAAGTGATGAGAGTTTGAGTGAAAATTACGAGTGTAGAGATTACATCTGCGTTCATTACTATTAATGGGGGCATATTATTGTTACTCTTAAGAATACAATTTGGGGGCGATGACAAGCATCGCCCGTACGGGCGAACCTCGTGTTCGCCCTTATGAAAAAGCTACTATATTATGCCCCTATTAATATAGGATAATTGGAATTAACAGCAGATTAAGCAGAAGTTGATTATCGGTTGTCGGCTCTATCTGCTAAATCTGCTGTTAATTACTTATTGCAATTTGGTATTAAAAAGGCATTTCCGCGGCTGCCAAGAGCGCCTGCAGTAGAGATAGCGCTTTTGTTATTTCCCGAACAGCACCGAACTACCAGTTAGAAATGTGCCGGCAGCGCAAGCGGTCATCAGACAAGCCAGAGTGGCTGCGGCCAAGGCTCTGAAGCCTAAACCTGCCAAATCCTTAATTCGATTTGGGATAATTGCAGCTAGTCCTCCGATGAAAATCCCTATCGAAGCAATGTGAGCAAAGCCGCACAGCGCGTAAGTCGCCAACACCGCGCTGCGCCTGTCAACTAATATTCCATCCGCCAGTAATTTGTTTAAATCCTGATACGATTGCAACTCGGTTACTATCATCCGTTCGCCGATAAGTTTAGCGACTTCGGGAACATCCTGCGGATTGATACCGACGACCATTGTGAAGGGTATCATCAAGTAGCCTAATAAACCTTCCAGCGAGGAGTCGATATTCGTCCCCAGCCAGCCGTTGACGCTGCCCCCTAGCCAATTTAAGATGAGATTAACCAACGCCGCCAGTCCAAGCACAGCGATGAGAAGCGTTACAATACCAAAGACCATCTTCCCGCCTGTCATCGCGCCGTTTATGGCTGCGACTATCGGACCTTCCGCCTTCTCACAGTGAATTTTGATATTCAAACCCATCGTTTCAGGCCGCTCTTTTTCGGGATAAAGCAATTTCGACATCACTAAAGCCGCCGGCGCCGACATCAACGAAGCCGATATCAAATGTCCGGCGATATTGGGGAATGTCGTATGCAAAACCATTACATACAAACCTAACACCGATGAGGCTATTGTTGCCATCATCGCGGTCAGAATGGTATGGAGTTCCGATTTGGTCATCCGTTCAAGATGGGGCTTGACTGCCAGGCCGGATTCGACGCCGACGAAGATGTTGGATGCCGTGCAGAGCGATTCGGCGCCGGACACCCGCATCCAGCGCGTAAAGATATAAGCAAAGGCTTCGATAAGCCAGGGCAGGATGCGAAAATGGTAGAGCAGCGAGAGCAAAGCGCCGAAGAAGATAATCGTCGGCAGGGCTTGGAAAGCCAGGATGAAACCCTGCGAACCTTCTGCACCGGGCGGCAGCGCCAGGGATCCGAACACGAAGCGTCCGCCGGCGCCGGCTACATCGACAATTTTCACTACGACGCTGTTTAATAACAAGAATGCTTGTCGCCCGGCTGGAACAGTGAAAATCAGCGCGGCTAAAAATAGTTGCAGCCCCATGCCCCAAAACACAACGCGCCAATTTATCCTGCGGCGGTCAGCGGACATTGCCCACGCCGCCCCCATCAGAATAAACAAGCCTAATAAACTGACGAAATTTAGTATATTCATAGTTATAATAATAAAAATAACAATGTCACATATCGAGGACACTCATTTCATCGACATTGGCATCGTCGTTATTGCCTCTATTTAAGGAAATAAATTCGTTAACGCTGACGTTGCAGTTTGAATCTTAAATTATCCTATTTATTATATATGAAATAAATCCCAGTGTCAATGCCGTCCTCTTTATATAAATTAGAATTATAAGAGATTTAGGCTTTGTCATCATCATCGCTATCATCATCACTATCATCATCATCAAACTCAATGAATATATCAACTCTAAAAACCATATTTGAGGAGCAATCGGCTGCTCATCGACGCCTGGCGAGCGAATCGACCGACATCATCTTTAAAATCGCCATCGCTATCGCTGGGGCTTTGC
>Ga0194112_10002353_pt1 | contig 27170 bp, 39 predicted proteins | sample TA2MahC400mmetaG_FD_146191 | JGI IMG/M metagenome (GOLD analysis project Ga0194112, IMG submission 146191) | Freshwater microbial communities from Lake Tanganyika, Tanzania - TA2015016 Mahale Deep Cast 400m | ecosystem: Environmental > Aquatic > Freshwater > Lake | place: Tanzania: Lake... | reverse complement strand
TTTTACTTTTGCTGAGAATATCGAGGCAAGAATTGTTGATTACGAAATTAATGGTGAAGATGCAGAATTGTTCCAAACCTATCTTGATTCTGTTACAGGCATCGCGTATAAGGCGAATAGTACAAAGTTCAAGATAATCTTAAGGTCAGATAAGTTAGAGAATATTCCACAGGATTTCAACCAGAATTTCATGCCTATTGATTATGATTCTGAAAAAGGTGTGGAGCTTAATAGTAAGAAGGGCAAGTATAACAAATTGTTGACAAGGGAAGAAGTAAAAAATCATGAGTTCTGGATTGTTGTGATGGGTGGTGATAAGGAAAAGCTTGCTAAGTACGTCGATCTATGGTTTGATAAAACTAAAAGAGAAGAAGGGATGGGTGTTTATTTAAGAAGCAATACAGATAGTGATGAGTTGCGGGCTCTGGTCCTCTACTACGGCGACTATTCCTTTGCTTGCGGCGACGGTAGCCTCTACTACGATGCCCGTTTCGTCTCGGGTGCCCAACGAAAATAGCCTCTGAAAGCAACCATGTTAACAAAATTTCCGAAACTTTCGTAAAATCTTCCAAAATTTTTGGAAAAGGCATATAAAACCTAATCAAAATCCTTAAACTTCTATGAAAAAGATATTACTCTTAGTATTATTATTAATCCCTATAGCCAGAGCAGAAATTATCATAACAGAAATAATGGCAAATCCTATAGCAGATGAATCCCTAAACGAATGGGTAGAGATATACAACAACGGAACAGAACCAATAGATGTTAAAGGATGGATGATAGGCGATGACAAGGACAACGACACTCTGGAAGGCGGACTGTACGGCAAGGAAGGCACAATAATTCCCGCGCAAAGCTATGCGATAATAACAGACTCCAACACAAGAGTGTACAACAACTTCAACATAAGCTCAGAGGCTACGAAATTATACGTCGACGATGAAAGCATAGGCAATGGGTTAAGGAATTCTGGAGAAATAATATGGCTATACGACCAAAACGGAAACGTCATTTATGAATTAACTTATGGGGAAACAAAAGAAGGACAAACCTACTCATTAAACGAAGATTCCTGGCTTGAAACAGAGCCAACCCCTGGCTACGGAAACATCGCAAGGATAGGATGCGACTGGAAAGTCGAAATAATAACAAACCAAACATTCCTAGAAGAATTAGACTTTAAGATACTAGTGACAAAGGTGTACGGCGAGAAAAACAACCTTACCCTTAACAGGAGAATAAAAAATGTTTTTGGAGAAACAGTAAAAGAATACGAAGCGCTAAAAGTGGAAGATGCTTTGAACCACAGGACGTTCACCTATTCTCCAAATCTCAAAAAAGACCAAGCATACGTGATAGAAGCAGATATCAGCAGCGAATGCGACATCAACATAGAAAACGACCAAGTACAGCAGATAATATTCATACAGCCAGAAAAGCCAAAAGACGAATCAGAGCTGGAGATAACACAAGTATACGACCTAGGCAGCAACAAAAAAGCAGAATGGGGGCAGACCATAAAGGTAAGGCTTAAAGCCTACAAAGGAAAAGCAAGCAAAAAAACAGTGAACCTATGGGTGGAAAATAAAGACGGAGAAAAGGCAAGCAAGCAGACAAGCGTCAACCTAGAGAAAGAGCATACAACAACAGAGCTGACAATACCTATACAGCTAAAGCCGAACTGCGACAAAAAACTGAAGGACGGAGAATACAAGATAATAGCAGAAGGCCTGGACGCCAAGGCTGTCAAAAAATTCACGATAAGCGGTGAGTCAAAAGAAAACTGTCATGTCATAAAAGAAGTGATAGAAAAAAACGTCACGCAAAAATGCGAAAACACAACAATACAAAAACAAAATATCAACACAAAAACAGAAAACACGCAAGAAAACAAAACGCTTTTAAATGCAGAAAACCAAACAAAAATAACAGGAAGCGTCATCTACGAGTCAAAAGACCAAAAGGCCAAAAGCCTAGGAATATACTTTTACGCAGGGGTCTTAGCCTTGATAACAATCGCTTTCATACTAAGAAAATGAGCAAAATACAAGCCAAAATCATGATAGAAATCCTAGGAACTCCAAAAGAGCATGTAGAAGAAACCATCAAAAAAGTTATTGAAAAACTCAAAAACGAAGAGGGCGTAAAACTATTAAAAGAAGTCACTTACGAAGCAGAAAAGATAAAAGAAATGTGGAGCACATTCTCAGACTTAGATATAGAAGTAGAAGACACTACAAAACTCGTAGGAATATGCTTCGACTACATGCCTTCCTCAGTAGAAATAATAGAACCGCTCAAGATGAACATAGAAACTACGATGATAACAGAATTCCTAAACGACTTATTAGCAAGGCTTCACAAGACAGACATGATACTAAAGAACACTATAGCAGAAAACCAGTTGTTAAAACAAAGAAAATAAACCTATTCTTCTGAAACACCTAATCGCTTGAAAAGCTCTTCTGTTTTCTTCTCCAATGTCTTCTCGTCAGACTTGCTTAACATTATACACTGACAAGGAATATACCATTCAGGCATATTCTTAAGTTTAAAATGAACCTCATCAACAAGAGACTTATTGTGATAAGCCCGGATTACTGCAACCCTAGGCTCAAAAATCGTTGTAGGAACTTTTACTTCAAAGCGATAGCCATACTCCTTAAAACCAGAATATCTTTGCATTTTAATAAATTATCTCTCGCCCTTAATCAACTTCTTAGCTTCTCTTATTGACTTATCAATCTCTTCATCTAGTTTAGACTTAGCCTGTTCTCCTCTGCTGCTTAAGAAAGGCCTTTGAACAGGAGCAGTAGCTTGAGATTTAGATTCTGCAAAAAAGCTTCCTTTAGACTTTGGCTTTTCAGGCGCACTACGGGATTGTGTAGGCCCTAATCCACGCCCGTAAAGGTTATAAGAGGGACTTTCAGATTTCCCACCTTTTTTCTTTGTAAGGTAGAAATAAGCCCCCCCTCCTAAAGCGATTAGTATTAACAATATTATAACCCATTTGAGACCACCGCCTTTCTTAGTGCATTTGTCTTCAGCTGCGCAGTCTCCACAGTCACAACTCTCACCAGGATCACAAATACCATCATCATCACAATTACCTATACAGTCTTCTGGGCAGTTAATATCTTCACCAGCATCACAGTAACCATCCCCACATTCCCCCATCATCTTTGTTGTAGGACAATCTTCTGAGCAAGTTCCAGATTCTCTTTCATAATCGTCGCAAATGCCATCCCCGCAGTAACAGTCTCCAGGACAGTTTTGACTATCTTCATTGTCTGAGTATCCTTGGCTGATAAGGTCGATTTCGCATTTTCCATTAACTGAGCATATGTCCGAGCATGGTTTGCAATAACCTCCGCAGTCAATGCCTTCTTCATTAGCTGCTGTGCTTCTCTGTTTATCATTGCATAATACTTCACATGACAAGCAATCGCCAGGGCAGACATCACAGTCTTCTCCAGACTCTTCTTCGCATTTACCATTATTATTACAAACTTTTTCTTTGCAAACTTCGCAAACCCCACCACAGTCTATACCCTCTTCATCTGTATCTCTTACTTTATTATCGCAACAATCTTCTAAGTAAGGTTCTAATTCGCAAGGCCCGCCACAATCGATTCCTCTTTCACCTTGGTTTTTAATACCGTCAGTACAGCTAGGCATTTCTACACCTAGATAAAAAGAAGAATAAAGCACTAAAGCAGTGTTAAAGACTTTCCCATCCCAAGAACCGTCTTCGTTTTGTTTTGTTTTTAACCATTCTTGAGCTTTTCCAATATTCAAAACAGCGCTGCTATCAGAAGACAATGCTATTATAGCAAAAGCAGTGTTTATCGTATTGCCGTCCCAGCTGTCATCAGATTTTTGTAATCTTTTGATCTGTTCAGCATAAGCCTTATCTTTAGTAGTTAGGAAAAGTATAGCATTATGCAAAACATTATTCTGCTCGTATTTTTCCCTTAGATATAGTTCAGAGCTTAAGCTGTTCCCTATCTGATTCATAGCCCATTCTGAATACAATGAGGATTCATAATTACAGGCGGGATCTTTAAATCCTGATCCAAAACACCCGTTCTTGACTGTAAGAGTAGCAGTAGTTTCGCTAACCTCTTGGTATAAATAATAAGATGATCCTGAATTATACGCGATAGATATTTTAGCACTTGTTAAAGGGCTGCAGTCAACTTTAAGTTCTAATGAAGCGAAAGCGTTTAACAATCCTGCTTCTAAACAATTCTTAAGATCGAAAAAAGTCCCACCTCCGCAGTCAGGGAATTTACCAGCGTCCACTTTAATAGTTTTAGAGATTTCTGTCGTTCCTTTAGTGTATTTAATCGTGCAAGTCCCGCTGCTTGAAGTGTCTATCTGCAGCCACCAGTTACCTCCTGTAAGGGATGGTGTCTGAGCTTTTTTCAACCATGCAGCAGCTTCGTTAACAGTAGAGCTTTCTCCAGATTTATATAAAGCCATTATGGCCCATGCAGTATCCTTAATCTTACAACCAGCTTTAGGCCAGCAATTATTCTCATTAAGGTTAGAGGTCAAGAAGTTTTTTTCCGCACCAGCACTGCCTCCTGCAGCATTGATTGCTAAGAGAGCAGCTGAAGTGTCAACTATATCATTGTTGTAACTTCCTTCTTTAGATTGTGATAATAACCAACCATAAGCATCTGAAGCGCTGAAATTCTCAACTCTTCTCGCACTAACATTTAAAGAAAGAACTAAGATTAAAAATAAGGATAATAATACCAGTCTTTTCATTATATAATCTCCTCTTTTATATCCATTTAAGAAAGGTGGATTTAAATAACTTTCTATATTAAAATGTAATATTATGTTAGAAAAAGAAGAATACTTAGCAAAAGGAAAAAGGTCTATAGTTTATAAAGGATTTTTTAAAGGAAAAGAAGCTGTTCTGAAAATAGCTAATAAAAATTCTCCTCCCGGGATAATGAGGAATGAAGCCAATTGGATGAAAAGATTGGAAAAGCATGGCATAAGCCCTAAGCTGTACAAGGCTGGGGAAGATTATATAATCTGTGAGTTCTTGAAAGGAAAAAGAATAATAGACTGGATTTCAGAACATGATCAGGAAGAGATAAAAAAAATCCTTAAAAAAGTGTTGATGCAATGCAGGATTCTTGACAAGCTAAACGTGAACAAGAAAGAGCTTCAACGGCCGGTAAAGCACATAATTATAGGAAAAACTGTCAGGATGATAGATTTTGAAAGGTGCAAAGAAACTAATAATCCTAAAAACGTTACTCAGTTCTGCCAGTTCTTAATCTCAAAAAGTATAAAAACGTTATTAGAAAGTAAAAAAATAATAATAAACAAAGATGAATTATTACCTCTGCTTCAAAAGTATAAAAAAGAACAGACCGAAAAAAATTTTAAAAAAATATTAAAATATATCCTCAGGCAAGACACCGGTCTTTGAAATTACAGCTCTTACACTTGTTAGGATTATCGCATGCTTTAGGCAGGTTATCAGATTCTATAACGTTACAAACTTCTCCAACAAGGCTTTTTACCTCATCCTCTAAGAAAGGATTCATCACAACCTTCCTCCTAACATCATAATCTAAGTATTCGACAAATCCATGGTCTGATTTAAAGTTTTCATTAAGCAATAGTATATAAGAGGCTAATTGTATCCTATGGTTAGGCCAGACACCATCTCGAGGCATAGGTCCAGTCTTAAGCTCAACAGGAACATGAACATCGTCTAAGATTTCTACCTTATCTATAACTCCCCTAATCCTTAGCGTTTTAGAAGACAAGAAAAGTTCAGACTTCACCTTTGAAGGTATAACATCCAGCAAGTCTTTACCTAACAAGCCAGTTGTTTTGATAATGTTAAGCAAGTTTTTCGCCCGATAATTAGCCTCATCTAAAAACTTTTGTAATGAATCGTTAAAAATTTTTTCCTTACTAAGATCCGCTTTTTTAATATCCCCTTCGAATTTAGAAACAGAATTAGCTAACAAATCTCTGTAAACATTAGTGTACAAAATGTTAATATTGTCCAAATCAGAAGGTTTTATGCTTAGTATAATACCCTCTTCAGTTTTGTTTATAGCATCAAAAACGTCATGCTGTATCTTGCCCCTGATAATAGGCTCACCCACTACAGGCATCAGCTTTAAGACGTATCTCAAATAAACCTTCCTGGGACAGTAAAGAAAATCAGACAATGCAGTAACAGGAATCATAAAAATATAATCTATGACAAGTTGTATATAAATGCTTTCCACACACTTGTCGCGCTGTCCAGTATTAGAAAATTATTTAAGACGGACAATACCAATAGAGTATTATGAAAAGAGGTGCAGTGGTTTTATTAATTATATTTCTAGTTTTTACAAGCTATGCCCTCGCCCAACAAGACGAATTCAGCGTCAGATTCCATTCATTCGGAAAAAATGCTACTATTGACATCAAATCCTACTTAGGGGAAAGCGAGCTTTACCTCGCAAGCCCTTCAAACAATATCATTATCGAGATAGACCAGAAAAACGGCATTGCTACTCTTCAAGCAGGACCTGGATGGGAAGGTTCAGAAGTAGTTTATTTCAGGACTAATGAGTCATTAATGAAAGAGGCTGATGCTACAGAAGTCGCTAAGTTCTTACCAGTAGCTCCTGAAATACTTTACCTTAGGAAGATAAAAGATGAGGAATTAGCAAGGTTGTTCGAAGGCACTATAGACCCGGGAATTTTAGAAATGATCAGGGAAGTCAAGAGAGAAGAGATAACTTCGCTTTCGAAAGAGATAAGACAAAGAACTATGATAGTAAGGGTGAACGATGAGGTAGACTTGAAAATGGAGATGGGCTATTCACCTAGTTTTTCTATGGATTTCTCACTAGGTAAAGAAGTAGAAGAAGATGAAATTGCAAAACCTAAAGAAACAGGACTCAGAGTTTATATAGGAAGAACAATAATGGCAATAACCGCGTTAATACTTATTATAACAACATTATATTTATACAAGAAATATTCTCAAATAAGAGCTATACAAAAGAGAGAAATAGGGCTTGAACACGCAATCACTCAAGATATAAAAAAGCTAAACCTCAACAAGCTTAGCAGCCTACAAAAAAATCTTGAAAGATGGGACAGTTCTGACAGGTTTATAAAAATAGTAAGAGAATTTTTCTCAAGTTATTTCGGTATAGAATACAATTTCGAGTTCAAACACCTCATACGAAGGGTTAAAGACAGCAACTTGAGCTGGTTTATGAAAAACAGGATAATATCCTTCTTGGATGATTTCTTAAAAATAGTTTATTACTCATCAGAAAAAGGAACACAGGCCTATGGACAAGGCCAGATTCCGAAACAAGATCTTCAAAGGTTGATTACAAATTTAAGAAAAATCATAAGAAGAATCTAAACTCTTCAAAAGGTTTTTATAGTCGTAGTTCTTTAAGAGTAATATATGAAAAGGAGGCTTTTGATAGTCTTAACTATATTTGTCACTCTGATGAGTATATACTCTGCATATGCTCAAGAAGCAAGTGATGATACTATTCTTGGAATGGACATATCAACTTTCTTGGTAATGACACCTATAATAATGATAATCCTCGGTCTGCTTTTCTTCCTAGGAGTATATTTAAAAGACCATTACAAAAGAGCAGTTTATTCAATAAAAAGTAAGTTTACAAGGAAAAAAAAGTTTAAAGAAATCACAAAAAAAGCCACTGACTACCAAAAAGAGTTACAAGCGTTACAAAAAAGAATCCCTGTCCTTGAGCCTGAAGCAGCCATACAACACTTATCCTCTCTTATAAAAAGATTTTTTGCAGAAAAAATAAACCTAAACTATGAATTCACACATAACGAATTAGGGGATGAATTAGAAAAAGTAAACCCTAATTGGGCCTCCTTGCCTAAAAGGGTAGAATACACAAGGTATAGTGGTGAGCCTTTATCAAAAAAAGAGGTTAATGATCTGATAAAAGAATTCTTAAACATCTTAAAGTATGAAAGAAGAAGAAAAATAACCCCCCACATTGTTGAAAAACTGAAAAAAAGGAGCCTTATCCTTGAAATTGGAATATTAAAGAACCTTAAGCATTATTTAGAAAAAACAAGAACTCCGGGCGAAGAAAAAGTCACTTCAAAAGATGTTGCAAGATACTTTGCTAAGAGACAAAAACAAAGGATTCAAAGCGTATCTGACTTTTTCAAAAAGTTAAAAACAGACGCTGTAAATGAGATAAAATTACAGATAGGCGCTGTTAAAAGAGTTTTTTCATTCTTCTCAGGAAAAGTTACAGAAAGAAGAATTGACAACATGCTAGACTTATTAGAAGATATAAAGAAACAGGTAATCAAAGGCAACGTAGAACAAGCAAGAATAAAATACAAACAAGCATACCAGTTATACTACAGGCTCCCAATAGAAGAACAAGCACATATCATAACCGAATTGCAAGAACTGCAACAAAGGATACTTGATTGTAAACCCAGAATCGAAGTTATCGAAACCCCTGTAAGTAAAATAAAAAGATTCTTACAAGAAAAGCTGAAAATTAAGAATTTCTTACAAAAAAAACTATCCTCACAAATGATAACCAAAATTGATAATATGATAAGAGAAATACAAAAACAAGTAGAAATGAATGATTTGGAAAAAGCAAAAAGAGATTACAAACAAGCATACCAGATATACTACCAGTTACCAATAGATGAACAAGAACGAGAATTATACCAGCTTAAAAAAATAAAAGACAGGATGACAGAAATAGAAAAAGAGAAAGAAAGACTTGAAATTGAAGAATTATCCAAAGAATTAGTCAACCTAAAAAGCAACGAAGAGATTTACATCATATTTGATAAAGGGGACATTTCAAAAAAACTTGGCCACTTAACAAATTATATTGAAAAAGTAAGCGAACAGGACACTTACGGGATGAAAGCCGGAAAAGATAACCTAAAAGAGAAGTTAAAAGACCTCGTTCAAACAGCAAATAATATAGAAAAAGAAGACAAAAAAGGACTTACTATTAAAGAGAAAAAATTCTTAGATAAAGTTAAGAATATAGGGATGTTCTTCACAAGAAAAGAATCAGAAGTAGAAAAAACTTTCCAAGAAACACAAAAACAAGTATTCGAAAGAATACACAAACTAACTCAAAAAGCAAAAATCCCCCCTAAACCTGAAAAGCCTCCAGAGTATACAAGCACTGCTACAAAAGTTGAACCATTACCATACAAGCCACCACTGCAAATACCTTTACCAGGCATGGCAAGAGAGGTTAAATCACCAGCAGATGTGGAAAGAGTATTGCTCTATTTGAATAAGAAAAAAGAACAAGGGTTGTACGACCTAAAACCTGCAGGAAAAGAATTCTTAGACAAGATAGCAGCGTTTATTAATTCTATAAAAATAAATGAAAGCAAAGGCGTTAAATTAAAACCTCATGAAAAAGAATTCCTCGATTCTGCAATAGCTTTCTTGAAAAAAGACACGGAAAGATGCGTACACCCAGTCGAAGAAGAGAAAAGAATGCTAAGATTCTTAGAACATATGAAAGAGAAAGAAATGGTGCACATAGATGAGAAGGAATTACAAAAAGAAAAAGAAAAATTTGTTAAACCAGTTGAAAAATTCCCAAAATTCAAAGTAGACGCTCGAAAGCTAAAGAAATTACACGAAGCAGAAGAAAGGGTTATGAGGACTCTTCAAGGAATACCTGAACCCCTGCATCATAAGCGTCCACGGAAGATTCATGAAGAACCAGTAAAAAAATATGGCTGGGAAGTCATGGCAGAAGAGATGAGAAAGAAAAAAACAAGAGCCATGAACGAACTTTTGAAAGAAGAGGAAGACATACAATCCAAGTTAAGAGCGCTTGAATAGTCTAACGCTTAGTTTTCTTAGGCTTATTAAACAGTTTAGATTTTTTGATAGCATAATTGACTGGATTCTTAACCTGATTGCACAATCCATCCTTAGAACAAAGCCTCATATCATTGTAATAAGACTTGTTGTCACAATTAGGCGGGAGCACGCTCTTAGATTGTTTCCTATGCCAGCTTATCTGAGAAATAACATACCCTTCCTTTAAAGGCTCATAATTATTCTTATTCCACTTTTCACAGATAAACTCTTTAATATCATCAATATTCCACCCGCAGCTTTTCAAAAAATTGAAAAGGATGAACAAAGACCTCTTGCGGCCATCTTCCTTAATACCTTCCATAATCTTAAGTATGCATGGCGGGAAATATTCCGTTTTTATAGCGACTGAAGGGATGTCAAACTCTTTTTTAGGGCTGATAGTCTTATCTGCTAAGATACCTTCATTTTTTCTTATGTTCTGCTTAGAAAACCAGTCAAAAGATTGTAATATTATTTTAGAAGCGTTAGGGATTTTTTCTTTTTCTAAAAATCCTAATTTTGTAGTGACGTTTTCCGGCTTAGCGTCTTCTATGTTGAAGTTCATCAGGTTGTCAACTTTCAAAGGTATGCTTACAAGCCCGGATTTTTCGTTAATGCTGAACGGCGCCCTGAACATATGCCTGCTTGATATCAAGATAGTGTCTAAGTCTGCTACGGAAAAAGGGTTGAACAACCCATTAACCAATAAGTCTTCTTTATTTTTTCCAATGTTCAAAGCTATGTCCTCGATTGAGTGCTTGCTTAGAAGATTCGCAGATAAAGGGTTGTTGATAAGTTCTTTAAGATAAGACGCTATGACTCTTGGACCGTCAGGAAAAAGCAGCACTGTAGGTATGTTGTTAACCTTCTCAGGGAAAGACTCGAAAGGCACGCCGATATGGAATCCTTTATTGCCACTATATTTCAAACTGAAGCCCTCTATGTCATGGAACCTTAAAGCCTCGATAACCAAAGAGGTGACTATCTTAGAATATTCTAAATATTTGCAGTCGACATCTATGATAAGATCCCATCCTTTTCTCAGCTCATCTAACTGTTTCTTAGACATGCCTGTGCTTAATTGTAAAGGATCATTCCACCGCTCTTCAGAAATGTGAAAAGAAGTAACTCCTTGCTTGGCCATCTCGAAAACGTCACCTTCGAACTGTAAGATGTCAGGCCTTTTTCCAAAACCTTTGTCTTCGAACTTGAAGGCTACTTCTCGGTCTTTAGATGATTTTAATATCTCTTTTTGAATGTCTTTTCTTGCGTAGAACCTGAGATATGAAACCATAAAATAGAAGTAAATTTAATATGTATTTAACATTTTCGCTAAAAAAAATATACTTTACTTATTTTGTTAGACTGATACCTTTCTCAAAATAGCTTCAATATCTGAATAGTTAAGGTTTACATAGGGGCTTATTTCATTTGTTAGAGGGCATTTGTAGTGATTGATTATATTTTCTAGATTTGTTTCATAGTTTTTATTAAACTCTGAGTTTAGGTATTTTATAGCTTTTAAATTTTCCTTGATTTTATATTTTATCTCTATCGAATACAATTTTTTCCCTTCATCTGTTTTTGATAAGCAAGCAAGGTCATAAATTCCCTTCTGTAATTTAGTTGCTAGAACATTCAGTTCATCATTAAAATCTTTACCCATTTTTTTCCTCCTTTAACCTCTTTAGTCATTTATTGTTTTGTTTCTTTCATGTCACCAATCATTTTTTGCAAATCTTGCTGCAAGACTTGGCTGTTCATGGCAAGTATCTGGAATTCTTGCTCTAACTGTTTGATAACATCAGTTATCTGTCCTATCTGATGATCCACTACCACTTTAGAAGAGGCTATGTCTTTTTCTACTACTATGTTTGCTCCTACGTTCATCAAGACCTTGTTAGGATCTTTTAATTCTGCTTTTGAGAAGACTCCTCCGCCAATGGCTACGAGCATTTCAGTGTCTTTATTAGTATTAGCTATGTCATCAAGGTTGTCTTTGATCCTTTGCAGTTCTAAAAGCTGATTGTCCATCCCTAATAATTGCTGGTTTACCTGTTTGAGCTGTTGCTCTAGGATTTGTAGTTCAAAATATTTCTCGTTTAGTTCTTTTTGGTCTGTCATGATCATGCCTTGGATTTTTTAGGCTTTTTTTCCTTGACTTTTCCTTTTACCGCTGGTCCTGTTATTTTTTTCTTTCTTTGTTTCACTGGCTTCTCTGCTTTTTTAGCCTTAGACTTTTTGGCTAATACTTTTATGCTTTCGCTTTTCATAGCTTCATGCACAGAATCTGTAGATGCGCCTTTCTTAATCTTCAGAACTATGTTTAAAGGCTCTAAGTGCCTCACGTTGCACCTTTTCCTTAGAACGTTACCATCTATTATGACAAAATTATTATCTATCACGTCTACTATTACGCAATGATTGCCAGCGCCTCTTCCGGCTATCTTGACGCATACCCTTCCTATTTCCATCATTTTAACTCACTCCTAACCTTGCTTATCAATAGTTTTCTCATACACTTGCTGCAAAGAACACCGCCGTAAGGCCTTTCAGGTCTTTTCTTAGATTTTGCTGTGTTCTTCAGCTTTGAATGAATCATGCTGGACATTCCTTTGAGTACGTCTCCGCAAGAGCTGCATACTGCTCTGTCTGGCTTTCGTTTCTTATACACCAACCTGGTTGTTCCTCCTGGAACTTTAACCATTATTCTCCTGTAAGATCTTGATCTTCTTGTTTTCATTTTAATTTACCTTCATTATTTTTCTTAAAACTATGCTTATTACTAATGAAAATATTATGTATGACCATAACCAGCTCAGCCCGAAAAAGCTGAAAGGCGTCCCGGCTGCCGCCTGAATGTCAAAATAACTCCTCAACCAACCGAAAACTATAATGATAGGCACGAAGGTGAACAGCATAGGCTTCATAGAATGTTTCATATACTCCATGTTTTTCTTCATCGCGTCTTTCTGCATGGACATGACCTTGTCAGGCTGGTCTTTCATTTCTTTCATCTTTTTCTGCATGTTTTTCATCTCATCCTTAAGTTCCTTCATCTTTCCCTGGTCTGTAAGGTACTTGTATGCCAAGGTTATTGCTCCTGTAAGTATGAAAGAGATTATGAATAGGTTCAAAGGCGCCGGCAAGCCCATGACCGGACCAAACATCCAATTGAAAAATCCGTCAAACATTTTACTTATAAACCCAAAACTTTATTTATAAACCTTTCCATAACACTATTTTGCTATCATCTTTCTCAGCGCAGGGTACATGTCCATCATGTGCTGCTGAGCGATCTCTTCATACAACTTGTAAATGATCATAACTGCAAGCAGTATACCAGTACCTCTGCTAAGAGCCCCTAACAAGTCTGCGCTCGCTGCTAAAAATCCTACTAATGCACCGCCCATAATTGTCAAGGGAAGTATATATCTTTTTAATATAGATTCTAAAACTCTAGGATCTCTCCTGAATCCAGGAATCTGCAATCCAGAAGACATCATCTGGTTAGCCTGGCTGCGAGCGTCCATGCCAGCTGTCTGCATCCAAAAGTAGGAAAATAATACAGAACCGCCCATCATAAAGAACACATAAGTGCCCGCATGCATTAAATCACCCCAAGCAAAAGAACCTATGACTATATTCTCTATAAGATTAGGTGGGTAAATCCATGATACTAAGCCTGTAGCTGGGGCATTGCCGGAAAAAGTCCCCAGTATGGGATGACCCCATTTCTCCAGAAGGTTGGCCCAAAGCTGTAGGTTTGCCAACAAAGCAGATACTAATATCACTGGGATGACGGAAGTGTAAATAAAATGCAACGGCCACCTGATACCATGACCACGAATCCTGCCAAATGACAAAGGTATTTCTATCTTCATGGCTTGGCCGTATATAGAAAAGACAAAAACTATTATCGTGGCTATTATAGCCATCAATGCAAGTCCTGCGCCTTCAGGGTTCCTGCCTATCAATGATATGAACAACACCCAGACTTTTCCTATCGGAGCCTGGGACGATCCGAAAGCCAATGTACCAGCAGTTGTCAAAGGCGAGAACGCCCTTACCATTATCTCTGCGCATACTCCTCCGGCGATGAACAAGGATATTCCTGAGCCGAAACCCCACTTGTTTATGACCTCATCCATGTACAAAACCATTAGTCCTCCTAAAAACAACTGCCCGACGAGGACGAACTGCATAGTTCTGAACAGTTCAGGGGACAAAGCGCTGGAAGGTGCCAAGCCTCCCATGAAAACATAAATCAAAGCCTCAAATATTATGAAGAATACCGCTAATATTTTCTGCAGGCCTTGGAAGAATACCCTTCCGTCATGAGTGTTCGTGTCAATCTTAAGCATGCCTGAGCCTTTAAGCAGTTGAAGCACGATAGACGCAGTAACAATAGGCCCTATACCTAAAGACATTACAGAGCCGAACTTCGCACCCAAGATTATAGACAAGTACTCGAACTGCGACAACGCGTTCTGCCCAAGACCCCACAACGGTATCGAGGAAAGAATGAAAAATGCTATGAGTATGATCAAAGTCCATTTCAGCTTTTCATTGAACGGAAGCCTACGCTGAGTAGGACCTTTCACCTCAGGTAAGTTCGTTAATATGCCTCTTAATTCCATAAATATCAATGCCTTTTTTATTCTGAAGTTTCAAATGGTAATATGACTTCTCCACCTAATTTTTTGACACGCTCAACAACTTTTTTCGAAGCTGATTCAACAGTGATTATGAACTTTTTTGTTATCTTTCCTGACCCTAAAAGCTTGTCATATCCTAAGTCTTTCAGGTTTATAACATAACCCTTATTTTCTTCTTTTACTAATTTCTTTGCTATAAGGCTAGGAAGGTGTTCTTCGAGATAAGATACGTTTACTGCTTTGATTATAGTCTTGTTATGTTTGGTGAATCCTTTTCTTCCGAAATAAGTATTACCGTATTCTTTGAGTATTGAAGGCTTTCTCTGGTCTGCTCTTTTACCGCTGCCGGACATGCCTCTTCCTCCACGGTTTCCTGCCCCTCTATGTTTTTTCTTGGATCCCCAGCCGTGAGTATGTGATCCTCTTTGTCTTACGTTCTTTTTTCTTCTGTTGACTGTCATTTTATAGCATCCTCATGATTAGTTCATTGATTTTTTCTTTCCTGTAACCTAATGATCCGCCCATGCTGAACGCGCTCTTGATCCCTTTTCTTTCAAAACCGTGTCTTGGCGGGCTGAGTTTGAAGAAAGGCTTTAGCCCAGGAACGTCTTTTAATTCTTTTTTGAAATTGAAATATTCTTTTGTGAAGTCTTCAAAGCTTAATTTTATCTTGTCTTTCAAGTATTGTTCTGTTAAAGATACTTTGCCTTGAAGTTTTCCTCTTTTCATGATTAATTCTTTGAAAGTAGTTTCGTTAATCTCCCCCCATGTGATGAAGTCTTTGACTTTTTCCAGCATGCCTGCATAAGCTTGGCTGTTAGGCAATACTACGCAGCTGTTCTTCCTGTAGAGCCTTAACATCCTGAGAGTGTCTTCTATTCCTTTCTTCAGCTTACACTCTCCTCTAACCCGGACTACTGCTATTCTCATATTAGCCTTTGATTGTTCAGACATTCTTTCCTTCCACGATTCCTAGTTTTTCTAAATGTTCAGGCAAGACTCTTACGCTCGTAAGTCGTCTTAACGCGTCAAAGCATGCTTTGACGAGGTTAAGCTTGGACCCTGTCTGCCCTGTTGCCTTTGAATAAACATCTTTTATGCCTGCAAGTTCTAACATCTTCTGGCATTCTTTTTCCATTACTAAACCCGTCCCTTTAGGTGCGGGGAGTATTTCCATCCTTACGCTTCCGCATCTTCCGCTTACTTTGAAAGGTATTGAGTGAGGCCCTGCACAAGAGCACTGCCATGAGCCGCATCCTCTTTTGATTCTTATCATGTTAACCTTAGCTTGTCTGACTGCTTTTTCACGGGCAGGCATAGTTTCTTTAGCTTTTCCTATACCTAAGCCTACGTAACCGTCTTTATTACCTATTATTACTACTGATGCGAACTTAGGCTTGTTACCTTCACAAGTCTTTTTCTGAGTCTGTCTCCAAATAGTTCTTTTTCCACCGCCGAACTTTCCTTTAGACTGACCCACCATTACAAGGGCTGATTCCATGTTGGGAAGTAATAAATCAACTATTTCAGGCTCTAGTATCATTAATCCCTTATCAAATATTTGGTTTATGTCTGTGATTTCTCCAGCTTTTACTTTCTTCCCAACCTCTGTCTTGGGACTCCATTTTTCAACATCTATTGTTGGTCGTTCTGAAATAACTGCTGCCGGTGACTCTACTATTTCTACTGCTTCTACTTCCGCTTCCTTGATTAAGTCTCTAACCATTTTATTTTTTATACTCCTTTCAATAATTTATTCTTAACTTCTGTAAAGTTTTTAGTAACTTCTTTCGGATCAAATTTTGTGAACTTAGTAATATTATTCGATACTATATGCTTTCCATTAATCCTATCTTCTGATGGTATTGCTTCTTCTGAATGAGGTATGTTCAAACCAGCATCTACCGCGCCTTTAAGGGCTGCGAATATTACTGAGCCTTTAACCGGAGGGCGCATTCCTATGTCGAGTATAGCATTTTCTATGCCTGCTTTCTTAGCTTTCAAGCCGCATAACATTCCTGTGAGGTAAGCTGCTGGTATGTTACACTTTGCGCATTTCCACCCGTGTTTTTTTAATTCGTTAGTATGAGCTGAGACTATTACTTTGTCTCCTTCTTCGTCGAATTTGATTATCTGCGTTATCACGTTCTTGTTAGTCTTCCTGACCACCATCCTGTATTCTCTGGATGCTACAAGGCTCAGCCTTTTATTGTAATTAGTCTTTCCTTCCATTTTCCTTCTGAAAGATACTGTTGTCATTTTTTCTCCTTTTTCATAATCTTATTCTCTTTAAGTATACCTTGCTCTCCTAAGTATAACAGTACGTGTCTTTTGCTTCTGAAAAATCCACCTTTAACTTTCATGTAAAGCATCCTGTAAGTTTTAGGATCTATTATTTTTCGTTTCCTCAAATTTTTTAATAAAGCCCTTTGCAGCCTTATCCTTGTCATCCAAGATTCTTTTTGCGAAAGCCGGGCATTCCAAGTCCCTTTTCTTGAACCTTGTCCATGTTGTCTTCCTTTTCTTTTTTTAGAATATTTTTTTCTTCTTTTATATCCTGCTGATCCTTGTTGAGGTCTTGCTTGTATTGCGAAGTCTTTGATGAGCTTGTAAATGTCAGCTTTGGTTATGGCTTCTTTTATCTCTTCCATCCGGTCATTATCAAACCATACCCTGTTCTCCCCTACGTCAAGGAGTTGTGCTGCAAGCCTTCTTTGTGATTTTAATCTCATCTTTCAGCCCTCATACTGGTTGTTGCATCGATTTTTTTCTAGCTTCTTCCTTAGCGGCTTCTTCCTCTTCTTTCTTTATTTCTTCCTCGGTTTTTTTCTCTTCTTCTTTCTTCTTCTCTTCTGCTTTTTTTACCGCTTCTTCTTTTGCCTGTTTTTTCTCCTCTTCTCTCTTCACAGATTCTTTCTTCTTAGCTAGACGTTTTTGTTCAGCTTCTTGGATGAACCTTTGTATGTCCCTTAAGTTCAGTATCGTGAGTTGTTGCTCTTCAATCTTTTTTAAAAGCTCTATCTTTTTCTTCAACCCGATTGTCCTTCCTAATACTATTCCGTCGCCTTTCTTGACGTTTTTCAAGTCGCTTAAGGTGTTAACATGAATCTCTCTTAATCCTGCAGGCGTCAACCCCCTCACTATCGTAGGCGATGAATACCCTATTGAAGGGTGTCTACCATGGCCTCTAAGCTTCATTCTCAGCTTTGAGTGTCTTCCTTTAGGCTGTCTCCAGTTCTTTTTCAGCCTGTCTTTTTTGTGAGCATCCTGTTTAAGGAAAACAGGTTTTTTCTTTTTGAGATTCTTTCTCAGTTCTAGTGCTTTTTTTATGTCTTTCATTATAAAACCTTTCCTGCCTTTTCTACCACGTAACACCCGTCTTGAAATATTCTCCTGTCACGGATTGTCACTCTTGTTGATTGCTCTATACGGGCGGCTGTTCCGGAAGTTTTTTCTTTATCAACGCCTTCAACAATGATCATGCTCCCTTCAATCTTGACGTTAACGCCAGGCATTATTTTTGACTTTCTGGGTATTTTCTCACCGAAAAAGTTTTTTATAACTATTTCGTCTTTTTCTACCGAAGCGCTCATCGGAAAGTGGCTTGAGCAGATTTTTAACTTGTAAACAAATCCTGACTTTACGCCTTCTAAGAGGTTTTTTATGTGTGCTATGAATGAGTATATGACTGTTTTTTCTCTTTTTGTAGGCTTCTTGCACGATGCTAACAATGTCTTATCGTCTTCTTTTGATATTCTTATCTTAGGGTGGGTGAATATTCTTTCATTCTCGCCTTTAGGGCCCTTGGCTTTTATCAAAGTTCCTAATATCTCAACTGTTACCCCTTCAGGGATTGGTATCTTTTCGTTTATCGGAGCTAGCATTTTTAGTATATATAAGCTATAAGCTTGCCTCCAAGTTTTTTTTCTATCGCTTCTGTGTGCGTCATTATCCCTTTTGATGTTGATACTATCAGCATTCCGAAGTTCTTGGCAGGTAAGTATCTTTTTTCGAACTTTTCAAACCCGCCTTTCTTTACGGAGAATCTTGGTTTTATCGCTCCGCAATTGTTCACTTTACCTATAAGTGATATTTTTACCAGCTTGCCTCTTCCATCGTCTACTATTTCAAATGCTCCTATGTATCCTTTATTGTTCATCAGTGTAAGTATTTCTTTAAGCATTTTTGAAAAAGGCATGGCTATACAAAACTCTTTTCCGACCTTTTCTGCGTTAAGTATGTTCGATAATGCTGTTGCGAGTGTGTCATGCATCATTTTTTTCCACCTTTAGCTGTATTTTTTCCATCCTATACTTTTTGCTATCTCTCTGAAACATCTCCTGCAAAGGTTAAGCCTGTATTTTCCTATATGTCCTCTAGGGTTTCCGCATCTTACGCACCTTTTAGTGTTTTTTCCGAATTTTCTCGGTTTTGGTGAGTTGTGCTTCAAAAATTTTTTTAGCTTGACAGGCTTATTCTTCAGTTGCTTAAACATTTTTGTATGGCTGCTTATTGTCATTTTTATTGTTCTCCTACGGTTATGCCAAATTCTTTCTTGACGAATTCCATGGCTTCTTCTTTGGTTATTCTGTGTTTTTTTGGGATGTCTCTTTTCTTCATATTTCTTTTTTCTATTCTGAACCCGGGTCTTTGCAGCGTGACTGCTACGTTGAACCCTACTACCCCTATTTCTGCATCGTATTTCAACCCTGGAACATCTAAATATTCTTTGATTCCGAATGAAAAGTTGCCTTGTTTGTCAAATTTTTGATCACTTATCTTGTTTCCTAATCCTTGAAATAATCTTTTCAACAATTCTTTGGCTTTTTGCCCTCTTACTGTTACTTTGCAGCCTATTTCTAATCCAGGCCTTATCTTCCATGTGGGGATTCTCTTGTTTGTTGTTGTGGAAACAGCCTTCATGTTAGTGATTGCTTTCAAGAGCTTTTTGGCTTTCTCCAGCTTAGCTCCTGGCTCGCCCGTCCCCATGTTCAATGTTACTTTTTCTACGCTGATAGTTCTCATTTAGGTTCTCCTAATGATAATGAATCATCGATTACGAATGCGAAGTTTTGGGATGTTTCAAAAGTCTCTTTTTTTGTTTTCACTTCTATTGTCGGATTGGTGAAAATAGTTTTTATGTTTTCTATCATTCCTGACACGCCTTTGTATTTACCTTCGATTATGTATACTAAAGCTCCTTTTTCGAATTTGACATGTTTTTTTATCCCTACTTTTTCCCCTAATGAGAGTATTAACGTGTCGTTGACTTTGAAATCGTCTTTGTCTACTATCATGTTTCTTCCATCGTTGAAGTTAAGTTGTGTCTTTTTGCCTTTGAGTATTTTCTTGTTGATTATTTTTACAGGCTTAAGCTTTGATTCTTCGCCTGGTATTTTATGAAGTGTGAACATGCCTTTATTAGTGTACAACACCCTGTAATGTTCTTTTGTAAGAGGGATTTCTATTACATCCATGATGCCTAAAGGGAATTTTTGGTCTTTTCTTACTTTCTTGTTTATCAATATCTTGCCTTCGTTTAACATTTTTTTAATCTCATGTTTTGTTTTTGCATATTTCAAAATGTTCCTTAATACCAAACTTAAGGTTATACAGTTGTGAAGGCCGTGTGGGCCTGGGCTTGGTCTTGCTACCCATTTTATTCCTTTCTTTCTCTCAAGAGGCCATGATGTTGGAGCGTTGAGCATGGATAAGTGTCTTTTTACCATTTTATTTTTCTCCTTTCTTGTTTCTTTCTAAAATCACTTTTCTTTCCTTGTCGTCTAAGTTGATATCTGTGATCATAACGTTTGAAGGGTGTATAGGGTATGGGGCTTTTGACCCGTCTTTCTTGACATTTTCTACACCTTCGATGTATATTCTTATCTTTCTCAGGTTTACTCTTGTTATTTTTCCTGTTTTTTTCTTAAACTGCCCTCTCAATATTTTTACCTTATCGTCTTTTCTTACGGATAAGCTTCTTTTGCCGTATTTTTTTCTCAAATCTTTTGATAAAGTTGCTGATAAGAGGGTTTTTCGAATATGTAAAGGAAGGTTGTACAAGTACTTCCTTTGTTTCCTCGGGTTCTTGCTTGATTTCCAGTCTTTAGACCATTCTTTCATTTTCTTATACCACTATCTTTGCTACTTTTCCTATCAGTGGCCATCTTATTACGGCTTCTTTAGCTATTGCTCCTTTGAATATAGTCCCTTTCGGGTTTCCTTTCTCGTCTTTCAAGACGACTGCTGAGTTGTCTTCGAATTCTATTCTTGTCCCGTCAGCTCTTCTGTATTCTTTTTTCTGCCTTACTATGACTGCGAAGACTACTTGTTTTCTCATGTCAGGCCTTCCTGAGACTACTGATGCTAGTATGAGATCGGCTACTCCTGTGCGTGGGCTTCTGTTCTTCACGCCTTTGTAGCCTTTTACTGATATTATTTTTAGTCGTTTAGCTCCTGAATTATCACAAACGTCCAAAAAGCTTCCATGATGTAATGTCTTTGTGATGTTAGACGGTACTGCTTTCATGTTTTATAACCTCAATTACGACGAAGTTCTTGGTCTTGCTTATAGGCCTTGACTCCATAATTTTTACTTCATCACCTATTTGCGCTTTCATGCATTCAGGATTATGAGCTTTCATTCTTGTTCTTCTTTTTTCAAAACGTTCATATTTAGGAAGGTAAAAAAGCCTAGGCCATTCTACAGTGACTGTCTTGTGCATGCCTGTCTTGACCACTTTCCCTATGAATATTCTTCCTCTGACTTTTAAGTCTCCGTGAAAAGGGCAGTGCCTATCCTTGCAGTCTTCTTTTGGCATTGATACTTTCAATCCGATTTCCTTTTGTTTCATCTTATTCTCCTTAATTTCTTCAGCCTGTCTTCCGGCCGCCCCATCAAAATCTTTCCATCAATCTGGAACTCTTGGCCTTCGATCAGGACTTTGAGCGTGACCTGTGATTTTATCACCTTTTTTGCTACGCCGTCTTGCTCTATTATCAGCAGGCTTTTGGTTTCGTCCACAACCAAACCTTTCAATCCGATGAGCGCCTTGTTTTCTGCGTCTATGACTTCCACTTCCAAGCCTATAAACTCTGACCTTGCGATATCCGCCGGTTGGATTTTCATTTTTTCAGTCGACCTTTACTGTGTCTTGTGAAAAACCCAAAGCGATTAGTATGCCTTTAGCTTTGTACGCATGATCGCCTTGAAGCTCTATGATTCCTTCCTTTACGGTTCCGCCGCAAGCGAGTTTGTTTTTAAGCTTCTTTGCCAAATCCTTGATGTCTATGCTCTTTTCGTCGATGCCTTCAACGATTGTTATGAGTTTTCCGAATTTTCTCTTGACGACTGTGATTTTTATCTGTTGGTCTTTTTTTGCTATTGTTTCACAGACACAAAGTTCCTTTGGAAGTCCACATTTTGAACAAACTTCACTCATTGCTTTTTATGTTCCTCCTTTGATTTTTTTTCAGTTTTCTTGACAGTTTTCACTTCTTTCTTTACTTCTTTTGTTACTTCTTTCTTTTCAAATTTCTGCTTGTTTTTTAAACTTAAGACAGTGATTATTCTCGCGATAGTCTTTTTAACTTCACCGACTCTTCCAGGGTTCTCTGGTACCGTCCCTGTTGATATTTGCGTTCTTATTTTCATTAATTCTTTTTTCAAATCTGAAAGTCTCTCACCTAGCTGGGTTTCGTTCATTTGTTTAAAGTCGTTTTTTTGTATTATCGCCATTTTTTTATTCCTTATCTTTTTTTCTTGAGCGTTTTTCTTTAGGTGCTTTTTCTTTCTTAGCTTTTTTCTCTTTAATCTCTTCCTTAATCTCTTCGACTTTTTCTATTTCTTCTTTCAAGTCTTTTGGTGTTTCTTTCAGTTCTTCTACTTTGATTTCTTGTTTTTCTATTTTTTTGATTTTTATACGATCAGGAAGTACGACTGTAGGCGGGAGTATTGACACTTTGATACCTATAATTCCTGTTTTCAGCTTTGAAGTAACTTTTGCCCTTAACATGAAGTTTTCTGATATGTTTCCTGATTTTTTCAGGTACCCCACTGAGAACCTCCAGCTCTTGGCCCTGGCACTTGGCACTTTTCCGCCTATCACTATTTCCGCCCCTAAAGCGCCTGCTGCCAGTATCTTTGTCAAAGTGTTATAACCCACGAATTTGAACCTTTTAGTTCCGAATCTTTCGAATGAGTTGGCTATCTGGTCTGCCACTGCGAAAGCGTCAAGCATCGGCTCGTCTATCTCCCCTATTTCTATCTGAGGATTTTCCATGTTGAACTTTTTCTTCAGGACTGCTGTTAGTTTCTTAACATTTTCCCCTTTTCTTCCTACTATGAGCCCTGGTCTTGTAGTGTAGACTATGATTTTTTCTCCTAATGGCGTCCTTTTGATTTCTATCCTGCTGTGTCCGGATTTTTCTAATGTTGCTGCTACGTATTCCTGGACTTGGAATTCTCTGATCTTGTCTGCCATGAATTTTCTTTCAATCATTTTTTAACCTCTTCTGTTTTCGTTTCTGCTGGTTTCTCTTCTTTTTTGTGTTCTGTTTTCTTTTCGGCTATTTTTTCCTTTACCGGCTTATTCTCAGCAGGCTTTTGTGCTTTCTTAGCTTCTGGTTTTTCCTTTTTTTCTTCTTTCTTTTCTACTTTTTCTTCTGCCAGCATGAAGATGTGTGTTAGTTTCATCCTTCTTCTTCTCTGTCTTCCGTAATGCCATACGTTTGAGCCTTTGTTAGGCACTACTGTTTTCAAGTATAACGTTGCAGTGTCTAATCCTTTGTTTTGGGCGTTGACTTCTAATGATTCTAAAAGATCTAATATTAATCTTGATGCCTTGTTAGGGTATCTTCCAGGGCCTACGCTTCCTGGCCTGTGTCCCATGTCCCTGTTGTATCTTTTGAAAGGTATGGCTTTTTTCTTCTCTAATACTCTTTCCAAGTATTCTTTGCATTTCAAAAGGTTCTTGCCTCTGATGAAGTTGCATATCTCTATAGCATGCTTCGTCGAGATAGGCATGTCCTTCCCGTTTACGGTTGCACTATTTTCTTTTATTGCTTCTTTTGTTGCCATTTTTACTTAACGCTGAAAGCAGCGCTTGACTTTGTAGCTCCTACTCCTGGAGCTGAGTGTTCTACCCTTTTTCTTGTCAGGACCATCTCGCCTAAGTAATGGCCGAGCATTTCTTCTGTCACGACAATTGGCATGTATTCTTTTCCATTATGGATTAGTATTTTCAAGCCTATCATGTCAGGTATTACTACCATGCCTCTGCATTGCGTCCTTAATGTCTTTCCGTATTTTCCTTCTTTTGCGGCTTGTATTTTTTTTAACAATTTTTTTTGAGCGTCAGTGAATCCTCTTGTTATTGACCTTCTTTGCCTTGCTGGGACTAGTTTTGCGAAGTCTTTCAAGTCCATCTTCTTCAGTTCAGATACTGTTTTTCCTCGGTAAGTGAATTCTTTTGCCATTTTTATCTCCTACGTCCTGTCCTTCTTGAGTGTAATAATCCTACGTTTCTTCCTGGAGGCGCTCCTCTTGGCGGGGTCTTTGGCTTTCCTACGTGCCTTCCTCTTCCGCTTCCAAACGGGTGGTCTACCGCGTTCATCGCTACGCCTGCAGTTCTAGGGTATAATTTGTTTCTCGCTCTCATTGCGTGATAATGCTTTCCTGCTTTGAGCATTGGCTTGTCTTTTCTTCCGCCGCCGGATATTTGTCCGATTATTGCTCTGCATTCTGATGAGAATTCTCTTTGTTTTTTTGAAGGGAGCCTTACTATCGTCTTTTCTCCAAGTTGTGACACTACTGTTGCGAATCCTCCTGATGTTCTGGCGAACTTTCCACCATCGCCTGGCTGGGATTCTACGTTGTAAACGTCAGTCCCTTCCGGGATGTTCTTTAAAGGTAAAGTGTTTCCTATTTTCATTTCTGCTTTCGCCCCTGAGCTTACAGTGTCGTTAATCCTTATTCCTAAAGGGGCTGATACTAGCGTTTCTTCGCCGTTGTCGTATTTTACTTTTGCTAAAGGAGCATTATGTCCTGGGCAGTGCAGCAAGTCTACTACTCTCCCGTTGATTACAGAATTCTTTTCAGTATCATCATACTTTCTATGCTTGATTTCTCCTGCGTTCTTATGGCTGAAAGCCCTGTAGGTAGGTCCGCCTTTTCCACGAGCCTGAGTTATTAGCCTTTTTCCCATCTTACATTATCCCCATCTGTGTTGCTATGTCCATCGCCGGGTTTTCCTGTGATAATTGCACGTAAGCCTTTTTTCTTCCTTTCATGTCATTCATCGTGTTTACGTTTAACACTTTTACTTTGAAAAGCTCTTCTACTGCTTTTCTAATTTCTTGTTTCGTAGCTCTCTTGTCTACTATGAATATTAACTTATTCTCGGTGTTCATCAGCCTTACTGCTTTTTCTGTTGCTAAAGGATGTTTTACTATAGTGTAAGCGTCTTTCATTTCTTGGCACCTTTAGTTTTTAATTCTACTTGCATTCCTGTGAACAGTTTTTCCTTAGTTAATCGTTCTATTGCCTTGTCAGTGAACATAGTTAACCTTCCTGGCATGCATCCAGGCGCTAACAATTCTGCGTTCAACGACTCTACTGAAACCACGTCTACCCCTGGTATGTTCTTTGCAGAGTTGTATAACGCGCACTTGCCTGAGACTACTATTAATAGTCCTTTCTTTTTCTTATACCCTCTTCCTCTAATCTTTCCTCTACCAGGCCTTATCTTTTTTATCGAAGACCTTTCTAACTCTTTTTCTAATCCTAATTTTAAGAGAATATTAATCGCTGCTTTTGTAGTCTTGACTGTTTCAAAGTCTGACTCTATTATGATAGGCACTGTTTTGAAAAAATGCCCTCTTTGCGCTACTAATTCTTTGTCGCAAGTAGCTGATAATGCTGACCTTATCGCTAACCTTCTCTCCTTGGTGTTAATCTTTTGTGACCATATAGCCTCTGGTTTTGGAGGGTGAGCCCTTCTACCTCCGACTGTATGAGGCGCGGCTGCCCCTACCCAGAAGAAATTCCTTCCTCTCCTGCTCATAATCTTTCTAGGAACTCTTGAAATCCCGTGGCCGTAAGAAGTCTTATACTTTCTTCTCCTTCTCGGCAGTGTTGAAGAATACCTCATTCCAGCTTCAGGATTTGCGCCGTGAGGCTGCCTCTTATTAGACTGTATTGACAATACTGCCCTCTTGATAACTTCCGGCCTTACTTGCTCATTAAACTGTTCCGGCAAGTCTATAGATTTCGTCTTTTCTCCTTGTAAGTTTAATATGTCTGCTTTCATTGTTTACTCGTCAAGCTTATAGTATTTATCGAGTATTGAGGAGGCTTAACCCTCGCCCTTACCGGCTCTGTTATCGTGACCAATCTCTTCCTAGTCCCTACGACTGAGCCCTTCACTAATATATAGTCCGCATTGATTATGCCATAATTGATAAAACCACCTTTCATCGCTATGTCTTTTGGATTATTGCTTATCTTTATCACTAATTTGTTGTATTCTGTCCTCTGGTGGAATCCCATTTTCCCGGCGTGAGCTACTCGGAAATCTACCCTGTTCGGATGCCAAGAACCAAGAGTTGCAGGTCCTCTCTTAGTCTTTTCAGCCTTATGCTGCCTAATCCTTACACCAAACCTCTTAACCGGACCCTGAGTCCCTTTAGCCTTTGAAACTGAATGAACATCAACGAACTGCCTCTCCTTAAAAACCTCAGACAACCTCACTTCCTTACCTAATAATTCCTGAGCATATTTCGCCTTCTCCTTAACATCCTTACCGCCTACACCCATCTCGAAAACTTCCGGCGTCTTCTTCAAACCTATAAGATGGGGCTGAGTATGCACCACCAACCTTACCATATCAAAATCTTCAGGCACCTTACCCTCCTTCTTAGAAGGAGTTGTCTTCCTGATAAGGTATTTATCATTGTTTTTTGCAAAAATTTCAGAAACGAGAACTAAACCATGAAGGGTTTTCTTGTAAAATCTTAAAGCATAAATCTTGATCGGAGGGCACTCGATAACAGTAACCGCGAAAGCAATAGTCTCACCCTTAGTCATAGACTTAGGATTCTCATCATCAACCATCACATGAGTCATACCAGCCTTATAACCAGCGAAACCTAAAAGCTTAAGCTCCTTAACATCAGGCCAGCTATTAATCTTAGCATACGGCCTACTAGCCCGGCATCTATGCCAAAACTGCATGCTTCCTCTTCTCGGATTTCTAATGTTAGGCATATTTTATACTCCTATGAACATGAAATATGTTTTTTTCTTACATACCTGAAGACACTCTATTCTTCAAGCAGCAACCTAAAGACATCAGGTCGCACTCGCCTTTCAGAATCAGACGGCTGTACTATTACTAAATAAACACAAACATTCCGTGTCTATTTTAAAATCGATCAGTATTGGGGTTAGCAAGTATTTAGAAACAAGCGTTTATAAACTTTACGGTGACTAAACTTTTGCGTTTTTTATGCAAAAGTTTTAAGTAATTCTTGTGTTTATTAGGGTTTGAAGACTTCTAGGGGTGTTTTAAAGGGGGAGGTGAAAAGAGGTGGTTTTGCAA
>Ga0194112_10002347_pt1 | contig 27206 bp, 34 predicted proteins | sample TA2MahC400mmetaG_FD_146191 | JGI IMG/M metagenome (GOLD analysis project Ga0194112, IMG submission 146191) | Freshwater microbial communities from Lake Tanganyika, Tanzania - TA2015016 Mahale Deep Cast 400m | ecosystem: Environmental > Aquatic > Freshwater > Lake | place: Tanzania: Lake... | reverse complement strand
CCCGAGAGATTCGTCGAAGTTCCGGTCGGCGGTGACGTAGCCCCTGTTGTTTCCGACGATCATCTCGGCCTCGAGGACGCCGTCCTTGTCGAGGGAGGCGAGGGGGATCGTCTTGTCCAGGATCGCGACGTCGCCGTCGCCGGAGATGTCGGCCGAGGTCACGACGGCCGGGCCCTCCTTCTTCAGGGTCAGGGTCTTGGGGCCCGGGCCCTCGAGTTTGAGGGGGATCGATTTCAGGTTGAGGAGGATGTCGGTGACGTCTTCGACGACCCCGGGGAGGGTCGAAAATTCGTGGAGAACGCCTTGAATCCGGACGGCCGTGAGGGCCGCCCCTTCGATCGACGACAGGAGGATCCGGCGAAGGGCGTTCCCGACCGTGATCCCGAAGCCGCGTTCGAACGGCTGGGCCGTGAAACGTCCGTACTCGGCGGTCTGGGTTTCGGAGTCGATTTCCAGGAATTTGGGCCGTTGAAAAGCGATTTCGGTCATGGTGGGCTCCTTACTTCGAGTAAAGCTCGACGACCATATGCTCTTCGACCGGAAGGGTGACGTCGGCCCGCGCCGGGAGGGCCATGACCCGGGCCTTCAGTCCCTCGCGGTCGACCTCGAGCCAACCGGGCACGGCCTTCGAGCGCATCGCCTCGACGAGGGCCCGGATGTCCTTCGAAGCGGCGCTCCGCGGGCGGAAGCCGACGACATCGCCGGCCTTGACGAGGACGGAGGGGACGGAGACCCGGGTCTCGTTGACGGCCACGGCCCCGTGGGCGACGAGCTGGCGGGCATGGGCCCGGGAATGGGCGAAACCGGCGACAAAGAGGACATTGTCCAGCCGCCGCTCGAGGCTCTGGAGAAGCGTTTCGCCGGTGATTCCCTTCTGGCGCGAAGCCCGGGTGAAGAACAAATGGAACTGCCTCTCGGACATCCCGTAGTGCCGTTTGAGCTTCTGCTTCTCCCGGAGCTGGAGACCGTAACCCAGGATCCGACGGCGGCTCCGGCCGTGCTGGCCGGGGGCATAGGCCCGCCGTTCGACGGGGCATTTATCCGTCAGGCATTTGTGGCCTTTCAGGAAAAGCTTGGTCTTCTCGACCCGGCAGAGCCGGCAAAGCGGTTCTCGATAGCGCGACATGGGGCTCTCCTTAGACTCTCCGGCGCCGCCGCGTCCGGCAGCCGTTGTGGGGGATCGGGGTGACGTCCTTGATCGACCGGATCTCGAGGCCGCCGCTCTGGAGGGAGCGGATGGCCGATTCCCGGCCCGATCCCGGACCCGCGACCCGGACGTCGACGAACCGGACCCCGAAATCGCGGGCCTTGGTCGCCGCTTCCTTGGCCGCCAGCTGGGCGGCGAAGGGGGTCCCTTTGCGGGCCCCCTTGAAACCGACCGTCCCGGCGCTCGTCCAGCAGACCGCGGCCCCGCTCTGGTCGGTGATCGTGATGATCGTGTTGTTGAACGTCGACTGGATGTACGCCGTCCCGAACCCGATGTCTTTGCGGACTTTTTTCTTCGTCCGCGACTTGGCTTTGGTGGCCATGCCGTCCTCCCTTCCTTAGGTCTTGGCCGGGGTTTTGAGCTTCTTGATCGTGTGTCCGCGCGGCCCCTTCCGCGTCCGGGCGTTCGTCTTCGTCCGCTGTCCGCGGACGGGGAGTTTGCGCTTATGGCGCTGCCCGCGGTAGCAGCCGATGTCGACCAGCCGTTTGATGGCCAGGCTGACGTCTTTCCGCAGGTCGCCTTCGATCTTCTCCCGTTTCTCGATGATCTGCCGGATCTTGTTGACCTCGTCCTCGGTCAGGGCCTTGACCTTCTTGTTCTTGTCGATCTTGGCCTCGGCCAGGATGAGGACGGATTTGGACCGGCCGATCCCGAAGATGTACGTCAGGCCGACCTCGATCCGCTTCTCCGGCGGGAGCGTGATGCCCGCGATACGTGCCATGGTTGCCTCGCTTACCCTTGACGTTGTTTATGCCGGGGATTCGTGCAGATGATCCGGACGCCGCCTTTGCGCCGGATGATCTTGCAGTTGCGGCAGATTTTCTTGACCGATGCTCTGACTTTCATGGTCGCGTCCTTTACTTGAACCGGTAGGTGATCCGGCCCTTGCTCAGGTCGTAGGGCGAAATCTCGACGAGGACCCGGTCTCCGGGCAGGATCCGGATGAAATGCTTCCTCATCTTGCCCGAGATGTGGGCCAGGATCTTGTGCTTGTTCTGGAGCTCGACCCGGAACATCGCGTTGGGCAGCGTCTCCAGGACCACGCCTTCGGCTTCGAAGACGTCCTCTTTAGGCATAGGACAGCTCCTTCCCGCCCGTCCGGGCCGACGTCCCGTCCCGGCGGCTCAAGACCTCGGCCCCGGCCGCGGTGAGGGCCACGGTTTCCTCGAAATGGGCGGCCAGGCCGCGGTCTTTGGTCACGGCCGTCCAGCCGTCCGAGAGAATCTCGACATCCCAGTCCCCGGCGGCGATCATCGGCTCGATGGCCAGGACCAGGCCGCGGTGGAGCTTGGGGCCCCGGCCGGGAAAGCCGAAGTTCGGAACCTGGGGCTCCTCGTGGAGCTCCTGCCCGATGCCGTGGCCGACGAACGAGCGGACGACCGAGAATCCCGAGGCTTCGACCGAGCGTTGGACGGCGGCCGAGATATCCGAGAGCCGGCGCCCTTCGACGAATTGGGCCACCCCCTCGGCGAACGCCCGTTCGGCCGCGGCGATGAGGCGGAGGGCCAAGGGAGACGTCCGGCCGACCGGATAGGTTCGGGCGGCGTCCCCGTAGAATCCCCCGGCGAAGGCCCCGAAGTCCAGACTGGCGATGTCTCCCTCGCGGAGGATCCGATGGCTCGAGGGGATGCCGTGGATGACCTCCTCGTTGATCGAGACGCAGAGCGAAGCCGGATAGCCCCGATATCCCTTGAAGGCCGGCCTGGCCCCGAGCTCCCGGGCTCTCCGTTCGGCATAGGCGTCGAGGTCGGAGGTTCGGAGGCCCGGCTGGATCATCGCCCCGAGCTCGTCCAGGATTTGGGCCACGATCCGGGCGCTCGCCCTCATGGCCTCGACCTCGGCCGCGGTCTTGTAGACGATCATGGCCGCCCCTTCTCTCCGCCGGCCGACCGGGCGGCCGCGACGGCGGCCAGAACGCCGGCCGCGACGGCTTCGAACTCTCCTTCGCCGCCGACGGCCCGGTAAACACCGCGGGCCCGGAAGGCCTCGCGGAGGGGCGCCGTCCGGTCCCGGTAGACCCGAAGCCGCTCGCGGACGGCCTCGGGACGGTCGTCCGGACGCTGGACGAGGGCCGCTCCGCAGGCGTCGCAGGCGCCGGCCCGGACCGGAGGCCGGCTCCGGAGGTTGTAGACGGCCTGGCAAGACGGGCAGACCCGGCGGGCGGAAAGACGGGAGACGATCGTCTCCTCGGCGACGTCGAGTTCGACGGCGATTTCCGGCCGGCCGCCGTCGATCCGCCGGAGGGCCTCAGCCTGGGCGGCCGTCCGCGGATACCCGTCGAGGATGTATCCCGGCCGGCAATCGGCCTCGGCGATCCTCTCCCGGACGATCCCGGTCACGATGTCGTCGGAGACGAGGCCTCCGGCCTGCATGACCCCCTCGGCCAGCCGTCCGAGCGGCGTTCCCTCCCGGACGGCTTTCCGAAGAAGGTCGCCGGTCGAAATCCGGGGGAACCCCGTGGCCCGCTCGAGGCGCTCGCCCACGGTTCCCTTGCCGCTCCCGGGCGGTCCGAGGAGGACGACCCTCACCCCCGTCTCCCCCGGATCCGGCCGCGCCGCATGAATCCGTCGTAATGGCGCATGACGAGCTGGGCTTCGATCTGCTGCATGGTGTCCATGGCCACGCCGACGACGATGAGGATCGAGGTCCCCCCGAAGTAGAAGTTGACGTTGAGGCCGTTGGTGAACCAGGTCGGGAGAATCCGCTCCAGGGTCCCCCCGATGAAGGGGAGATACTGGACCTTGAAGCCCGTCATCAGGAACTCGGGAAGGATGGCCAGGAGGGCCAGGTAGACGGCCCCGACGAGGGTGATCCGCGAAAGGATCGTGTCGACGAAGTCGGACGTGTTCTTTCCCGGCCGGATGCCGGGGATGAAGCCCCCGTACTTCCGGAGGTTGTCGGCCACGTCGGTCGGGTTGAAGATGATCGAGACGTAGAAATAGGTGAAGAAGATGATCGCCGAGACATAGAGGAGATTGTAGAGGGGCATGCCGAGCTGGAATTGGCGGGCGATGTCCTGGAAGACGGGGATTTTGATCATCTGGGCGATCGTCGCCGGGATGGTGATGATCGAGGCGGCGAAAATGATCGGAATGACCCCCCCGGTGTTGACCCGGAGGGGGAGGTGGGTGCTCTGTCCGCCGTAGACCTTCCGCCCGATGACCCGCTTGGCGTAGGAGACGGGGATCCGGCGCTGGCCCCGCTCGACGAAGACGATGAAGGCGATGACCGTGATCATCATCGCCACGAGGATGATGACCTTGATCGGGTCCCAGCTTCCCGTCCGGAGGCCGGTCACGACCTCGCCCAGCCCGGCCGGGAAGCGGACCACGATCCCGGCGAAGATGATCAGGGAAATCCCGTTCCCGATCCCCCGCTCCGAAATCTGCTCGCCGAGCCACATGACGAAGACCGTCCCCGTGGTCAGGGTCAGGACGGTCAGGAGCTGGAAGGGAAGGCCGACGTTGGGGACGATCCGGGCCCCGCCCGGGCTCCGCAATCCCTGGAGGAAGAGGGCGATGCCCCAGGCCTGGATGACGCAGATGAGGATCGTCCCGTAGCGGGTGTACTGGGTGATCTTCTTCTTGCCGAGCTCGCCTTCCTTGGACAGGCGCTCGAGATAGGGCCAGACGACGGTCAGGAGCTGGAGGATGATCGAAGAGCTGATGTAGGGCATGATCCCCAGGGCGAAGATCGTCATCCGGGACATGTACTGCCCCGAGAACATGTCGATGAAGCCGAGGATCGTCCCTTTCTGCTGCTGCCAGAACTCGGCCAGGGCGTCGGAGGAGATGCCGGGGTTGGGGATCTGGCCGCCGAGCCGGTAAACGGCCAGGAGAAGGAGGGTGAAGATGACCCGCCTCCGGAGGTCCGGGATGCTGAAGATGTTGCGGATGCTGTCGAGAATGGGCATGGGGGCTATCCGATGACGACGGCCTGGCCGCCCGCGGCCTCGATCTTCTTCGCCGCCGCGGCCGAGAATTTATGGGCGTGGACGGTCTTGGGCCCGGAGACATCGCCCCGGCCGAGGACCTTGATCCGGACGGATTTCTTGACGATCCCGGCCGCGGCGAGGACCTCCGGGGTGATTTCGGCCTCTTCCAAGCGGGCCAGCCGGTCGAGATTGACCTCGGCGTAGGCCGTCCGGAAGATGTTCGTGAAGCCCCGCTTGGGAATCCGGCGGTGAAGCGGCATCTGCCCGCCCTCGGTGCCCCGGGTCCGGGAGTATCCCGCTCCGGCGAGCTGGCCCTTGTGGCCGCGTCCCGACGTCTTCTGGCGGCCCGAGCCCGGGCCTCGGCCGACCCGGCGGGCGGCCTTCCGGGATCCTTTGGCGGGACGGAGTTGACTGAGGTTCATGGGACGACCTCCACGCGGACGAGGTGAGAAATTTTCCGGATCATCCCCCGGACGGCCGGCAGGTCGGGACGGACGACGGTGTCGTTCGGCTTCCGCAGGCCCAGGCCGCGGGCGATCTCCCGCTGCGGCTTCGGGTATCCGATCAGGCTCCGGACGAGGGTCAGACGGAGTTTTCCGGGTTCGGAGCTCATCGTCAGGCCGTTCCTTTCGCCTTGCCGCGGTCCTTGGCGACCTGGCCGGGGCTCTTGACCCTCCGGAGGGCGTCCATCGTCGCGTGGGCGACGCTGATGGGATTCGTGCTCCGGATGGACTTCGTCAGGATGTCCTTGATCCCGGCCAGCTCGAGAATGACGCGGACGGCCCCCCCGGCGATGACCCCCGTCCCCTTGGAGGCGGGGCGGAGGACGACGACCCCGGCATCGGCTTCGCCGCGGATCGTGTGGGGGATCGTCGTCTCGGCGAGATGGACCCGGATGAGGCGCTTCTTGGCGTTCTCGACGGCCTTGGCGATGGCCGAAGGGACTTCCCGGGCCTTGCCCTTGCCGATCCCGACCAGGCCGTGCTCGTTGCCGACGGCGACGAGGGCCGAGAAGCTGAGGTTCTTTCCGCCCTTGACGACCTTGGTCACTCGGCGGATGCTGATGACCTGGTCCTTGAGCTCGGCCGGCTCGTCCACGGACTCGACGGGGAATTTTCTTGCTGGGTATTGCACGGAATGCTCTCCTTCGGCCGGCCTAGAAGACCAGGCCGTTCTTGCGCATGGCCTCGGCCAGGGCCTTGATCCGGCCGTGGTAAGGGGAGGTCCCGCGGTCGAAGACGATCGCCGCGATGTTCATGGCCTTGAGCCGCTGGGCCAACATCTCCCCCAAGGCCTCGCAGCTCGACAGGTTCTTCGTGTTCTTGCGCTGCTCGCGGAAGCCTTTTTCGAGCGTGCAGGCCGAGGCGAGGATCGTTCCCGTCTCGTCGTTGACGGCCTGAGTGTAGACGTACCGGTTGCTCTTGAAGACGTGAACCCGCGGCCGCTCGGCGGTCCCTCGGACGGTTCTCCGGATCCGCCGGCGGAGCCGGGCTTCGCGCTCGGACTGGATTTTCGTTTTGTCTTTAAGCACCGCTCACTCCCGCCTTCCGCTCTTTCTTGATCAGACGCTCGCCGACGTAACGGACGCCCTTCTGCTTGTACGGGTCGGGCTTGCGGAACCGTTTGATGTCGTCGGCGACCTGGCCGACCCGCTGCCGGTCGATCCCCCGGACGGTGATGAGGGTCGGCTTCTCGCAGACGATCTCCACGTCCTTGGGGACGGGGTACAGCTTGGGCTTCGAATAGCCGAGGCTGAGCTCGAGATGGTCCCGGTCGATCCTGGCCTTGTAGCCCACGCCGACGATTTCGAGCTGCTTCTGGAAACCCGCCGAAACGCCCGTGACGGCGTTCGCGGCCAGGGCCCGGCACAGCCCGTGGACCATTTTCTGGGATTTCGAATCATCGGCCCGGGTGATCGTCAAGCTGTTCGCCTCGACCTTGGCCGTCAGGCCGGACAGAAGGGGGGTCGTTAAAGCGCCCTTCCCGCCCTCGATCTCGAGGCGGTCCGGGAATACCCGGACTTTGACGCCCTCCGGGAGGACGATCGGCCGTTTGCCTATTCGTGACATGGCTCTGCCCTCTCTTCCGGAATCCTCACCAGACGTAGCACAGGACCTCGCCGCCCAGGCCCTGCTCCTCGCATTTCCTGCCGGCCAGAATCCCTCGGGAGGTGCTGATGACGGCGACGCCCAGGCCGTCCAGGACCTTCGGGACGGAGGCCCGGGTGCAGAAGACCCGGCAGCCGGGCTTGGACACCCGCCGGGCTCCGGAGATGACGCTTTGGTTGCCCTCGGTGTATTTCAGGGAAATGGACAGGACCCCCTGTTTCCGGTCGTCGATGACCTTGAAATTCCGAATGTACCCCTCTTCCTTGAGGATCTTGGCGACCTCGACTTTCAGCTTCGAGGCCGGCATCTGGACTTCCCGCTTCCGCATGAGAACGGCGTTCTTCATCCGGGTCAGCATGTCGGCAATCGGATCGGTGACGCTCATCGAACGGTTCCTTTCCGGATCCTCACCAGGACGCCTTGACGATGCCGGGGATCTCGCCCTTGTGGGCCAGCTGCCGGAAGCAGAGGCGGCACATGTCGAACTTGCGGTAGGTCCCCCGGGGACGGCCGCAGATCTGGCAGCGGCGCCGGGTCCGGATCTCGTATTTCGGTTTCTTGAGGTATTTCGCGTAGGCTGACGTCGTTGACATGGAATCCTCTCCTGGCTCAGGCTTCGCGGAACGGCATCCCCAGCTTCCGGAGAAGCGTCCGGGCTTCCTCATCCGTCCGGGCCGTGGTGACGATCGTGATGTTCATCCCCCGGGAGCGTTCGACCTTCGTGTAGTCGATCTCCGGAAAGACGAGTTGATCCCTCAGCCCGAGAGTGTAATTCCCCCGCCCGTCGAAGGCCCGGGGGGAGACGCCCCGGAAGTCCCGGACCCGCGGCAGGACGATGTTGACCAGACGGTCGAAAAACTCGTACATCTTCCGTTGGCGGAGGGTGAGGAAGCAGGCGATGGCCGCTCCCTTCCGCAGCTTGAAGGACGAGATCGATTTCCGGGCCCGGCTCGTGACCGGGGCCTGGCCGGCGATCTGGGCCAGCTCGGCCCGGGCGGCGTCGAGGGCCTTGGCGTTCTGGATGGCTTCGCCGACACCGATGTTGATGACGATTTTTTCGAGCCGGGGAACGGCCATCGGGTTCGGGATGTCCAGCTCCTTCTGGAGGGCGGGCAGGATCTCGCGCTTGTACGTCTCGAACAGGCGGCTCATCGGTCGCTCCTCACTTCTTCGTCTCGAACACGGTCTCGCACTTCGGGCAGATCCGGATCTTCGACTTGTCCTCGAGGCGCTTCCTCCGGGCCCGAACGCCCTGGCCGCATTCCTCGCAGTAGAGCATCAGGCGGGAGACGGGCACGAGGGCCTCCTTCTCCATGATCCCGCCGGCGATGTTCTTCGACCGGTCGGGCTTGACGAAATGCTTGATGAAATTCAGCCGTTCGACGACGGCCCGGCCCGTCGCCGGATCGACCTTGAGGACCTTCCCGGTCTTGCCCCGGTCCTTGCCCTGACGGATGACGACGAGGTCGTTCTTGCGGACGTGGAGGCCGGCCATCAGATGACCTCCGGGGCCAGGGAGACGATCTTCATGAACCGTTTCTCCCGGAGCTCGCGGCCGACGGGACCGAAGACGCGCGTCCCGACCGGTTCGCCGGCCTTGTCGATGATGACCGCGGCGTTGTCGTCGAAGCGGATATAGGAACCGTCCTTGCGGCGGACTTCCTTCCGAGCCCGGACGACGACGGCCCGGACGACTTTGCCCTTGGCGATCTTGCTCTCGGGCTCGGCTTCGCGGACGGTCGCCGAAAGGACGTCGCCGATTGAACAGACGAGGCCCACCCCTCCGCCGAGGGGGGTGATGGCCCGGATCCGCCGGGCCCCGGAGTTGTCGGCGACCCTGAGGACGGTGTACTGCTGGATCATGGCTTCACCTCTTGGAGGTCGGCCTCAACCCCGGGAGCGGAGGCGAGGCCGAGGATTTCGACGACCCGCCAGCGCTTGTGCCGGCTGATCGGCCGGGTCTCGATGATCCGGACGACGTCGCCGACCTTGCACTTTTCGTACTCGTCATGGGCGAGGAAAGTCCGCCGCTTGCGGATGATCTTCTTGTAGAGGGAATGGCGGACCTGGCGTTCGACGCGGACGTTGACGGTCTTGGCCATCTTCGTCCCGATGACGGTCCCGACCTTGGTCGTTTTGCGGGAGGGGGAGGGGGAAGGGAGGTTGGTCATGGGCATCTCCTATTTGGCCGGCCGCCGGATTTCCGCAAGGATCGTCTCGATCCGGGCGATGTCGCGCCGGACGGACCGGAGCTGGCCCGTCGTGTCGAGTTGACCCAGCTCATGCTGGAACCGGAGCTTGAACAGCTGGTCCTTGAGCTCGGCCTTTTTCCGGATGAGCTCGTCTTCCGAGAGGTCTCTCAATTGTTCCGTTTTCATCGCCATTCCCTCTGTTCGCGGGCGATAAACCGGGTTCGGATGGGGAGCTTGTGGGCGGCCAGCCGCATGGCCTCCCGGGCGATGTCCTCGGGGACGCCCTCGATCTCGAAGATGACCCGTCCGGGCCGGATGACGTCGACCCAGAATTCGGGGTCGCCCTTGCCTTTCCCCATCCGGACTTCGGTCGGCTTCTTGGTCACCGGCTTCCAAGGGAAGCTCCGGAGCCAGAGCTTGCCGCGCCGCTTCATGAACCGGGTGATCGTGATCCGGCCGGCCTCGAGCTGGCGGGCCGTCAGCCAGCAGGGCTCCATGGCTTGGAGCCCGAACTGCCCGAAGGAGAGGTCGGACCCTCGCCCCGCCCGCCCGGTCATCCGGCCGCGGTGGCTCTTGCGATACTTGACCTTTTTCGGCATCAACATCGTCAGATCTCCTCGACCTCCGCCGTCTGCGAGGTCATCTTCGTCTTCTCGGCCTCGCCCCGATAGATCCAGACCTTGATGCCGATCTGCCCGTAAGTCGTGAAGGCCTCGGTGAAGCCGTAGTCGATATCGGCCTTGAGGGTCTGGAGAGGCATCTGCCCGCGAAGATACCACTCCGTCCGGGCGATTTCGACCCCGCCCAACCGGCCGGAACACATGACCTTGATTCCTTTGGCCCCCATCTTCAAGGCCGACTCGACGGCTTTCCGCATGGCCCGGCGGTAGGCGATCCGCTTCTCGAGCTGGACGGCGATGCCCTCGGCGACAAGAAGGGCCTGGAGCTCGGGCTTGTCGACCTCTCGGATGTCGACGTAGACCTCGCGCTTGGCGATCCTCTCGAGAAAGCCCCGCAGGCTCTCGATTTCCTTCCCGCCGCGTCCGATGATGATTCCCGGCCGGGCCGTGTGGATGATCGTCCTAATCTTCGGGCCGACCCTTTCCACGGCGACATCGGAGATGCCGGCGTGGTAGTACTTCTCCTTGATCTCCCTCTTCATCTTGAGGTCTTCGTGGATGAGGCGGCCGTACTCGGGGCCCTTGGCGAACCAGCGGGAGCTCCAGGGTTTGTTGAAGCCCAGCCGGAAGCCGTGCGGATGCGTTTTCTGTCCCACGGTTCACCTCCCTGTCTTTTCCGCGAGGTAGATATGGACGTGGCTCGTCCGCTTGAGAACCCGGTAGGCCCGCCCCTGGGGGGCCGGGCGGATCCGCTTCCAGGCCGGACCCTGGTTGACGAGGACGCTGGCGATCCGGAGGGCGTCGACGTCCAGGCCGGGGTTCTTCTGCTGGGCGTTGGCGACCGCCGAACGGAGGGTCTTCTCGAGGACGGCGCTCGGCTTGGCCTTCCGGTTGTAACGAAGGATGGTCAAGGCCTCCCCGACGGCCCGGCGCCGGATGAGGGCGGCGACGAGCCGGGTCTTCTGGGCCGAGACCCGGACGTGCCGGGTGACGGCGTGGGCCACGAATTCCGGGGCGGCCATCTCACTTCCCCACTTTCACGGCCTTGGCCGCCTTCGAGGTGTGCCCCTTGAAAGTCCGGCTCGGCGAGAACTCGCCCAGCCTGTGGCCGACCATGTTCTCGGTGATGAAGACGGGGATGAACTTCCGCCCGTTATGGACGGCGATCGTCATCCCGACCATGTCGGGGATGACCGTCGAGCGGCGCGACCAGGTCCGGATGACGGTCCGCTTCTGGGGTTGACCCGCCTGGGCCTGGACTTTCTCCAGGAGGGGGGAGTCGATGAACGGTCCTTTGGCGATCGAACGGCCCATGGTTATTTGCTCCTTCTCCGGACGATGAACACCCGGGTCCGCTTGTTCATCCGGGTTTTATACCCCTTGGTCGGGATACCCGTCGGGCTGACCGGATGCCGGCCTCCCTTGGACCGGCCTTCGCCGCCGCCGTGGGGATGGTCGATGGGGTTCATGGCCGTGCCGCGGACGTGAGGCCGCCAGCCCATCCACCGGGTCCGGCCGGCCTTGCCGACCGAGACGTTTTGATGGTCGAGGTTGCCGACCTGGCCGACGGTCGCCCGGCAGGTCAGATGGATCTTGCGGATTTCGGACGACGGCAGGCGGATCTGGGCGAAATCGCCCTCCTTGGCCAGGATCTGGGCGCCCGCCCCGGCCGTTCGGCAAAGCTGCCCCCCCCCGTCCTTGCGGAGCTCGATGTTGTGGATGATCGTGCCCAGGGGCAGGTTCCGGAGAATGGTCGCGTTCCCGGGCAGGATGTCGACGACGCCGTCCGAAGAGACGATCGTCTGGCCGACCTTGAGGCCGAGCGGAGCCAGGATATAGCGGCGCTCCCCGTCCCGGTAGCGGACGAGGGCGATGAAGGACGAACGGTTGGGGTCGTACTCGATCGTTTCGACGACCCCGGGGATGTCGATTTTGTCCCGGCGGAAATCGATGAGGCGGTACATCCGCTTATTGCCCCCGCCCCGGTGGCGCATCGTCAACCGGCCGCGGTTGTCCCGGCCGCCGGTCTTGGAGAGAGGCTTGAGGAGCGGCTTGTAAGGCCGGTCCCCGCTGAGCTCCTCGTAGGTCAGGGCCGTCTTGTGGCGAAGGCCCGAGGTGACCGGCCGGAAGGTCTTGATGCCCATGTTACACCGCCTCGAAATATTCGATCATCTTTTCGCCTTCGGCCAGCCGGACGACGGCTTTCTTCCAATCCGGCCGGCGGCCGACGTTCCGGCCGACCCGGCGGGCCTTGCCGTGCTTGGCCTGGGTCCGGACGTCCGCGACCTTGACCTTGAACAGCTGCTCGACGGCCCGTTTGATCTCGACCTTGTTGGCCCCGGCCGCGACCTCGAAGCAGACTTCCCGATGGCGGTCCTTGAGGGCCGTGGACTTTTCGGTGATGACCGGACGGATGATGATGCGGGTCGGATCCTTGATCACTGGAATCTCTCCATCAGGCTGAGGAACGCCGCCCGGCTGGCGACGAGCCATTCATGAGCCAGGACGTCGCGGGTGTTGACCCGGGACGGGTCCACGGCCTTGACCCGGGGGACGTTTCGCATCGCCCGGAACAGCGGCCCGTTGGCCTGCCCGTCGACGACGAGGGCCGACCGGACCTGGAAGGCGCCGAGGAGGGCCGCGCCCTCCTTGGTCTTGGGAGCGGCCAGGGTCATGTCCTCGAGGAGGAGAAGCCGGCCGTCGGCCGCCTTGGAGGCCAGGGCCGCCCGGAGGGCGTTCCGCTTGGCCTCTTTGGGCAGGGTGAAGCCGTAATCGCGGGGTTGGGGGCCGAAGGTCGCGCCCCCCTTCCTCCAAAGCGGGTTCCGGGTCGCCCCGGCCCGGGCCCGGCCGGTGCCTTTCTGCCGCCAGGGTTTGCGGTTCGAGCCGCTGACCTCGGCCCGGGTCTTCGTCGCCGACGTCCCCCGGCGCTGATTGGCCTGGTGGCTGACCACGGCCTCATAGAGGAGATGGCCGCGGACGGGATAGCCGAACACGGCCTCCGGAAGATCGATCTCGGCCGTGACCTTGCCGTTCCTGTCGAAAACCTTGGCTTTGGACATGGTCGCGCTCACCCTTTCGAGATCAGGACGTAGCCCCCGTTGGGGCCGGGCACGGCCCCGCGGAGGATGAGAAGGTTGTTGGGCTTGTCCGTCTCGAAGACCTTCAAGTTGCGGACGGTGACCCGGTCGTGGCCCATCCGGCCGCCCATCCGGAGCCCCTTGACGACCCGGGATGGATAGGAGGATGCGCCGATCGATCCCGGGGCCCGATGGAACATCGAGCCGTGGGCCCCGTCGCCGCCGGCGAAATGGTGCCGCTTGACGACCCCGGCGAAGCCCTTGCCCTTGGAGACGCCGGTCACGGCGACCTTATCCCCGGCCTTGAAGATGTCGACGAAAACCTGGTCGCCTTCCTTGACCTCGGCCCCGGCCCGGGGCTTGACCTCGCGGAGGACCTTGGCCACCGGCAGCCCCGAGGCTTTGTAATGGCCTTGGAGGGCCCGGCTGGGCTTCTTGGCCGGCCGTTCCTCGACGAAGGCCAGTTGAAGGGCTTCGTAGCCGTCGCGGGCCTTCGTCTTCTTCTGGACGACCGTGCAGGGACCGGCCTGGATGACCGTCAGGGGGACGACGTTCCCGTCTTCGTCGAAGCCCTGGGTCATCCCGATCTTTTTCCCGATCAAACCGCTGACCATGGCTCACTCTCCCGTCCCGTAAGCCTGGATTTCGACGTCGATGCCGGCCGGGAGGTCCAGCTTCTGGAGCTCCTCGATCGTCTCGTTGTTGTACTCGGAGATGTCGATCAGCCGCTTGTGGACCCGCATCTCGAAATGCTCGCGGGATTTTTTGTCGACATGCGGCGAACGGAGGACGCAAAACCGGTGGATCCGCGTCGGTAGGGGGACGGGTCCGGCGATCCGGGCCCCGGTCCGCTTGGCCTTGACGACGATATCCTTGACCGACTGGTCCAGGAGCCGATGATCGAAGGATTTCAGCCGAATTCTGATCTTTTCCATGTCCTATGCCCTTCCGTTCCGATTTGCCCGGGGCGACATACTCGATTCGTCTCCCCTGAAGAAAGGAAGCGATCGCGTCGAAGCGGCGCCGCTCCCACGACAGCGATCGTCTCCATCCGTCTTACTCGATGATGTCGGTGACCGTGCCGGCGCCGACCGTCCGGCCGCCTTCCCGGATCGCGAACCGCAGCCCTTTCTCCATGGCCACGTCCGTGATCAACGCCACCTCCAGGTTCACGTTGTCCCCCGGCATGACCATCTCCACCCCCTCCGGCAGCTTCGCGTCCCCCGTCACGTCCGTCGTCCGAAAATAAAACTGCGGCCGATACCCGCTGAAAAACGGCGTGTGCCGGCCCCCCTCCTCCTTCGTCAACACGTAGACCGTCCCCTGAAACTTCCGGTGCGGCGTGATCGAGCCCGGCTTCGCCAACACCTGGCCCCGCTCCACCTCCGTCTTCCCGATCCCCCGCAGCAGCGTCCCGATGTTGTCCCCGGCCTGCGCCTGGTCCAACAGCTTCCGGAACATCTCCACCCCCGTCACCACCGTCTTGCGCGTCTCCCCAAACCCCACGATCTCCACCTCCTCGCCCACCTTCACCGTCCCCCGGTCCACCCGCCCCGTCACCACCGTCCCCCGTCCCGTGATCGAAAACACGTCCTCCACCGACATCAGGAACGGCTTGTCCACCTCCCGCAACGGCTCCGGAATGAACGTGTCCATCGCCTCCACCAACGCCCAGATCGGCCCCGCCCCCTCCCCCGCCGGGTCCGCCAAGGCCTTCGTCGCCGACCCCCGGATGACCGGCGTCTTGTCCCCGGGAAATTCGTACTTCGTCAGAAGCTCCCGAACCTCCAGCTCCACCAAATCCAAAATCTCCGGGTCGTCCACCAAATCACACTTGTTCAAAAACACCACGATCGACGGCACCATCACCTGCCGAGCCAGCAAGATGTGCTCCCGCGTCTGCGGCATCGGCCCGTCCGCCGCCGAAACCACCAACACCGCCCCGTCCATCTGCGCCGCCCCGGAAATCATGTTCTTGATGTAGTCGGCGTGACCCGGACAGTCGATGTGGGCATAGTGGCGGGCCGGCGACTCGTACTCCACGTGGGCCAAGGCCACCGTCAAAATCTTCGTCGCGTCCCGACGAAACATCTTCGCGTCCGCCTTCGCCACCTCGTCGTACGACTTCGCCTGGGCCAGACCCTTCGTCGCCAAGACCTTCGTCATCGCCGCCACCAGCGTCGTCTTCCCGTGGTCGATGTGCCCGATCGTCCCCACGTTCACGTGCGGCTTCGTCCGCTCGAATTTCGCCTTTGCCATCGTCGTCCTCCTCGCCTCCGGGTTTATGCGTAGGCCGCCCGGCCTTCGATCCGGGCGATGATCTGCTCCATGATCGGGAGCGGGATCGCCTCGTACGCGGAAAATTCCATCGAAAACACGCCCCGGCCCTGGGTCAGCGTCCGCAGGATCGTGGCGTAGCCGAACAGCTCGGAGAGCGGGGCGAAGGCCTTGACGACCCGGGAGCCGCCCCGCATCTCCATCCCTTCGATCCTCCCCCGCCGGGCGTTCAAGTCGCCGACGATGTCGCCGAGATAATCGTCCGAAGAAACGACCTCGAGGGCCATGACCGGCTCGAGGAGCACGGGAACGGCCCGGCCGGCGGCGTCCTTGAAGGCCGCCGCGGCGGCGATCTTGAAGGCCAGCGGGGAAGCTTCGGCCTCGCGATAAACGGCCTCCCGGATCGTCACCCGGACGTCGGTCATGGGGAAGGAGGCCAGCGGCCCGGCCTCGAGCGACTCCTGGACCCCGTCACGGACGGGATCGAGAAGGGCGGCCGGGAGCGTCCCCGGTCGAAGATCGCTGCGGAACTCGAACCCGGCTCCCCGCGGGAGCGGCTCGATCCCGACCCGGACCTCGCCGAATTGGGTTTTGCCGCCGACGACCCGTTCCGAAACCCCGCGGCCCGCGGCGGCTTTGAGGACCGTCTCCTTGTAGGCGACCTGAGGCCGGCCGGTGTTGGCCTGAACGCCGTATTCCCGGGCCATCCGGTCGCGGAGGATGTCGAGATGGAGCTCTCCCATCCCCCAGACGAGGGTCTGGCCGGTGTTGGGATCCTGGGTCAGGCGGAGGGTCGGGTCCTCCTTGACGAGCTTGGCCAGGGCCGCCCGGAGTTTGGCGTGCTCGGCCCTGGTCCGGGGCTCGAGGATGACCGAAATGACGGGCTCGGGAAACCGGATCGTCTCGAGGAGGATGGGCCGGTTCTTGGCGCAGAGGGTGTCGCCCGTCGAGAGCGACCGCATCGTCCCCATGGCCATGATGTCGCCGGAGAAGATCTCCTTGACTTCCCGGCGCTTGTTGGAATGCATCTCCAGGAACTTGGCCACCCGCTCCTCTTCCTCGGAGTTCGCGTTATAGAAGGCCGAGCCGGCCTTGGCCTTGCCCGAATAGACCCGGAAATAGGCCAGCGTTCCGAGGAACGGGTCGGTCTGGAGCTTGAAGACGAGGGCGGAGAAGGGCTCCTCATCGGCCGCCCGCCTCGTTTCGAGCTGGCGGGTCCGGGGGTGGATGCCCGTCACCGGAGGGATGTCGGCCGGAGAAGGAAGGTAATCCACGACGGCGTCGAGAAGGGGCTGGACGCCCTTGTTCCGGAAAGAGGCGCCGTAGAGGACGGGGACGGCCTTCCCGGAGATCGTCGCCCGGCGGATGCCGGCCCGGAGTTCGGGGCCGGGGACCTCCGCCCCCTCGAGATAGAGCTCGAGGATCCGCTCATCGGCCTCGGCCAAGGCCTCGACCAAGGCCGCCCGGGCCGCCCGGACCTCGGCCTCTTCGGCCGGGCCGATGTCGCGCCGCTCGAATTCCGTTCCGATCACTTCCGTGCCCCAGTCGAATGCCTTTCTCTCGACAAGGTCGATGACGCCCCGAAAGGCGTTTTCCCGACCCAGCGGGATCTGGAGGATCAGGGGATGGGCCGCCAGCCGGGTGCGCAGCTGCTCCACGGCCCGCTCCGGGTCGGCTCCGATGCGGTCCATCTTGTTGATGAACACGAGCCGGGGGACCCGGTACTTATCCGCCTGCCGCCAGACCGTTTCGGATTGGGGCTCGACTCCACCGACCCCGCAGAGCAGGATCACCGCTCCGTCCAGGACCCGCAGCGACCTCTCGACCTCGGCCGTGAAGTCAACGTGTCCGGGCGTGTCGATGACGTTGATCCGGTGGTGGTTCCAGTAACAGGTGGTGGCGGCAGAGGTGATCGTTATGCCACGTTCCTGCTCTTGAGCCATCCAATCCATGACGGCCGTCCCCTCGTCCACCTCGCCCATCTTGTAGGTGATGCCGGTGTAGAAGAGGATCCGTTCCGTCGTCGTCGTTTTGCCGGCGTCGATATGGGCCAGGATGCCGATGTTGCGGACGGCGCCGATCGGATAGGGCCGCATCACGCCCGCCCTTCCCCAACGGCCATCCGGCTTCTCCGACGCATGGGCAAACGAACATCTTTATTAAGTTACCACCGATAATGGGCAAAAGCCCTATTGGCTTCGGCCATTTTATGCGTATCCTCGCGCTTCTTGACGGCCCCGCCCTTGCCGGAGGCGGCGTCCAGGACCTCGGCCGCGAGCTTGTCGGCCATGTTCTTCCCGCCCCGCTCCGAAGCGTACTTGATCATCCACCGGACGCCGACCGAGACCGAGCGGCCGGTTTCGACTTCGACGGGGACCTGATAGGTCGCCCCCCCGACCCGGCGCGATTTCGTCTCGACCATCGGCCGGACGTTGTCGACGGATTTTTCGAAGACCTTCAGGGGGTCGTCCTTGGCCTTGGTCTTGACGATGTCCATGGCCCGGTAGACGATCCCTTCGGCCGTCGAGCGCTTCCCCCGTTTCATGACCGTGTTGACGAATTTCGTGACGAGGGTCGAGCCGTATTTCTGGTCTCCGGCCAGCCGGCGCTTCTTGATGATTCCGCGTCGTGGCATCGGCGTCGTCCTCAGGAGGCGGCCCGCTTCTCTTTGGGCCGCTTGGCGCCGTACTTCGACCGGCTCCGGAACCGATTGCCCACCCCCTCGGCGTCGAGGGTCCCCCGGACGATGTGATACCGGACCCCGGGAAGGTCCTTGACCCGGCCGCCCCGGACCAGGACGATGGAATGCTCCTGGAGGTTGTGGCCGATCCCCGGGATGTATCCCGTGACCTCGATGTTGTTCGACAACCGGACCCGAGCGACTTTCCGCAGGGCCGAGTTCGGCTTTTTGGGCGTCGTCGTGAAGACGCGCGTGCAGACGCCGCGTTTTTGAGGACAGGACTCCAGGGCGGGAGACTTGCTCTTCGCCCTCTTCAGGCTCCGTCCTTTTCGAACGAGTTGATTGACGGTCGGCAAAAAACTGACTCCTTTATCTCGAATCTCACCAGGTTATTGCTCCGAATAGACGCACGTCTCGGGGCTAATGCGCGGAGTTTAGCAAAAGCTTTATCCGATGTCAAGAACAAACGCTAGTCCAGGGACGGGGCTTCCTCGAGGAGCTTTTCGGCCTCGAGCGGCTCTCGCTCCTCGCGGAGGGCGACGTCGCGGTAGAACTTGTAGCCCGTCCCGGCCGGGATCAGCCGGCCCATGATGATGTTTTCCTTGAGGCTCCGGAGGCGGTCGACCTTGCCGTAGATCGAGGCCTCGGTCAGGACCCGGGTCGTCTCCTGGAACGAGGCCGCGGCGATGAAGCTGTCCGTGCTCAGGGCGCTTTTGGTGATCCCCAGGAGGAGAGGCCGGGCCTTGGCCGGTTTGCCGCCCTTGGCGATGACCTTGGCGTTCTCCTCCTGGAAGACGAACTTGTCGACCTGCTCTTCGACCAGGAATTCCGTTTCGCCGACCTCCTCGACCTTGACCCAGCGGAGCATCTGGCGGACGATCGTCTCGATGTGCTTGTCGTTGATGGCCACGCCCTGGAGGCGGTAGACCTCCTGGACTTCGCGGAGAAGATACTCGGCCAGCTCCTTCTCCCCCAGGACCCGGAGGATGTCGTGGGGATTGACCGGGCCGTCCATGAGGGGCGTGCCGGCCTTGAGCCGCTCCCCGTCTCCGACGCTGATATGGGCCCCCTTGGGGATGAGGTATTCCTTCTCCACCCCCCGCTCGCTCTTGACCGTGAGCTTCCGGTAGCCGCGGACGAGCCCGCCGAAGACGACCGCGCCGTCGATTTCGGAGATGACGGCCGGCGACTTCGGCCGCCGGGCTTCGAAGAGCTCCTCGGCCCGGGGCAGACCGCCGGTGATGTCCTTCGTCTTGGCCTGCTCCCGGGGGATCTTGGCCAGGATGTCCCCGGAGTGGACCTGGTCGCCGTCCTTGACGTGGAGATGGGCCCCCGCCGGAAGGAAGTATCTCTTCAGGACGACGGGCTTGCCGCCCTTGTCCTTGCCCTTGGAGTCGAGGACCTCGATCCGGGGCTGGAGCTTTTCGTCCTTGGGCTCGATGATGAGCTGGCTCATGAGGCCGGTGATTTCGTCCTGGGCCTCCTCCATCGTCAGCTTCCGGACGACGTCGTGGAACTGGATCTTCCCCGTCTCCTCGGACAAGATCAGGGTGTTGAACGGGTCCCATTCGGCGAAAACGCCCCGGGCCTTGACCTCCCCGCCGTCGCCGACAAGCAGCCGGGCCCCGTAGGGGACCTGGTAATGCTCGACCTCGCGGCCCCGGTAATCGAGGACGGCGATGTTGGCGTTTCGGTTGACGACGACGAGAGTCCCGTCGGCGCTCTCGACGGTCTTGACGTTGTGGAAGCGGATGAGGCCGGCGTTCTTGGCCTCGAGCCGGGAATGCTCCTTCTCCCCCATGGCGATCCCCCCGACATGGAAGGTCCGCATCGTCAGCTGGGTTCCCGGTTCGCCGATGGACTGGGCGGCGACGATCCCCACGGCCTCCCCGAGCTCGACGAGGTAGCCGCTGGCCATGTTCCGGCCGTAGCAGAGCTGGCAGACTCCCCGCTTGGACTCGCAGGTCAGGATCGAACGGATCTTGACTCTCTCGATCCCCTGGTTCTGGAGCTCCTGGGCCGTCGCCTCGGTGATTTCCTGGTTGGGCTCGACGATGACCTTTCCCGTGTCCGGATCGGCGATCCGCTCCAGGGCGATCCGCCCGATGACCCGGTCGACGAACGGTTCGACGATTTCGCCGTTCTCGACGATGGCCGAGACGTTGGTTCCCTTGAGGGTCCCGCAGTCGTGCTGGTCGACGATGACGTCCTGGGCGACGTCGACGAGCTTTCGGGTCAGGTATCCCGAATTCGCCGTCTTGAGGGCCGTGTCGGCCAGCCCCTTCCGGGCGCCGTGGGTCGAGATGAAGTACTGGACGACGTTCAGGCCTTCCCGGAGGTTGGAGACGATCGGCATCTCGATGATCTCTCCCGAAGGCTTGGACATCAGGCCCCGCATCCCGGCCAGCTGGCGGATCTGCTGCTTGTTGCCCCGCGAGCCGGAATCGGCCATGACGAAGAGGGGGTTCAGGCTCAGCGTTTCGAAGGAGATCTTCTTCATCTCCGAGATCATGGCGTTGGAGACCTCGTCGGTCACGGCCGACCAGATAGTGACGACGTTGTTGAACCGCTCCCGGGCCGAGATCGTCCCGTCGAGGTAGAGCTTCTCGACCTCCTGGACCCGCTTCTGGGCCTTCTCGACGAGTCCGGCCTTGGCCGGGGGGATGACGAAGTCGTCGATCCCCAGGGAGAATCCGGCCTGGGTCGCCTGGAGAAAGCCGAGCTCCTTGAGCCGGTCGAGGGTCTTGACCGTGGCCGGGAGGCCGCCCCGGAGATAGATCAGAAAAATGAGGCTCTCGATGCCTTTTTTCCGGAAGGTCCCGTTGATGAAGGGAAGGCCCTTGGGAAGGACGCCGTTGAAGATGATCCGGCCCGGGGTCGTCTCGATGAGGCCGCGTTGGACGGTCGTGACCGGACAGTTCAGGACGGCCTGGTCGTCGTAGAACGTCGACAGGTTCATGAACGGTCCGGTGTGCCGGAGCTTGATCAGGCTTTGGAGGTGGACGGCCTTCTGCTCCAGGGCCAGGAGGGCTTCGTCGGCCGAACCGAAGATCCGGCCTTCGCCCGGCAGGTTTTTCTTGGACAGGGTCGCGTAATAGCAGCCGAGGACCATGTCCTGGCTGGGGATCGTCAGGGGCCGGCCGTGGGCGGGCGAGAGGATGTTGTTCGTCGAAAGCATCAGGGTCGAGGCTTCGACCTGGGCCTCGACGGAGAGGGGGATGTGGACGGCCATCTGGTCTCCGTCGAAATCGGCGTTGAAGGCCGCGCAAACGAGGGGATGGATCTGGATGGCCTTGCCCTCGACGAGAAGAGGCTCGAAGGCCTGGATGCCCAGACGGTGGAGGGTCGGGGCGCGGTTGAGGAGGATCGGATGTTCCCGGACGACCTCTTCGAGGTAATCCCAGACCTCGGGCCGTTCCTGCTCGTGCCATTCCCGGGCGACCTTGACGCTGGGGACGAGGCCCTCCTTCTCGAGCTTGTGGAAAATGAAGGGTTTGAAGAGCTCGAGGGCCATCTTCTTGGGGAGGCCGCACTGGTTGAGCTTGAGTTCTGGGCCGACGACGATGACCGAGCGGCCCGAGTAATCGACCCGCTTCCCGAGGAGATTCTGGCGGAACCGGCCCTGCTTGCCGCGGAGGGCTTCGCTGAGGGACTTCAGGGGCCGGCGGTTGGCCCCGAGATGGACCCGGCCCCGCTTGCCGTTGTCGAACAGGGCGTCGACGGCCTCCTGGAGCATCCGCTTCTCGTTCCGGATGATGAGTTCGGGGGCCCGGAGCTCGATGAGCTTCTTGAGCCGGTTGTTCCGGTTGATGACCCGGCGGTAGAGGTCGTTGAGGTCCGAGGTCGCGAACCGGCCGCCGTCGAGCCGGACGAGCGGCCGGAGGTCGGGGGGGATGACCGGGACGACGTCGAGGATCATCCACTCCGGCCGGTTGCCGGATTTCTTCAAGGCCTTGAAGACCCGGAGGCGCTTGGCGTAGCGGAGACGCCTCTGCTGGGAGGTTTCCTTCTTCATCGCCCGGCGGAGGCGGTCGGCTTCCTTTTTCGTGTCGATCCGCTCGAGGAGGAGCTTGATCCCCTCGGCCCCGATCGAAGCCTCGAACTTGTCGCCGAACTTGTCCCGGGCTTCCTTGTACTCCTCCTCGGTCAGGAGCTGCTTCTCCTTGAGGGGCGTCTCGCCGGGGCTGGTGACGATCGAGGATTCGAAATAGAGGACCTTTTCGAGGTCCTTGATGGACAGGTCGAGGACGAGCCCGATCCGGCTCGGAGGGCTCTTGAAGAACCAGATGTGGGCGACCGGCGAGGCGAGCTGGATGTGGCCCATCCGCTCCCGGCGGACCTTGCTCTTGGTGACCTCGACCCCGCAGCGCTCGCAGATGATCCCCCGGTATTTCATCCGCTTATACTTCCCGCAAAGGCATTCGAAGTCGTTGATCGGGCCGAAGATCTTGGCGCAGAAGAGGCCGTCCTTCTCGGGCTTGAAGGTCCGGTAGTTGATCGTCTCGGGCTTCGTGACCTCGCCCCAGGACCAGCTCTTGATCTTCTCGGGAGAAGCGACGGAGATGCGGACCCAGTCGAACTCCAAACGGGGCTTGACCCCCAGGGGGGCCTTGACATCCATCACGGCTTCTCTCCTTTCATCATCCCGACGTCGATCCCCCAGGGCAGGATCTCGGCCTTTTCGTCTTTGCCGAGTTCGACGTTCAGGCAGAGGCTCTGGAGCTCGCGGATGAGGACGTTGACCGATTCCGGAAGGCCGGGCGTGAACTCGAGGTCGCCCTTGACGATGGCCTCGTAGATCTTGGCCCGGCCCTCGACGTCGTCGGACTTGACCGTCAGGAGCTCCTGGAGGGTGAAGGCCGCGCCGTAGGCTTCCAGGGCCCAGACCTCCATTTCTCCGAAACGCTGGCCGCCGAACTGGGCCTTTCCCCCCAAGGGCTGCTGGGTGATGAGGGAGTAGGGCCCGGTCGATCGGGCGTGGATCTTGTCGTCGACGAGATGATAAAGCTTCATCATGTAGATGTTCCCGACGGTGACGTCCTGGTCGAGGACATCGCCGGTGATCCCGTCGTGGAGCGGGATCTTCCCCGTTTCGGGCAGGCCGGCCCGCCGGAGGAGGTCCTTGACCTCGCCCTCGACGGCCCCGTCGAAGACCGGCGTCGAGATCCACAGGTCGAGCTTGTCGGCCGCCCAGCCGGCGTGGGTTTCGAGGATTTGGCCGACGTTCATCCGGGAGGGGACGCCGAGGGGGTTGAGGACGATGTCGACGGCCGTCCCGTCGGGAAGCCGGGGCATGTCCTCCTCGGGGACGATCTTGGCGATGATCCCCTTGTTGCCGTGGCGGCCCGAAACCTTGTCTCCGACCGAGAGCTTCCTCTTCATGGCGATGTAGACCTTGATCGCCTGGATGACGCCGGGGGCGAGCTCGTCGCCCTTCTTGAGGGCGTCGACTTTTTCCTTGAAGATCGCCTTGAGGGCCTCGATTTGGCGGCGGACTTTCCGTTCGATGTCCTTGACCTTCTCGTCCCTCTCCGCGTCGGCCTCGAGCTTGAGCTTGCCGTAATCGTCGGGGTCGATGCCGTCGAGGACCTTTTCCGTGAGCTTTTGGCCTTTGGCCAAAGCCAGGGGCCCCAGCTTGACGTCCTTCTCGAGGAGGGCGCCCTTGTAGCCGGCCCGGACCCGGCGGGCCTTTTCGCCCTCGAGGATCGAGATCTCGTCGTCGAGGTTGCGCTTCAGCTTGGCGATCTCGTCCTTTTCGATCAGCTTGGCCCGCGGCCCTTTGTCCGTCCCCCGGCGGGAGAAAATCCGGACGTCGATGATCGTCCCCTCGACCCCGGGAGAGCAATAAAGCGAGGCGTCCTTGACGTCCAGCGCTTTCTCTCCGAAGATGGCCTTGAGGAGCTTTTCCTCGGGGGACAGCTGCGTCTCGCCCTTGGGGGCGACCTTGCCGACGAGGATGTCGCCGGCCCGGACGCTGGCTCCGACCCGGACGATCCCGTTCTCGTCGAGGTTGCGGAGGAGGTTTTCGGGGACGTTGGGGATGTCGCGGGTGATCTCCTCGGGGCCGAGCTTGGTGTCGCGGGCCTCGATGGACTCCTCGACGATGTGGAGCGAGGTGAAGATGTCCTGCCGGATGAGCTTTTCGGAGACGATGATCGCGTCCTCGAAATTGTAGCCCCGCCAGGGCATGAAGGCGCAGAGGACGTTCCGGCCGAGGGCGAGCTCGCCCCCGTCCGTGCACGAGCTGTCGGCCAGGACCTGTCCCTTGACGACGGACTCGCCCTTGCGGACGATGGGCCGCTGGCTGAGGCAGGTGTTCTGGTTGGTCCGGAGGAATTTCGTCAGAAGGTAGAGGTCGGTCGAGACTTCATAGGCCTTGGTCCGGTCGGGCTCGTCGACCCGGACGAGAATCCGCTCGGCGTCGACGAATTCGACGACCCCGCTCCGCCGGCAGACGATGACGTCGCCCGACCCCTTGGCCACGAGGTGCTCGATCCCCGTCCCGATCCGGGGGGCCTCGGGCCGGAGGAGGGGGACGGCCTGGCGCTGCATGTTCGAGCCCATGAGGGCCCGGTTGGCGTCGTCATGCTCCAGGAAGGGGACGAGGGCGGCCGAAAGCGAGACGAGCTGCTTGGGGGAGACGTCGATGTAATCGACCCTCTCCCGGGGGATGAGCTTGAAATTCCCGGCCTGCCGGGCGCTGACGAGGTCGCTGACGAAGGTCCCGTTCTCGTCGACGCGGGCGTTGGCCTGGGCGATGATGTGCCGTTCCTCCTCCCAGGCCGTGAGATAGAAGCAGTAGGGCTCGACGACCGGCATGTGCCGGGCCCCTTTGCGCTTGAGGGACGCCGTCAGGCGGATGAATTCATCCTTCTCGAGGATGTCCCCGACCTTGGTCTCGCTGTCGCCGGGATGGGTGACCTGGACGTAGTCGACGATCCGCCCGTTCCGGACTTGGCGGTAAGGGGTTTCGATGAAACCGTAGTCGTTGACCCGGGCATAGCAGCTCAAGGACGAAATCAAGCCGATGTTCGGCCCTTCCGGCGTCTCGACGGGGCAGATCCGGCCGTAATGGGAGGACTGGATGTCGCGGACCTCGAACCCGGCCCGCTCCCGGCTCAAGCCGCCGGGGCCCAAGGCCGAAAGCCGGCGCTTGTGGGTCACTTCGGCCAGGCTGTTGATCTGGTCCATGAACTGGGAGAGCTGGGAGCTGCCGAAGAACTCCTTGAGGGCGGCGATGACCGGCTTGGAATTGATGAGGTCCTGGGGCATGGCCGAGGCCAGGTCGGCGGTGATCGTCATCTTCTCCTTGATCGTCCGCTCCATCCGGGTCAAGCCGATCCGGAAGGCGTTTTCGACGAGCTCCCCGACGGACCGGACCCGGCGGTTGCCGAGGTGGTCGATGTCGTCGACCGTCCCCTCGCCCTTGCGGAGCTTGAGGAGATACCGGATGACCTCGACATAGTCGAGAGGCTGGAGGACTTTCTCCTCGAGGGACGTCTCGAGGCCGAGCTTGATGTTGTACTTCAGGCGGCCGATCCGGCTGAAGTTGTACTTCTGGGGGTTGAAGAAGAGGGAATGGAAGAGGTTGGTCGCGCTCTCCATCGTGTGGGGCTCGCCCGGCCGGAGCTTGCGGTAAATTTCCGCCAGGGCCTGATGGGAGTCCTTGCGGAGGTCCTTGCGGAGGGTGTTGACGACGAGCGGGCCGGCGTCGTCCTCCGAGGGGAAGAAGACCTCGAACGGCTCGCCGCGGCCGATGAGGAGGTCGAGGGCCGTGTCGCCGATCTCCTCGATCGGCTTGACCTTGCCTTTGATCCCGGTCAGGGCGAAGGCGTTGGCCAAGTCCTTCCGGTCGACGGCGACCCGGGCGATGCCGGCCGCCCGAAGCTCCTCGAGCGTCTCTTCACCGACCTTCTTCCGGGCATGGACGATCGTTTTCCCGGACTTCGGGTCGGCGGCCTCCTCGGCCAGCGTCCGGCCGAGAAGAGCCGGGCCCACATCCCAGGTGAGCTTCCCGTCTTCCGGCGTGACCCGGACGACCCGGTGGAAGAGCCGGACGATGTCCTCGTCCGCGCCGAAGCCCAGGGCCCGGAGGAAGACGGACAGGAGGAATTTCTTTTTCCGGTCGAGGCGGACGTAAAGGTGGCCCTTGGCGTCGTATTCGAACTCGACCCAGGCCCCGCGGTAGGGGATGATCTTGCCGATGAAGAAGCCCTTCGTCTCTCCCGGCCGGAAGAACACGCCCGGCGACCGCTGGAGCTGGCTGACGACGACCCGCTCGATCCCGTTGAAGATGAACGTCCCCTTGTCGGTCATGAGGGGGATGTCGCCGAAGTAGACCTCCTGCTCCTTGATGTGCTTGAGGCGCTTGACCTTGGTCATCGCGTCCTTTTCCCAGGAAATGAGGCGGACCTTGAGCCGGAGGGGAACGGCGTAGGTGTAGCCCTTCTGGAGGCACTCGTTGGGGGTGTACTTCATCTTCAGGCCGACCCGGTCGCCGCAGTGGTCGCAGACGGGGACTTCGATTTTCCGGGCGGCGCCGCAGTAGGGACAGATTTCCTTCTCCGTCAACTCGGCTTCCCGGGGCAGCAGGGTCGCGCAGCCCTGGCACTTGGCTCGGGCGTTATCCACCCCCTTGAGCCGGCCGCACTTGCACTCCCAATTCCCGATGGAATAGCTGATGAAATCGAGCTGGGTCGTTTCCTTGAAGTCGGAAATCGGGAAGACGTCTTTGAAGGCGGCCTGGAGGCCGGTGTCTTTCCGCTCTTCGGGCAGGACATCCATCTGGAGATAATCGTTGTACGATCCCACCTGGATATCCAAGAGATCCGGCATCGGAAAGACCTGGCCGATCTTGGCGAAGTCGGTCCGCCGCCGGTTGACAGACGAAGACTGGTTATTCATGGACGCTCCCCTGGCGAGGGTTCGATCGGTTCCAACGGACGTTCGGGATGAGTCGCACCCGAGGCTCCCGTCGCACGCCGCGGGCTACTGGAGCTCGACCTGGGCTCCGACTTCTTCGAATTTTTTCTTCAAGGCTTCCGCTTCGGCCTTCGGCAGGGCTTCCTTGACGACCTTGGGGGCGCCGTCGACGAGGTCCTTGGCCTCCTT
>Ga0194112_10002338_pt1 | contig 27232 bp, 28 predicted proteins | sample TA2MahC400mmetaG_FD_146191 | JGI IMG/M metagenome (GOLD analysis project Ga0194112, IMG submission 146191) | Freshwater microbial communities from Lake Tanganyika, Tanzania - TA2015016 Mahale Deep Cast 400m | ecosystem: Environmental > Aquatic > Freshwater > Lake | place: Tanzania: Lake... | reverse complement strand
AATAGAGCTAATAAAGAGCCGCAGGAGCATCAGGGAATATCAGGATAAACCCGTACCCCGGAAGCTCCTGGAAAAACTGGTGGATGCCGCCCGTTTCGCGCCGACTGCCAGAAATGTCCAGCCCTGGGAATTTGTGGTGATTACCGAACCGGAAACTTTAAAGAAAATAGCGGCCCTGGCGGATAACGGCAGGTTTATGGCCTTGGCCAAAGCCGGTATTGCCGTATTTTGTTCCGACACCAAGTATTACCTGGAAGACGGCTGCGCGGCCACGCAAAATATACTCCTTGCCGCAACCGGCCTGGGCATTGGCTCCTGTTGGATAGCCGGCGATAAAAAACCTTATTGCGGCCAGGTCAGCGAATTATTGAATGTCCCGCCGGCATTTAAACTGGTCAGCCTCATCGCCTTGGGTTACCCTATGTCAGCAGACAACTTGCGGCCGGCAGAGAAGAGGAGCGCCAAAGAGATAATCCATTGGGAGAAATTTACATGAACAATGGAAAAAATTACCAGGAGGCGGATATGCGCATAGAAGAGCTGCAGGGCAAGTTAGTGCTTTTTAAATTTTCTGACGAGATCAGGGCGGACTTACCTCTTTTTCAGATTTACAAGGATGAAGTATGGGCGATGGTGACCGGCATTGACAACGAAGGTATCTGGATAGAAAACCCCGCTTATGAGCTGGGAATCTGGTGGGACGAAAAAGGCAATTTAATCCCGCAGGATAAACAGGTAAAGGAAAAAGTCAAAGCCAACATCCTTATCCCCTGGCGCTATATTAAGGCGCTGATGAGCGTTGATGATGAGCGTTTCCAAAGACTAAAAACCGACCGCCTGCCGGGCTTTAAGGTTTATCGTTAGGATGAAATCCTTTGTATTCTTTAGCCGCAGCGGCTGCATTTTGCCTTTATTGATAATTTTCAATCTGTTCTTGGGCTGGATTTTTTTCCGGCCGCTCTATTGGCTGGCAATAGAGGCAACGTTGATTTTGCTTTTTCTCCTCAACAGCTATATTCTGACGCGTAAGATAATTTCCTGCGCCGCCAGGCGCGACGGCGCGGTAGACGTGCAAGCAACAATTGTGGAAGAGAAACCGAAAAAACTTAATTAACCAAGGAGTAGAAAAATGGCTGGCTTTGATTTGTTGTTACTGGCGCCGGTAGGTTCCATCGCCGCGCTGATATTCGCGGCATATTTAGCGTTTTCTATTCTTAAAAAAGACCAAGGCAGCGACCGGATGAAAGAGATTGCCCAGGCAGTCAGGGTGGGGTCCAAGGCCTATCTTAAGCGGCAATATATGGGCGTATCTTTGTTCTTCTTAGTAGTCTTTTGCATCCTTTTAGTTTTAGCGTTGAAGAAATACCTGGTTATCTTTGTGCCTTTTGCCTTTTTGACCGGCGGATTATTTTCCGGCTTGTCCGGCTTCATCGGGATGAATATTGCCACCCAGTCTTCCAACCGCACTGCCGCCGCGGCAATGAAGAGTTTAAATTCGGGGCTGCGCGTGGCATTTTCCAGCGGCGCGGTTATGGGTTTGGTGGTAGTGGGGCTGGGGCTGTTAGATTTGAGCATCTGGTATTATTTTCTTAACCTTTATTACGGAAGCTATACTGTTCCCGCCTGGATGCCTGGGTGGCTTGGCCAGCATTTGAATTGGGTTTTTATGGGCCATCCGCTGCCTCTCGGTACGGACAAAATTACCGCGATTACTTCCACTATGCTTTGTTTTGGCATGGGCGCCAGTTCCCAGGCGCTTTTTGCGCGCGTGGGCGGCGGGATTTTTACTAAAGCCGCGGATGTAGGCGCGGATTTAGTGGGAAAGGTAGAGGCGGGAATCCCCGAGGATGACCCGCGCAATCCGGCGGTTATCGCCGACAACGTCGGAGATAATGTCGGGGATGTGGCGGGAATGGGCGCTGACCTTTACGAGTCTTATGTGGGTTCCATTGTGGCGACTTCGGCATTAGGCGTGGCCGCGGGTTTAGGCACAGCCGGGGTCACTGTGCCGATGGTCATGGCGGCAGTGGGCGTCATTTCTTCTATTATAGGAACATTTTTTGTCAGAAGTAAAGAACAAGCCGCGCAGAGCGTTTTGCTGGCGGCATTGCGTAAGGGCGTATTTATGAGTTCATTTTTAGTGGCGGTAATTTCCTTCTTTTTGGTCTGGAAGTCTTTGGGCTTGGGGCATATCGGCGTTTATTGGGCGGTATTAGCCGGCCTTTTAGCCGGGGTTTTGATTGGGCTTTGCACAGAATATTATACCTCCAGTAGTTTTAAGCCCACGCGCTTTATTGCCGACCAGTCCCTTACCGGGCCGGCCACGGTGATTATCGGCGGGCTGGCTGTGGGAATGATGTCCACCGCGCTTCCGGTGATTATCGTGTGCCTGGCAATAGTGGCAAGTTACTTTTTGGCAGGAGGCTTAACCAGCCCGGAAATGGGGCTTTATGGCGTAGCTATTTCCGCGGTGGGTATGCTTTCTACTTTAGGCATTACCTTGGCCACTGATGCCTATGGCCCGGTGGCGGATAATGCCGGCGGCAACGCCGAGATGTCGCATTTACCCCCGGAAGTAAGAAAGAGGACGGATGCCCTGGATGCATTAGGTAATACTACCGCGGCTACCGGCAAAGGTTTTGCCATTGGCTCGGCAGCCTTGACTGCCTTAGCCTTAATCGCGGCTTACCGCGACCAAGTTAATTTAATTGTCCAGCAGCGCGGACTGACTATGCATTTGGACTTAAGTATGATGAACCCCAAGATATTAGTCGGCCTATTCTTAGGCGGCATGCTTCCTTTTTTATTTTGCTCTATGACTATGCGCGCGGTGGGCAGGGCTGCAGGTAAAATTGTGATGGAAGTCAGGCGCCAGTTTAAAGAGATAATCGGGATAATGGAAGGCAGCGCAAAACCCGATTATGCCAAGTGCGTGAATATTGCCACCGCTGCCGCGCAAAAAGAGATGATTTTACCATCTCTGACCGCGATTATCGCGCCCATCGCGGTGGGGATATTAGTCGGTATTGACGGCGTAGCCGGGCTTTTAACCGGAGCGACTGTATCTGGTTTTGTGCTGGCGGTGATGATGGCCAATTCCGGCGGGGCCTGGGATAATGCCAAGAAATATATTGAGGAAGGCCATCACGGCGGTAAAGGTTCAAATGCCCACAAAGCCGGCGTGGTCGGCGATACCGTGGGCGACCCCTTTAAAGACACCTCGGGCCCAAGCTTAAATATCTTGATTAAACTGATGTCCATGGTTTCCATTGTCTTTGCTTCATTCATTATCTCTAATACGCTCTTTAAATAGCCCCAATTTTTGTTTGCGCCAGAAGTAACCGGGTAGTATAATACCCGGTATGGATGATTTGGAGTTTGTCCAGAGGTGCGTTGCCGCTGACAAGAAATCCTGGGATGAATTCGTCAATAAATATTCCCGCCTTATCTACAATTACATTCATAGCGTCTTAAAGATAAAAGGTTATCCGGCGACAGAAGAGGCTGTCAATGACCTGTTTCAAGAAATTATCCTCGCCCTGGTCAAAGATAATTTTAAAAGGTTAAGAACTTTTAAGGGCAGGAATGGCTGCAGCCTTGCCAGCTGGCTAAGGCAGGTCAGCGTTAACTTTACCATTGATTATATTCGTAGATTAAAACCCGCGGTTTCTATAGACGAGGAAGATGGCGCGGAATTGAGCTTGCGGGAAATATTACCGGATGAATCCGCCGGTATCAGGGTTGTGTTGAGCCATAAGGAAAGGCTTCTGCGTTTGGCGGAGTGCGTGGAAGCGCTGGGAAGAGATGACAAATATTTCCTGGAACTCCATATAAACCGGGGGTTGGCATTAGAGGATCTAATGGGGCATTTAAGAGTTTCCCGCGGGGCGATAGATATGCGTAAGTCCAGGCTAATGGAGCGCTTAAGGGAATGTTTTAAAAGCAAGGGTTTTGCGTTAGATTTATGATGTTTATACGTCTATTGAAGTGAGGACATAACTTATGGAGCGAGCACCCGGCCGTATCGGAACAGCCGGTGTGCCGCTTGTGCGGCAAGCGAACATAAGTTATTTGTCCGAACTTACCCAGCACTAATTTTATTAAACGCTTAAAGTTAACTCATAGGGGTTGCATTGGCATCATCCCTTATGAGATAGAGATAAGGCTTTATAAAAATTAGTGCTGGGTTAAATTCGCAGACGGCACTTTGTGCCTATGATTTATGTCGCCGCCTTCGGCGGGCTCCATAAATCATCTGCTCATTTAAGGAGAAAGTATCTATGGCAGATAGTTTTGAGAAATTAATCCAGTCAGCCTACGGTAAATGGAAGGCCGCCCAGAAAAGGCCGCAAGAGGCGCATCCGGACGAGGAATCTATGGCCTGTTTTTTAGAAAATAGATTGCCTGCGCCGGAGGCCGAACGCATTAAGGCGCACTTGGTCGCTTGCGATAGCTGCGCCGAGCTCCTTGAGCTGCAATTAAAAGTGAAAATAAGCAGCGAGAAACAGGTGCCTGAGGCAGCCCTGGCGCATGCAAAGAACCTGGTAGGCGCGCCAGATAAAGCTTCTATTTTAGAGATATTTTTAAGGGCTAAGGGAAAAACCTTGGAGTTACTGCAGGCCAGCGGCGATGTGCTCCTGGGGCAGGAATTAGTGCCGGCGCCCGCCTTACGCAGCCGCCAAATAAAAGATTTTAAAGACGAGGTTACGATATTAAAAGATTTTCAGGATATTAGGGTGGAGGCCAAGATCGACAATAAGGCCGGCCAGGCCTTTAGCTTAACCGTGGCCGTAAAGGAAAAATCCACCCAGAGAATATTGAAAGATTTAAGAGTTACCCTGATTAAGGATAATCTAGAACTTGAATCCTACCTGACTGATTCCGGAAGAGTTACTTTTGAGCATATCTTATTGGGCAATTATACCGTGGAGATATCCACGCTGGAGGCAAGGCTTGCCTCAATATTGCTGGAGATAAAAGCTTAGCCAGATTTTTAGTATGCCAGATAATAATATCCTGCTTTTAGAAATATTCAAAAAAGATTACCAGCTGGCAATGAGCCTTTTCCAGCAGGACGAACTTGCCTCTACCTTGCGGCACTATAGCCAGATAAGCGTATCATTTGACGAAATTAATAAATTCTGCCGGGAGATAATCTCTGCCTTAAACAGGGCCGCCAGCTCAGGCGCCCTTGAGGCGGAATCATTTGATAGTTTAAAAAAGACCGGCCAGTTGCTGTGGGACCATTTACTTACGCGGCAAGTTAAAGAGAAACTGGCGGCAGCGCCTATTTCAGACCTCGTCCTTTCTTTAGATGAAGAATTAATTAATATCCCCTGGGAACTTTTATATACCGGCAAAGATTTTTTATCGCTGAAGTTCAATTTAGGCAGGTTGGTCAGGACTAAGGCGCAAAGAACTTCCGCCCAGTATCGTAGTTTTTCCCGGACGCCCAGGATGCTGATCTTGGCCAACCCCACCAATGACCTGAAGTCCGCTTACCTGGAAGGCCTTTATATTAAAAATCAGTTTGATAAGAAAAGAAAAGACATCGGTATTAATTTTAAGTCCACTTATATAGATACGCTTTATGTAAAAAAGAATTTGCGCGATTACGATATCGTGCATTTTGCCGGCCACTGCGAATATGATTTAGGCCGTCCTGAAAATAGCGGTTGGGTTTTAAGCGACGGTAAGTTTACTGCCCAGGATATTCGCGCGTTGGGCGAGACCTTATCTTTGCCGACTTTAATCTTTTCCAACGCCTGCCATTCGGCAGGATTTACGGATAAGCCCTTGGGCGCGGATTATCAGCAGCAGGCTTATAGTTTGGCGGCGGCGTTTCTATTCTCCGGGGTCAGGCATTATATCGGCACAATCCGCAAAATAGAAGATCCGGCCAGCCTTTCTTTCGCCAGGGAATTCTACGGCTGTTTAATTTCCGGCAGGCCTGTTGGCGAATCTTTAAGGATCAGCCGTTTAAAATTAATCCAGGAACAAGGGGCCGCCGCTCTTAGTTGGGCAAGTTATATCCTCTATGGCGACCCGAGTTTTACCCTGTTTAAAATTAGGCCCAAGCCATCCTCAGGCGGATGGAAGCCAAATGTCAGGCGTTACAAAAAGCAGCTGGCCTGGCTGTCTTTAGCCGTGGCGGTTGCCTGTGTTTTTATATACCTATATATCCGCCTGCCTACCGCTAATCCCAGCGCTTACCTGTTATCCTTGCAGGCGCAAAAATTATTCCTTACCGGGAATAATCAGCAGGTTATTATTTTGGCGGACCGCATTATCCAAAAAGACCCTTTATTTCTGGCGGCCTATCCGTTGCTTGCCAATACCTACCAGAGGCTGGGGGATAAAAAGAATACCTTAAAGTATTATTTTGATTACCTGCGTTATAGCGAGAAAAAACAAGACAAGAAAAATTTGGCCGCGGCCTATACCGGAACAGGCTGGGCGTATCACCTGCAGGGAGATTATGCCAAGGCGCTGGATTTCTATAACCGGGCGTTGGCTTTAGCCCGGGAGAATAATGATAAATTGAATGAGGCGGATGTCTTAGGTAAGTTAGCCGTCTGGCATATGGATAAGAACGACAATGACAAGGCCTTGGAGTTACTTACGCGCAGCTCAAAGATTAATCTTGAAAGGCAAGAGTCCTATAAGCATAGGTATAATTTGGCCTGCGATTATTTTAATCTGGGTCTGGTTTTTACCAATAAAGATGATTTTGCCAGCGCGGAGGAATTCTATGACAAAAGCTTTAATCTGTTTGATAAGCTCAGGCTTAAATATGAATTAAGCGACTACTATTTTAATATGGGCGAAATTTACAGTTTCCGTAAGGAGTATTTTAAAGCCATAGATTTTTATAATAAAGGCCTGAAGATGGATAACCAGCTGGGCAATAAATTTAATCTGGCCAGCGACTATAATATGTTCGGCGAGTTATATATGGAAATGGAAAATTGGCTTGAAGCGGAGAAGTATTTTAATGAGGCCCTTGTCCTTTCCGCGCAGTTAGACGCGCAGCCGGAATTAGCCGATGCCTGTTATAACTTAGGGCTTTTATATAAACGCAAGAACCAAAAAAATAAAGCCCGGGAATATTTGCACCGGGCCCAGGAAATTTATCGTTCCTTAAATTCGCCTAAATATCAAGAAGCTAAAGAGAAGATTCTAGGCTTAGATAAACATTAGCCGCCATAAATAAGCTATAGTATGAAAGTCTATTCACAGCACGAAATAACCAATAATCAAGGTACAATCACCAAGCAAATCTCAATGACCAATAACCAATCACCAAACAAAGCGCTTCATAAACCTATTGTTTGGTTATTGGGATTTGGTTATTGGTCATTGTTTGGTTATTGTTTCTTGGTGTTTGGTTATTCCGCTATTTAACAACACATATTATACGGAGGATTGGCGATGGATGCGTACCTTCAGGAATTACAAAAGGCCCTGATGCCTTACTTGAACAGCCTGCAAAATTTTAATTTTTCCTACCTTAACCCGCTATTTTGGGTGTTTTTGCTGCTTTTGTTTCTTATCCTGTTGAAGATCTGGCAGGCCAGGAAAGCATTTTCTTTCTGCGCCATATTAGCGGTAATCCTGCTGGCTACCACTAAAATAGAGGAAGTCGTCGCCAGGGCGGTAACCGAAGCCGGCGGCGTTTTTGACCCCTTGGTAATAAGGATAGTTTCTATCGCTGTTATCATGGGCATCGCCCTGTATTATCTGATGATCAGGGAAGATTAAAAAGGAAAAAAATGAAAAAGATATTATTGTTAGTTTTAGCAGTATTTTGTATCGGTATGGCCGGTTGTTGTTCCATACCGCGCACCCTCAATTATAAAGAATTATACAGCTTTACTAGGAAAGAAGAGAAGATAAAGCGTAAGTTCGGCGGTAGTTATAGCGCCATATCAATCAAGGACTTTCGCGAAAATGAAAGGTATGATGAGGAGATGGCCGCCTTTAAGGAAAAAGTGGAGCAGTATATTTTGAGCCACCCGGATTTAAGTGAATCAGCAAAGAATAATTTGCGGCAGTTTAAAGTCAGTGCCGGCGCCAGCACCGAAGAAGTGGAATTATTGCTGGGTAAGCCGGACAGGGTCGCGGTAAATAAAGCCGATAACACAGGCCAGGTCTGGATTTATAAGATAAATAAAAGAAGCGATTTTACGGTAATTTTTCTGCCGGTATTTTTTGGCCATGAACAGTATTATTTGTATTTTAAGGATAATCTGCTGGCCTTGATAGAAAGGCATTATTTAGAGCAGACATTTTCCGCCACAGATTCAAGCAAGGACCTTAACCAGCTGAAGTAGCCCTGCCTAGCACCTCTCTTAAAAAAATCCTGTTAGATTTAGCCACCTGATACGTCTATTAGAAGTGAGGGCACAGGTTGTCCCTGCAGTAAAGCACTTCGTAGATTTCTTCGAAATCTACTCGTAACTGCAGGGATCAATTCGCACAAATAACTTATGTCGAAGAGTATTAAAATTAATACTCCATAAGTTATGTGCTCATTGAGAGGTGGTAAATGAAAAGCTATGCGATAGTTTTGACGCTGGTAGTTTTGTCGGTTTTTTCCTCTCTGGCCTGCGCTGATTTGGCCTGGGAGGACATAGGCAGGGGGAATTTGGGCTTGAGGGCTGTGTTGGTAGAAAGCGATAACCCTCAGGTTATTTACGCCGGGTCAACGCAGGGTATTTTAAAGAGCGAAGATAACGCGAAGAGCTGGAAGAATATTTTTCCGGCAAGAGGCTTAAATAAGGAGGTGAATTTTCTGTCGTTTGCCCCAGATGATAAAAATTCTTTATATGCCGCAACCGGAAACGGTTTATATTTGAGCTTGGACCGGGGGAAAAACTGGGAGAGGATATTTAAGGGGAAAAATTACCTTGAAAACGAATGCACGGCATTGGCAATTTTGCCCTCCGGCCTTTATCTGGGCACAATGGCAGGGTTATTTACCAGTAAAGACAGGGGGCGCTCTTGGCATAAAGAATCAGGCATTCTTAGCAAGGACCAGGTATTAAATATTGCCTGTAATTTGAGCGAACCGGATTATATTTACGTCGCCGGCTTAAACGGCGTGTTTAGGAGCGCTGATGCCGGGAAAAACTGGGAGAAGGTTTTTGGCAAAGATATAAATGGTAAGGCAGAGATAGAAGAAGAGAACGGGCAGGCAGAAGATCATTTTCATATAAATTATATCGCTATTGACGGGCGCAACTTGAATCATATTTATCTGGCTACTTCCAGGGGGGTTTACCAGAGCTGGGATAGGGCGGGGATATGGGATGCGCTATCTGATTACGGCTTGCTGGATAGAGAGGCGAGGTTTTTATTAGTTTCTTATGAGTCGGTGCTTTATGCGGTTAGCGGGGCGGGGATATTCAGATACCAGCAGCAAAGATGGTTTGAGTTATCATCAGGCCTGGCCGCGCAGAATATAAATTCGCTTTACCTGGACAGGCAGGCCAACCTGTATGCCGCAGGCCAGCAGGGATTATTCAGGGCGAATATCGCTTTTTCTCGTGACGACTGCGGGAATAACGCCACAGTGTTATATTGTCAAGATGAGCCGGAAATTAGCGCGGTGCAAAACGCGGCAATTAAATATGCGGAGGTTGGGCCGGAAAAGATTTTACGTTGGAGGAAGGAGTGCAGGATGAAGGCAGCCCTTCCCAGGTTGAGTATTGGCATAGACAGGTCAAAGAGTACTAATTACGAGATTTATACCAGCGCGACCGCCAAGTATGCCTACGAGGGGCCGTGCGATAGAACTTACGGGTGGGATATAACCTTAAGCTGGGAACTGGGTGATTTAATCTGGAGCGATAATCAGACTTCCATTGACGCGCGCTCAAAGCAAATGGTGGAGCTGCGCGATGATATCCTGGATGAGGTAACCAGGTTATATTTTGAACGGCTGCGGCTTAAAATGGAATTAGGCAATCTTTCTATTGAGGATAGGAATAGGCGCCTGGAAAAAGAATTGAAAATCAAGGAGCTGACGGCAATGCTTGACGCGCTTACCGGCGGCTATTTCTCCCAACAACTTAAAACCAAGACCGGGTCTTGATACGCTTGACAAGACCGGGTCTTAGCTTTTGGGTTATTAAATATATTGAAAGAGGGGATATTTAACAGTACAATAAGTGAGTGCATAAGTTATGGGGCGCGTTACCCGAGCTTATCGGAAAGCTCGGTATGCCGCTTTCTGCGGCAAGCGCTACATAACTTATATGCACGAACTTAGCCAGCACTAATTTTATACAACGCTTAAAGTTAGCTCATAGGGGTTGCATTGGCATCAACCCTTATGAGATAGAGATAGGGCTTTATAAAAATTAGTGCTGGGTTCAATTCGCACAGTGACTTACTCACGCTATCGCGTTCGTAAGTCACGTGCTCATTGAAGGAGGTCAATATGCCGCAGAATGTCGTTCCGCTGTTCATTCCCGTAGTTATCTTCTTGCTGATTATTCTGGTTATCCATAGGATTGAGAACCGCGCCGCCAGGCAGACAATCTATAATAATTTCCCATTCTTTAAAGAAGCGGTGGATAGCTTTCAGATGAAGATGGATAATCTTTTCGCCCGCGTAAAAGCGCTGGAGAAAAAAGTAAACGAGCTGGAGCGTAAGATAGTTTAACCCTCCGTGAAAATCTCCTTGCATTTCCGGCCTATTTGTGATAATTTATAAAACTATCCCCATCATTTAATCCTTTTTTAAGATGTCTTTATTGCATTTAACGGATACTAATTTTAAAAAAGAAGTCTTGGAATCAAGCCTGCCGGTCTTGGTGGATTTTTGGGCTATCTGGTGCGGCCCCTGCAGGATGATTTCGCCCATCATTGAAGAATTGGCCAGGGAGTACGCCGGCAAGGTCAAGATTGGCAAGGTCAATGTGGACGAAAACCCGAAAACCGCTACCCAATACGGCATAATGTCAATTCCTACCCTGCTGTTTTTTAAGAACGGTAAAATTACGGACCAGGTAGTGGGCGCTTTAAGCAAGGTGGAACTGAAGCGCAGGATAGAAGAAAGCCTCTAAAGGAAGGGCGAGGTGAAGAGAGTCTTTATCGCGGCTACCAAGCAGAATGACGGCAAGACCACGGTTTCCCTGGGGCTCATCCGTAATTTTCAAGAGAAATTCAAGAACGTCGGTTTCATCAAGCCCATCGGCCAGCGCTACCTGGAAGAAGAGGGCCTGAAGATTGACGAAGATTCCCTGCTTATTGAGGAGGTCTGCGGGATAAAGTGCGGGCTTAAAGATATGAGCCCGATTGCCGTGGAAAAAGGCTTTACCGAGAAGTATATTGTCCGCGCGGACAAACAGTCAATTACTAGGCAAATCAGGGATTCCTTCCGCCGGGTTTCCCAGAGGCAGGACCTGGTCGTGATTGAAGGCACCGGCCATGCCGGAGTGGGTTCTGTATTTGACCACTCTAACGCGATGGTGGCCAGGCTATTGGGCTCAAAGGTAATTATTATTTCTTCCGGAGGCATCGGCAGGCCGATAGATGAGATAATGCTCAATAAGGTGTTCTTTGAAAAACAGGGGGTCAAGGTATTGGGCGTGATTGTAAATAAGGTCCTGCCGGAGAAGTTTGGTAAAATCAGCCGTCTGGTCAGGAGGGGCCTGGCCAGAAAAGGCATCAATGTTTTGGGCGTTATTCCTTACTGCCCCGCGCTTTCCTATCCCACTGTAGAGCAGATTTTAGAAGAGACGAATTTTGAGCTTTTATGCGGCAAGAATTATTTGGAGAATTATATTTCACGGGTAATCGTGGGCGCGATGCGGCCCCATGACGCCTTAAAATATATTGTTGACGACAGCCTGATTATCACGCCGGGCGACAGGAAGGACATGATTAAGGCCGCGTTATTGGCGCGCAGGCAGGACAATAAGGAAAGGCTGAAAGTATGCGGAATAATTTTATCAGGAGGGATTGCCCCCGGCCCGGAAATTATGGAGGCGTTGAATAAGGCTAATATTCCGGTGTTATTGGCCAAAGCCGATACTTACGCCGTGGCCTCCTGCATTCACGATTTAACCGTCAAAATAAGGCCGCTGGATACGGTTAAAGTTAACGCGGCAATAAAATTAATTAAGGATAATGTGGATTTGGAGAGAATAGCGAAAGGAATTTAACGTGGATACCATTACCAGGATTCGCAATAAAGCAAAGGCCGGCTTAAAGACTATTGTGCTGCCGGAATATGAGGATAGCCGGGTCGTGGAGGCGGCCAAGGTTATTGAGCGGGAAGGGTTGGCCAAGGTTTTACTTTTGACCCCCGACAAGATTAATCCGGCGGATAAGGAAAGTTATATCCAGCAGTTTTACCAGATGCGTAAAGCAAAAGACCCGGACATTAATAAGATCAGGAAAATGTTTGACGATTCGCTTTATTACGCGGCGATGATGGTGCGTAAGGGCCAGGCCGACGGTTTTGTGGCCGGGGCCAGCCACACTACTCCCGATGTGGCCAGGAGCGCGATCTGGTGTTTGGGCGTGGATAAACATATCAGTATCGCTACCAGCGCCTTTATTATGGAGGTGCCGGGTTCTGATTTGGGCGAGAAGGGGACGTTTATCTTTGCCGATTGCGCGATTATCCCCGATCCTAATTCCCGGCAGCTGGCCTGTATTGCCCTGGTCTGCGCAGAATTAGGCCGGAAAGTTTTAGAGATGACCCCTCGCGTGGCCTTCTTGAGTTATTCCACCAAGGGTTCAGCTACAGGCAGGGGGATTGAAAAGATAACCGAGGCATTAAAATTAGTCAAGACAATGGCTCCGGAATTAATCTTTGACGGCGAATTGCAGGTGGACGCGGCGATTGTCCCGGAGGTAGCCCAGATAAAGTATCCGCATAGCCCTGTCGGCGGCAAGGCAAACGTATTGATATTCCCCAGCCTGGAAGCAGGCAACATTAGTTATAAACTTGTCCAGCGTTTAGCCAATGCCCGCGTAATAGGGCCTTTAATTTTAGGCCTGAGCCATCCTTGCAGCGATTTATCCCGCGGCTGTTCCGTGGATGATATTGTGGATTGTGTGGCGACTACGGCAGTCAGGGCGCAATAATATAAGTCACAAGTCACAAGTAAAAAGTCACAAGTCACAAGCTAAATAAATAAGAATATGCGTATATTGGTTATAAATAGCGGCAGCTCTTCCATAAAATATAAGCTTTTCAAGATGCCTCAAGAGAAGCTTATCTCTAAAGGGCTGATTGAGCATATCGGAGAAAAAGGCTCTGTAATCCACGACCATTATGCCGGCCTGAAGATGATTTTAGAAAAGATTAATTCGTTTGGCGCGGTGGGCCACCGGGTAGTGCACGGGGGAGAGGCATTCCAGAGGCCGGTATTAATTGATAACGCGGTGGTGCGTAAAATAAGGCAGCACTGTTCTATCGCGCCGTTGCACAATCCGGCGAATTTAGCCGGAATACTGGCTTGCAAAAAATTATTACCCGGCCTAAAGCAAGTAGCGGTCTTTGATACCGCCTTTCATCAGACCCTGCCTGACTACGCCTACATCTACGGCCTGCCTTACGGCTATTACCAGAAATTAGGGATCAGAAAATACGGTTTCCACGGCACCAGCCATGAATACGTGGCGCACGAGGCAGCCCGCAGGCTCAAAAAACCGCTTCATAGATTAAAAATTATTACCTGCCACCTGGGCAACGGCTGCAGCATTGCCGCGGTAAATAAAGGAAAGTCCGTGGATACCAGCATGGGGATGACGCCCCTGGAAGGCCTGGTTATGGGGACGCGTTGCGGGGATATTGACCCGGCCCTGGTTACTCACATTATGAGGAAGAAAGGCCTTGATATCGCTGGAATTGAAGATATCTTAAATAAAGCCAGCGGCCTGGCGGGGGTATCCGGGATAAGCAATGATATGCGCGCGTTGCTCAGCCGGGCCAAGGCCGGCAATAAACGCGCCAGGCTGGCAATAGATATTTTTATTTATCGGATAAAAAAATATATCGGCGCTTACGCGGCGGTTATGGGCGGCTGCGATGTTTTAGTCTTTACCGCCGGTATCGGCGAAAACCAGCCGGAAATAAGGGCCAGGGCCTGCCGCGGGATATTTGATTACTTTAAGACAAAGCCCGCGATTTTGGTTATTTCTACCGATGAAGAATTAATGATTGCCCGCCAGACATATGGTTTGATTAGGGAAGATTAGCGTGATAGAGGTTAAAAGTCACAAGTCACAAGTCCAACGCAAAATTCAAAAGTTTTTAATTTTGGATTGTTATTTTGCATTTTGATACTTGTGTTTTGGATTTCGTGGGCCCTTGCCCAAGAAAAGAGGGGGGCTAATATGAAAAAAATAGCGATGATTATTGCCGAAAGCGCTTTTCGCGACGAAGAATTTCTCGTGCCCAAAGGGATTTTTGAGAAAAACGGCATAGAGGTAACCGTAGCTTCTACCAGCCTTGCAGAGGCCAGGGGGAGCTTGGGCGCTAAAGTTAAGCCCGATATCTTAGTCAAAGATATAAACGTAGAAGACTTTGCTGCCCTAGTCTTTGTGGGCGGAGGGGGCGCCAGCCAATATTGGGACGACCCTTTATCCCATAAGCTGGCGCAAGACGCCCTTAATGGCAACCGGATTGTGGCTGCGATTTGTATCGCGCCGGTGACTTTAGCCAGGGCAGGTATTTTAAAGGGCAGGCGCGCCACAGTTTTTCCTGATGAGGCGCAGGAACTGGAGGCCGAGGGAGTAAATTATACCGGCGCAGCCGTAGAAAAAGACGGCAATATTATTACCGCTTCCGGCCCTGCCGCAGCCAAGGCCTTTGCGGAAGAAATAATAAAAGCAATAAATGCGAAATAACCAAACGCCAAATTACAATAACCAAATAATCATCAATAACCAAATCCCAATAACCAAACATAAAAGTTTGGTGATTGGCGGCTTGGATATTGGAATTTATTTGGTGATTGGTACTTGGTTATTGGTGATTTCGTAATAATTGATTTTATCAGGGGGTATAAATATGCTCAGGACAATTTTAAAATCCAAGATACATAGGGTGCGTGTTACTGAGGCAAACCTTTATTATGAAGGCAGCGTAACCATTGATGAAAAATTAATGCAGGCGGCGGATATTATTGAGGGCGAGAAGGTGGAGGTATTTAATTTGAATAACGGCCACCGCCTGGAAACTTACGCCATTAAAGGCAAGGCTAATTCCGGAGTGATTTGCCTTAACGGCCCGGCCAGCCGCGGCGCCTGCGCAGGCGACGAGGTAGTGATAGTTTCTTACGTGCTCGCGGATGAGCAGGAAGCAAAAAAGATAAAGCCCAAAATTATTAAAGTTGATGCCCGAAACCACATTAAAGATTAGGCTCTTTGGCGAACCCATCTTAAGGCGCAAGGCAAAGTTAATCCAGCAGGCCGCCCTTTTTCACCGTGATATTTTAAGCAAGATGGCGCAATTAATGTACGCCGCGCAAGGCATAGGCCTGGCCGCGCCGCAGGTAGGCGTTAACGAAGCGATGATTGTGGTGGATATCGGCAGCGGCCTTTACAAGATGATAAACCCCAAAGTGATAAAAAAAGATGGCTCCCAGGTAACGGAAGAGGGCTGCCTAAGTATCCCGGGCGTATGCATAAAGGTCAGGCGCGCCAGAAAAGTAACAGTGCGGGCGCAGGATGAATTCGGCCAGCCCATGACTGTGGAGGCCGAAGGGCCGCTGGCCTGCGTTTTTCAGCACGAGATAGACCACCTGAAAGGCAAGCTCATAGTGGATTACGCCTCATTTTTCCAGAGGATGAAAATAAAAAGTAAATTAGAGGCGTTGAGGGAGAAGGCCAAGGATGAAGAGCTGTCCGAACCAAAAACAAAATCTTGTAAATTGCAATTGTAGTTATAATCCTTGTTCCCGTAAGGGCGTCTGTTGCGAATGCATCCTTTACCATAGGAATCGCCAGGAACTGCCTGCTTGTTATTTTTCGGCAAGCGCGGAGAAGGCTTACGATCGCTCCGTAGATAATTTCGTGAGATTGAAAAGATGAGCAAGCTCCCCAGCTGGTTTAAGCAGGAGATTCCCGACACTGCCACTTTAGACCGGGCGCAAAGGTTATCCCAGTCCGGCGTGCGCACAGTATGCCAGGAGGCCCTTTGCCCTAATTTAAGTTTTTGCTTGCGCAGGCGCAGTTTTACTTTTCTTATCCTGGGGAATACCTGCACGAGAAACTGCCGGTTTTGCGCGGTGGGCAAATCCGCTAATAAAACTTTGTGCCTGGATAGAGGCGAACCGGCGCGCGTAGCCAAGGCGGTAAAGGACTTCGGGCTGGATTACGTCGTAATTACTTCGGTTACGCGTGATGATTTGGCGGACGGGGGCGCGGAAATATTCGCCCGGACCATAGAGTCGCTGCGCCAGATAAGCGCCAATATTAAAGTAGAGGTATTAATACCTGATTTCGCCGGCCGGATCCTTAGCCTTAAAGTTGTCCTGGATGCCCGGCCGCATTTAGTCGGGCATAATATTGAGACGGTGAAAAGGCTCTATAAAGATTTACGACCGGAAGCGGATTATCAGCTTTCACTGGATATCTTAAAAAAAATAAAGGAGATTCAGCCGTTAATTGCCACCAAATCTTCCATAATGCTGGGGCTGGGGGAGGGCGAGGAGGAAGTGATAACCGCAATGCAGGATTTACTAAATTCAGGGTGCGATATCCTGACTTTAGGACAATACCTGCCTCCGTCAAAGAGCCATTACCCGGTAAAGGAATTTATTAATATTGAGCAATTTGAATATTACCGCGTTATCGGGCTGGGTTTAGGTTTTAAGTCAGTGTTAGCCGGCCCCTTAATAAGAAGTTCCTATGGGGCGCAAGAATTATATGAAAGCACAATTATAAGTAATTAGAAATTGTGTAATGTGTAAACCCCGTTAGACCCCGACCTAAAGGCCGGGGCTTTCTGGGTCTAACGGGGTAAAGTGTAACGTGTAATGTGGGTGTAAGGCAAAAGAATGTGTAATGGAAAAATAAGGCTTAAGCATTTCCATTACACATAGCACCATTACACCAGCGTTACACATTACACATTTAACGTTACACAGAAAGAAGTTATTGAAATACGATGTATGACTTAATTATTGTAGGCGCCGGGCCCGCGGGTTTAGCCGCCGCGCTTTATGCCGGAAGATACCGGCTCAATACCCTTATCTTGGAAAAGATGGCAGCCGGAGGCCAGATTGTCCTTTCCCCCAGTATTGAAAATTTTCCGGGGTTTCCCGGCGGCATATCTACGGAAGAATTAACCGCCAGGTTCCACAAGCAAGTTGAGGATTCAGGCGTCAAAATTGAAATAGCGGAAGTTTCCGCCGTATCCAGCCACATTGAAGGCGGCTCGCCGGTTTTTGATATTAAGACAGAAGGCCGGCCTTACCAGGCAAGAGGCGTGGTTGTGGCTGTCGGCGCCAGGGCCAAGCCGCTGGGCATCGCGGGAGAAACTAAATTTATCGGCCGGGGGATTTCTTACTGCGCTACCTGCGACGCCCCATTGTTTAGAAATAAGGATGTGGCGGTAATCGGCGGCGGAGATAGGGCAATAGAAGAGGCGATTTTTTTAACTGGCTATGCCCGGACAGTTTACCTGGTGCATCGCCGGCAGGAATTGCGGGCATCCCAGATTTTGGTGGAAAAGGCAAAGAGTATCGCCAAGATTAATTTTCTCCTGGATAGCGCGGTAGAAGAAATTCAGGGGCAGGATAAGGTAGAGCGGATTTTAGTGAAGAATATCAAGACAAATGCAGCCAAACAGGTTTCCTGCCAGGGGGTGTTTATCTTTGTGGGGATAACTCCAAACACGGATTTTTTAAAGGGGTTTCTGGAGATGGACGAGGGAGGTTTTATCGTCACCGACCAGCAGATGAAGGCTTCCACGCAAGGGGTGTTTGCCTGCGGAGACTGCCGGCAGAAGGCTTTATACCAGGTGATTACTGCCTGCGCTGACGGCGCGGTAGCCGCGCATTCTTTCCACAAATATTTAGTGAGGACATAAGTTATGGAGCACGTTACCCGAGCTTTCCGATAAGCTCGGGTAGCGTGTTCGTAAGTTATGCGCTCATTGAAGATGAATAAATTTCCTAAGCGCGATAAAAAAATAGTCAATTGGGTGAATAAGATGGCCGAGCTGTGCCAGCCCGAGAAAATAGTCTGGATAGACGGTTCTCAGGCGCAAAAGGAGGCCCTGGAAAAAGAGGCGATAGCCGACGGAGAGATTATTTCTTTGAATCACAATGAGCTGCCGGGGTGTTTTTTACACCGCAGCGCGCCCGATGATGTGGCCCGCACCGAACACCTTACCTTTAATCTGCAGCCGGAGAAAGCGCGATGCCGGCCCCACCAATAACTGGATGTCTCCCAAGGCGGCCTATAAAAAGGCGAAGGAAATCTTTAAGGGCGCGATGCAACAAAGGACAATGTATGTCATTCCTTTCTCTATGGGGCCGGTAGGCTCGCAATTCAGCAAAATCGGCGTGGAATTGACGGATTCGCGCTATGTGGTTTTGAATATGTTGATTATGACCCGCGCCGGAGAGGCGGTGTTAAGGCAATTAGAGAAAGAGGCGGGTTTTACTAAGTGTTTGCATTCTAAGGCGGGCCTGGATATCAACAAGAGGTTAATCCTGCATTTTCCCGAGGACAATACAATTTGGAGCGTAGGTTCAGGCTATGGCGGCAATGTGCTTTTGGGCAAGAAATGCCTGTCGCTGCGTATCGCCAGTTTTATCGCCAGAAGGGAACGCTGGCTGGCCGAGCATATGCTGGTTATGGGCATAGAAGAGCCCAACGGGCATATTGAATATATCGCCGCGGCTTTTCCCAGCGCCTGCGGTAAGACTAACCTGGCGATGTTAGTCCCTCCGGAAGGGTTAAAGATAAAGGGGTACAGGATATGGACGGTGGGCGATGATATTGCCTGGATGCGCATTGATTCCGATGGGTCACTCTGGACGATTAATCCCGAGACGGGATTTTTCGGCGTGGCCCCGGGAACAAATTCCCATACTAACCCGGCGATGCTGGAAACAATTAAAAAAAATACCATTTACACCAATGTCCTGCTTAAGCCGGATAACACAGTCTGGTGGGAAGGCGCGGACGGAGAAGTTCCTGCCGGCGGCATTGATTGGCGCGGCCTGCCCTGGAAACCGGGGATGCTGGACAATAACGGCAAGCCGGTTTTAGGCGCCCATCCGAATAGCCGCTTTACCGCTCCGATTGTAAATTGTCCTACTGCCTCTTTTCGTTTAGAGCAGCATCACGGGGTGCCGATTTCCGCTATCGTCTTTGGCGGCCGCAGGCAGCACCTGGCTCCTTTAGTTTATGAGTCTTTTAATTGGCAGCACGGCGTATTTATCGGCGCGACTATGGCTTCTGAGCTGACCGCCGCGCAGGTAGGTAAAATAAGGCACCTGCGGCGCGACCCGATGGCCATGCTTCCCTTTTGCGGTTATAATATGGCGGATTATTTCCGGCACTGGTTAGAGATGGGCAAGGGGATGCGCAGGCCCCCTAAGATTTTTCACGTAAATTGGTTCAGGACAGACGCCGCCGGGGACTTTTTGTGGCCGGGATTCAGGGAAAACCTGAGAGTCCTGGAATGGATATTAGACCGTTGCAATAATAAAGTAGAGGCAACCCGGGCCCCGATAGGCTATGTGCCCAGGGCCTCGGATATAGATATGACCGGTTTGGAATTACCCGGCGGCGCATTGGAAAAGCTGTTGGAGATAGATGAAAAAGCATGGCTGGAGGAGCTGGCCGGGATAAAAAAGTTTTTTCAGCAGTTTAAGAAAAATTTGCCCAAAGAATTATGGCAGGAGTACGAGGATTTACATTCGCGCCTAACTCATGGATGAAGCGGTTTTATTAAATACGGATTTTAAGGGCCTGAAACTTTATAAACGCGGCAAGGTAAGAGATGTTTATGATTTGGGTAGCCAGCTGTTGATTATTTCTACCGACCGCATCTCTTGTTTTGACGTAGTTTTACCTTGCGGCATCCCATATAAAGGTAAGGTCTTAACCGGCCTGTCCTGTTTCTGGTTTAGTTTTATTAAGGATATCATCCCGCACCACCTTATCACCGCCGATATAAATCAATACCCCGCCCAGCTGAAAAAATATAAAGAGCAATTAGCCGGCCGTTCTATGCTGGTGGCAAAAACCAGGCCTCTGGCAGTGGAATGTGTAGTCAGGGGGTATTTGTCCGGCTCAGGATGGAAGGAGTACCAAAAGGAGCAATCTATCTGCGGGATAAAGTTACCCCCGGGCCTGCGGGAATCAGACAAGCTTGACCGGCCGATATTTACTCCCTCTACCAAGGAAGATAAGGGCCATGATATCAATATTGACCAGAAAGGCGCGGAGAACCTAGTCGGCAAGGATAACGCCGATAAAATAAAAAAGACCAGTATAATGCTTTATGAAAAGGCAAGGGACTATGCCTTGACGCGCGGGATTATTATTGCCGATACCAAGTTTGAGTTCGGGGTAGATAATGATAAAATCATCCTCATTGACGAAGCGCTGACGCCGGATTCTTCGCGTTTTTGGCCCCAGGACCAATACCAGCCAGGCCGGCCGCAGCCCAGCTTTGACAAGCAGTTCGTGCGGGATTACCTGGAGAGTTTAAATTGGGATAAGCAGCCGCCGGCGCCGGGATTGCCCGAAGAGATTGTGGAAAAGACAACGCAGAAATACCTGGAGGCGTATAAAAAACTAACCGGCCGCAGCCTGCAGTAGGGGTTTTTAATGAAATTCTTTAAAAAAATAGTCTCTCTGTTGTTCAGGGTCGCCATCAGCGTTATCCTGCTGTTTTTTCTCTTCCAGCAGGTGGACAGAAAGAGCCTGTTGGGGATTATAAAAAACGCGAGATTAGACCTGTTGTTGTTTGCTTTTATTATTTTTTTCTTTTCTTATTTATTCTGCCTGTTGCGCTGGGAAATGTTGTTGAAAGCGGTGAAAATTCACCTTAGCCTGAAAAGGATAGTGATGTCTTTTGCCGGAGGCGTATTCTTCAGTTTATTCCTGCCTTCAACTATCGGCGGAGACCTGGTGCGCAGCATTGACCTGGCAGTGCATACCAGGAGGCCCCGCGAAGTAGTCGCCACGGTCTTACTGGACAGGTTAAGCGGCTATATCGGCCTGGTAATTTTGGCGTTATTGAGCTTGTTATTCGGCTGGAAATTGATGAAAGATAAGAGCATTTTACTTTCCGTAGTCATAATCACCGCCTTATTAGTGGTTATACTCTTGGCGTTATTCAACAGATTTATCTATTTCAGGGTAAACCGGCTTTTACATTCGCCCACGGCAGGCAGGCTCAGGGCTGCCATAAAGAATTTGCATCAGGAGATACACTATTTCCGCCACCACCAGAAAGTCATAGTGAATAATTTAATTCTGTCCGTCCTGATACAAATGGTTACGCCCCTGACTTTTTTTGTTATTGCCTTGTCTTTAGGCATAAAGTTAAACATTGCCTACTTTTTTATATTCTTGCCTATAATCGGGGCCATTACCTTGTTGCCTATCTCTATCGGCGGTTTAGGCCTGCGGGATGCGACTGTGATATTCTTTTTTGCCAAGGCCGGCTTAGGCAAAGACATGGCTTTTGCGATGTCGCTTTTAAATTTTGTTTTTATCCTGATATACGGAGCGCTGGGAGGCCTTATCTATGTCCTTACAGTACGTCATCGACGCTTACAACATCATCCACCACTCCATCTTCAACCGCAGCAATAAAGATACTCAAGATCCGCGCCAGGCCCTTTTAAGGCTTATCCAGGAAAAAAGATTAACCGGAAGCCCGAAAAATAAGGTTATTCTGGTTTTTGACGGTTATCCTGCCTGCGCCTCCGTAGAGAGCCAAAAATCCGATAATATCAGTATTATATTTTCCCGCAAAATCAGCGCCGATGATAAAATCAGGCAGATACTTGATGAATCCGGCAACCTTAAGAATACCGTCGTGGTATCTGACGATAAAGAAGTCAAATTCTTTGCCCGGGCCTGCGGGGCAAGGGTATTGGGGGTAGCGGAGTTCGCGGCAGAAAAAGAAAAACCGCAGGATAAAGACGCCTTTGAATTTAAGCTTAGTTACAGCCAGATGCACCGGATTAACCAGGAGTTAAAAAAGATATGGTTGCCAGACAAGGCGACTTCTTAAAATTTTTAGGCACAGCCGGAGCGCGTTTTGTGATGATAAAGCAGTTGCGCGCCTCCGGGGGGATCTGGATTTCCTGCCGCGGGACAAATATCCTGGTTGATCCCGGGCCGGGAAGCATTGTACGCTGCGCCGCCAGCCGCCCGAAATTAGACCCGTCTAAATTAGACGCGGTCATACTTACCCACCGCCACCTGGACCATTCGGGAGACCTCAACGTGATGATTGAGGCAATGACCGAGGGGGGATTTAAAAAGAGGGGAGTGGTTTTTTGCCCGGGTGACGCGATAGGGGATGATTCCGTGATATTAAGGCACGTGATGAATTTCCCGGAAAAGATAGAAATTTTAAAAGCAGGCCAGGGCTATCAGGCGGGGAATTTTGAATTTACCACTTCTATGCGGCATATCCATCCTGTAGAGACATACGGAATAAAATTCCGGATAAATAAGGCAAGCGTCGCGCTGCTTACCGATACTAAGTATTTCCCGGAATTAGAGAATTTTTACAAAACCGATATTTTAATTATCTGTGTTGTTTTCTACGAGCCGCGCCCGGAGATAGAACACCTCAGCCTTGCCGACGTTGAGGAAATTATCCGACGGATAAAACCAAAGCAGGCGATACTGACGCATTTCGGGATGGGGATGCTTAAGGCCAAGCCCTATATCCAGGCGGAAAAGTTGTCGCAGAAGCTGGATTGCCGGGTACAGGCCGCCTCTGACGGAATGACCATAATTTTTTAGATTTTTCTTGACATAACCCGATAATCGTGTTATAGATATAAAAAATAACAGCAGTATAAACCAAAAGGAGGTGGTTAGATGAGTGATTGGCAGGTAGTTTTATTAGAGCCAGCCAAGGCAGTTCTTGCTCAGATTAGTCAATTCTTGGTGAATTTGCTCCTTGTGGTGATTATCCTCATCATCGGTTGGATTATTTCCAAGGTTATCAAGGCGATGGTCACCCAGATATTAAGGGCGGTAAAACTTGATGTGATTTCCGACCGCATTGAACTGGACAACCTATTAGCCAAGGGCGGCATCAAATACTCTCTTTCCGAATTAATAGGTGTCATCTGCTATTGGTTGGCGCTCCTGGTTACTTTTGTGGTTGCCATTAACGCTATAGGTTTGACCGTTGCCGCTGATTTATTAAACCGTATAGTCCTCTATATACCCAATGTCATCGTGGGAATATTTATTTTAATTATGGGTATATTCGTAGCCACATTGTTGAAAAATATCGTGCAGACCGCGGCCTCTAACGTTGGCTTAGCTCAGGCGAGTTTCCTTGCCAACCTTACCGAGGTTCTAATTGTTACTTTCGCGGTATTAATGACCTTAGAGCAGCTGAAAATCGGCGTCCGCGTCACCGAGATAACAGTAAGCATCGTATTAGGCTCTATAGGGCTGGGTTTGGCTTTGGCCTTTGGCTTGGGCTGTAAGGATATTATGGCCAAGCTCGTTGCCGAAGTAGTGGATAAGCTGAAAAAGAAATAATGCGTTTTTAAGTTATTGTTTTAAACCCCGCACTTTCATCTTGAAGGTGCGGGGTTAATTTTATATGGATAAAAGAAGCGGTAAAACTATGGCTAAAGATCCTATATGCGGCATGGAAGTAGATGAAGCTACGGGTATAAAATTAGAGAAAGACGGCAAGGCCTATTACTTTTGCAGCGAAAGCGACAGAAATGAATTCCTTGCGCAGGGCCATGCCGGACAGGCGGCCGGCGCCGGCCATACCGCCCATCACGGCCATATGGCCGCTGATTTCAGGAAAAGATTCTGGGTTTCTCTGGCGTTTACTATACCTATAGTTATATTTTCACCGATGATTCAGGAATTTTTTGGCCTGGAGAAGGCGGTTAGCTTTCCGGGCTCTATGTATGCGCTGTTCGGCTTATCCTCCGCCGTATTTTTTTATGGCGGCCTGCCTTTTTTAAGGGGGCTTTTTGATGAATTGAAAGAAAAACAACCCGGTATGATGACTTTAATCGGGATAGCGATTGTCACGGCATATGTTTATAGCGCCGCGGTGGTTTTCGGCCTAAGTGGAAAGGAATTTTTCTGGGAGCTGGCAACCTTAATTGACATTATGCTCCTTGGCCACTGGATAGAGATGAGGTCGGTAATGGGCGCTTCGCGCGCCCTGGAAGAATTAGCCAGGCTGATGCCTTCTGCGGCCCATAAGATAATGCCGGACAGCAGCGTAAAAGATGTGCCTTTAGGTGAATTGAATGTCCGCGACAGGATTATCATAAAGCCGGGAGAAAAAATCCCTGCGGATGGCGATATAATTGAGGGCGATAGCTCGGTTAATGAAGCGATGCTTACCGGCGAATCTAAGCCGGTAACTAAGGCCAGGGGCGATGAGGTTATCAGCGGCTCCATTAACGGCGAAGGCGCATTGACCGTTGAGATTAAGAAAACCGGCAAGGATTCTTTTCTTTCACAGGTAATTGAATTAGTCAGGCAGGCCCAGGCCACCAAGTCAAGGACGCAGGACCTGGCCAACCGCGCTGCCTTATGGCTGACAATCATAGCCATTTCCGCAGGCGCGATAACCATTTTTACCTGGCTGGCGTTAATACATAAAGACTTTGCCTTTGCCCTGGAAAGAGCGGTAACCGTGATGATTATTACCTGCCCGCACGCGTTGGGATTGGCTGTGCCGCTCGTCGTCGCGGTTTCCACCGCGCTTGCTGCCGCCAGCGGCCTGCTTATCCGCAACCGCGCCGCTTTTGAGCGGGCAAGGAATATCCAGGCGATTATCTTTGATAAGACCGGGACCCTGACGGAGGGTAGGTTTGGCGTCACTGATAAAATCGTTTTTACCAATGATATTAAGGCGGATGAGCTTTTAAAATATGCCGCTTCCGTGGAATCGCGCTCCGAACATCTTATCGCCAAGGCAATAGCTTCATCAGCAAAAGATGTTTTTCCTGTTGAGGGATTTAAGGCGATTACCGGCAAGGGCGCAATGGCCAGGGTAAATAGCAGGGATATAAAAGTGGTCAGCCCGGGTTATTTAAGAGAAAATAATATCCCGATTACTGACGTCAGGGCGAGGGAGCTCTCCTTACAAGGCAAGACCATTGTCTTTGTGTTGATTGACGCCAAGCTCGTAGGCGCGATTGCCCTGGCGGATATAATCAGGCCTGAATCTAAAAGGGCGATTGCGCTGCTAAAAGAGATGGGTATTAAATGTATGATGCTGACCGGCGATAATAAAGAAGTCGCGCAGTGGGTAGCGCGAAGATTAGGCCTGGATGAATATTTTGCCGAAGTCCTGCCCCAGGAAAAAGCCGCAAAGGTTAAGGAGGTCCAGCAGAGAGGCTTGGTGGTGGCTATGATTGGCGACGGGATTAATGATGCGCCGGCCCTGGCACAGGCCGATATAGGTATAGCTATCGGGGCCGGTACCGAAATTGCGGTGGAAACCGCGGATATAATCCTGGTGAGGAGCAATCCGCTGGATGCCGCGGCAATCATTAACCTGGCCCGCGCCACTTACCGAAAAATGGCGCAGAACCTGGCTTGGGCCTGCGGTTACAATGCCTTTGCCATCCCGCTTGCCGCCGGCGTTTTCTATAAATCAGGCTTAGTTTTAAGCCCGGCCGCCGGAGCGGTACTGATGTCTTTGAGCACGGTGATTGTGGCCGTCAACGCGCGGTTTTTAAAAATTAAGAAATAATATGCGCTATAACTTTTACCTTACATCCATGGGCGGCGGTTAGAGGAATTTTTTGCTTTGACGTTTATCCATTTATAGAGTACACTATATATATATTAAAAGTAAAGATTAGAAAATCCTTAAGCCGTAAATGGGCATGACTACTAACCTTTACGGTTTTTTTATTCACATAACGTTAGCACCCCGCGCAATCAACATTCAGATTGTAAATGAATAAAAGATTCGCTTCAGACGCAAGTAATCCTTGGTTGTCCGTCAAACAGTCAATACAGTCGGTGATAATATGGATTGTGGGGACAGCTTTAATCGTTATTTTGTTTTTAGTGATGGCGCTGCTATCTGTATTGCTTTATCCCTTTGATCGCAAGCGCAAGATTGTCCACGCCCAGTGTTTTTGGTGGGCGGATGCAGTTACCGCCTTGAATCCTTATTGGAAGGTAAAAATAAATGGCCTTGATAATATAGATTATAAAAAGACGTATGTCGTTGTATCAAACCACCAGAGCCTGGCTGATATTGTATTGATGTATAAGACCCGGATGCAATTTAAGTGGGTAGCCAAAGACAGCCTTTTTAAAATTCCTGTGCTGGGATGGAATATGTCGCTCGCGCGTCATATCCGGCTGCAGCGCGGCGATTTCTCAAGTATTCGGAAAGCATATAGAGAAGCGGGCGATTGGTTGCATAAGAAAGTATCGGTGGTATTTTTTCCCGAAGGGACCCGAAGCGTTGATGATGGGATAGGGGAATTTCAAAATGGCGCATTTAAACTTGCGATTAAAGAAAAAGTCCCCATTTTGCCCGTGTTAATCAGGGGGACCAAAGACGCTATCCCTAAAGGTAACTGGAGGTTTACTACTCAGATTTGCTGTATTATTGAAGTGCTTGCTCCTATAGAAACCTCCGGTTTGCTCTCTGGCGATTTTACTAAACTGCGCGATGTAGCTAAAGCGCAATTATCTTGATCGCTCGTAATTAGATTTTAAGCATTTACAATCACAAAAATGACGCAGCGGATATTAAATATTAATCATTCTGACCAGGGCGCAAATCTGCGGCCTGCTGAGAGTTTTTATGGCCTGGGTATTGCTCCGAAGATTCTGGAAATCCTGGAGCATATAAAATTTAAAGCGCCTACTCCTATCCAATTCAAGGCGATTCCTTTGGCCATTGAAGGCAAGGATGTCATCGGCATCGCCCAAACCGGTACCGGAAAGACGCACGCTTTCGCTATCCCGATATGCCAGCGTTTAGCCCAAAATAAAGGAGTGGGGCTGGTGCTGGCTCCTACCCGCGAATTGGCTA
>Ga0194112_10002328_pt1 | contig 27288 bp, 11 predicted proteins | sample TA2MahC400mmetaG_FD_146191 | JGI IMG/M metagenome (GOLD analysis project Ga0194112, IMG submission 146191) | Freshwater microbial communities from Lake Tanganyika, Tanzania - TA2015016 Mahale Deep Cast 400m | ecosystem: Environmental > Aquatic > Freshwater > Lake | place: Tanzania: Lake... | reverse complement strand
GGGCAAGGTCTGGGATTCGTCGAAAGTCCCCGCCCGGCTCAACGGGGTCTTCGTGCCCTACATCTATCTCGGCGGACCCGAACGCGGCATCTGCTTCGCGGCCGACAACGACCGCGACTGGATCACGGAAAAAGACACCCCGATGATGGTCATTGACCGCGAGGGCGATACGGTGCTCTTGCGGCTCAACCTGATCGCCAAACCGTCGCGCCTTGCCCGTGCGCGCACCCTCACCTTTGCGCTCCAGGCCACCCCCGCCAAGCCGATGCCGGAGGAGCCCTACAACTGGCGTCGCTGGTGGGCGACGCGCACCGATGGAGATGTCCAAAGCGTCCAGATCGGCTTCTGGGGCGGCAATGGCTACTGGGGCGGGCGCCATTTCGCCACGTCGGTGTACCCCGACGGCAAGGATTACTCCTTCTGGGAGAAGCTGGCCGAACAACGCCGCACGGGCAAGCTGGACAAGGATTACGAACAGCAGTGGTTTGCCAGGTATTCCGGGTTGACGGATCAACAACGCCAGGAAATCGAGCCTGCGATGCGGGCCGGATTTCAATGGTCCAGCTTCACGCCCGCGAATCGTCCGGAAACGAGAAAGTTCCGCTATGTGATCCCCTACACCAACCCGCGCGGCGCGAGTGGCGAGACGATGGAGTTCCTCACCACCTACATCGACGAGTGGCTGTCGGGCGATATCGTCGATCCGCGGTGGAACAACTACTCGACCTTCGAACGCCCCCGGCGGGTCCACGCCGAGTTTCCCGGAGTGGCCTGCTGGTACCAGGTCGAACCGGTGCCCAGCCGCATCGACATGCTGCTCTTCTATCACAAGAAGATGCTCGAGAGCTTCGCCGACGGCATCTACTGGGACAACTTCTTCCTGCAGCCGAACTACGCGCCCGCCGAAGCCGGCGGTCCAGGGTACGTCGACGATGCCGGCCGCCCGCGGGCCGGGGTACACCTGATGGCGTTCCGGGAGCTGGTCAAGCGCACCGCCACGATGATGCACGTCATGGGCAAGCGGCCGATCACCTACATCCACATGACCAACGTCAACATCGTGCCCATGCTCTCCTTCGGCACGGCCAATCTCGACTGGGAATGGCGCGACCAGGGGCATTTCGGGAGCATGGACCTGCAGGACCGCATGGATCTCGATCTGATCCTGGCACACAACCTGGGTCTCCAGGCCGGCAACCTGTCCGTGGGCATCACCGGCAACATCCTCAAGGGTGGCGACGGGATTTCCCGCGAATGGCTGCACCGGACGGGCATGGCGGTCTGCTTCCCGCACGAGATCCGCATGCACCAGGGCGACAACTCCGTCTCGTTCGTCCAGACCGAACTGGCGCGTTTCGGCTACGGGCTGCCGGACTGCCGGGTCTTCCGCTACTGGGAGGACGGCTACCCGCTGCGCACGCAGGGCGCCGAGATGCGGGCCCTGGTGCTGGCACGGGGCGGCAAGGCGATGATCGCGCTCGGCCATTTCGGGCCGGCGGGCGCGGCGAAACCGGCTGGCAAGGAAGGCGGTCCGACGCTGGCGGAGTACGACGCCGGGCAGCGGGGGTTGACGAAGGCCGAGGTCGGGGGCGCCGCTCCCGCCGAGCGTCAGGCGAAACAGGCCATCTACACCGTTCGCCTCGCCCTCGATCTGGCGGCCCTGGGCGTTGCGGAGTCCGCACAGGCCTGGGACGTGGAGCTGAAGGCGGGCCGGAAAAAGGCGGAGAACCCCGCCGCGGTCAAGCTTCCGGCCCATCCTGATGTCGCCCCGGGCCGCTTGGAGGCCGGCGGGAAGGGCCTGGAAATTGCGCTTGAGGAGAAGAATCCGGCCCTGCTCAAGCGCCTCGGCCCCGGGGTGTTCGAGGTGGAGATCGTGCATCACAACTTCGCGTTGATCGTGGTGGAGTAGGGAGAACGCAGATGGAGAATGTTGACCACCATCTTTCGCCCGAGTCTCGGTCGGTGACAAAAAACAACAACAACCGGAGCCGGAACGGGCTCCCAAGACAGGAGAAAGCAATGAAAAAGAGAGCGACAATCGCCAAGCTCGCCATGGCCGCCACATGCGCCGGCGTCATGGCCGCCGAAACGGAGTACAAGCACCCGGTGGCGGTGATCCCGTATGCCGCCACCAAGCCGGCCATCGACGGCAAGGTTGACGATGCCGAATGGCAGGGGGCCTTCAGCCAGCGGGCGCTGCGGACGACGGGCGGACAGATCAGCTCGCGCCAGACGCGCTTTTGGATGATGTGGGACGAGGAGAATATCTACATCGCCATGCGCGATCCGCTGCGGCCGAGCGAACGGCCCATCCAGCAGCATCGCGGCCGTCCGAGCGGCACGGATCTCGATATCATCTACGACGACTGCTACGAGATCTGGATCTCCGTGGGGGCCACCGACACGCTGACCGGCCAGCCGGACTGTTCCACGCAGTTCCTCGGCAACTTCGCCGGCGGGCGCTACGACGCGCTGCACCAGCCGGCGGTGGGCAACTCGCGCACCTCGAGCTACGACACCAACTGGGAACCGAAAAGCCGGCTCACGGACAAGAACGAGTGGGAGATGGAGCTGGTCATCCCGCGAGCCAGCCTGGGCACGACCAAAGGGCCGTTCCAGGATGGCATGCATTTCCGCACCCTGATCGCCCGCAACTACAAGCGCCCGTGGGAGCAGTGCTCCTTCGAGGGCACGTCGTCCTTCTCGGTGATCGACACCCATAGCGAATTCGTCATGTCCAAGACCGCGCCGGCCCTGCACCTCCTGGGCGTGGGTGATGCAGCGACCGGCAAGATCGGGCTGCACCTGGCCGCTCTCGGCCAGACCGACGCCAAGATCGCCTGGCGCTACGCCTCGGACACCGTGACCAAGGAGGGTGCCGGCGACGTGAAGAAGGGCGTTCTGGGTGAGGTGGTCAACCTGCCGGAACTCGATACGCCCGGTGACGGGAAGGGCAAGGTGCGCATCACGGTGACCGGCGCCGGCGGGGCGACGCTGCTCGACTGGCAGTCCCAGCGGGTTTTCGCGGGCATCCCCAAGGAGGCGATCGCCGACCGCGGCGACGTGCTGAACCTGGGCGTCAACTTCAACCCCGTCCGCGACTACACCCGCGTTTTCGGCGACTTCATCAACTACGACAATCGTGACCAGATCCGTGAGATCGTCATCGTGGTCCGCGACGCCGCCGGCAGGGAGATCAAGCGGGCAAAGACCACCATCGATGCCGACGCCTATGCCAAGGCGGTCCTGCATTTCGAGAACCTCGCGCTGGGCGCCTACACGGTCCGCCTCGAGTGCCTGGACAAGGATGGCAAGGCCATTGTCGGCAGGGACAGCAGCTTTGCCAAGGAAGACCTGGCCAAGAAGTACGAGTGGTGGAACACGCCCCGCGGCAGCATCGAGAAGGTGGTGGCGCCTTGGACGCCGGTGACGCTGAAAGGCAACACGCTGGGCGTCTGGGGCCGCGAGATGGAGATCGGCGCTGCGGGCATCCCCGCGCGGGTCACGACCCAGGGCAAGGAGATCCTCGCCGCGCCCGGCAGGCTGGTGGCCACGCTGGCCGACGGCAAGCAAGTGACGGCGGAAGGCCTCAAGGCCAAGACACGGTTCGACCAGGATCACCGCAAGATCGTCGCGGTCGAGAGCAAGCTGGGCGAGGTCGCGGTCACGAGCGAGGTGCGCGCCGAGTTCGACGGCATGTACAAGGTCACCATGACCCTGACGCCGAAGCGGCCGGTCGCGGTCAAGGATCTGAAGCTGGTCCTGCCCTACACGGCAGCGATGGGCGAGTACGTCCATGCGGTCACGGCCGAGATCCGCAGCGGTTACTGGTATGGCTTCACGCCGCAGGGGAAGGGACGGGTCTGGGACTGCCGGATACTCGGCGACAAGACCATGAAGGTCGGCTCATTCATCCCCTATATCTGGATCGGCTCGACCAAGGGCGGGCTGTGCTGGTTCGCGGACAGCGACGAGGGGTGGATTCCCAACGACGAGGTTCCGGCGGTCGAGATCCAGCGCAACAAGGCGGGCCAGGCCGACCTGGTGTTCAACCTGGTCAGCGCCGAGGCGACGCTCGACGGCCCGCGCACCATCACCTTCGCGTTGCAGGCCTCGCCGGTCAAGGCGATGCCGCCCCGCTGGCGCGAGAACAACTGGTGGTGCGGCGACACCTTCAAGAATTACGCCCATATGCAGAACCTCATCTTCGCCTCCGTCCCCTGCGCCGTGAAGGACTACATCGAGCAGTCGAAGAAGGAAGTCGAGGCGCAGCACAAGGCGGGCCGTTCGGCCGTGCCCTACTTCATCCACTCCGCCTTGCTGCCAGCGCATCTGATCCCGGAATTGGGAGTCTTTGCCGAGGAATGGCGGTCCAGGTTCATGTCCTACGGTTCCGGGTCGCTCGTCTACGAAAAGGCGTTGAACGACTACATGATCCACAACTGGAGCAAGTGGGCCGAGGAGTGCGGCATCGACGGCTACTACATTGACAACATGGCGCCCATGCAATGCGACAAGATCGAGGCGGGACGCGGCTACCGTCTGCCGGACGGACGCATCCAGCCGGCCTTCCAGATGTTCGGCACGCGCGAGTACTTCCTGCGCAGCCGGGCGGCGTTCCTGGAGAAACGGCCGAAGAGCATGATGGTCATCCACATGACCAACTGCATGATCCTGCCCTGGGTGGGAGCGGCCGACCTGACCTACGACGGCGAGCACCACGTGATCTACCCCGAGATGAAGAAGGACTTCATGGACTTCTGGAGCCTGGAGCGGATGCGGGTCGACTTCCCCGGCCAATGGGGCGTGCCGGTTGATTTCATGCACGAATACCAGAGGCAATGGGCCGCCGCCGACCTGTACCGCGTCAAGCGCGCCTACTTCGCCACGGTCACGCTGCATGACGCCCTGCCGTATGGCAACAACAACGGGTATGCCAACAATCTGGCCGCCTTGCGCCGGGACTTCGGCATCGGCGAGGACGACGTACGTTTTCTGCCCCACTGGGATGAGACCGGCCTTTCGGCCAAGGGCGACGATATCAAGCTGGCCGGCTGGCAACGGCCGGGCAAGCTGCTGCTGCTGGTGGCGAACTTCGGCGAGAAGCAGACCGCGCAGGTCGCCTTCGACCTCGACAAGCTGGGCTGGAAGGGCGCGACCCTGACCGTGAGCGATCCCGAGCAAGGGCAGAATCTCACGGTCCATGGCCATGGCGGACCCGCCACGATCACCCACGACGCCCCGGCGCCAAAGCTCGACGGCACGAAGCTGACCGTGCCGGTCCAACGCCACAACTTCCGCCTGCTGGTGGTGGAGAGGAAGTGATACCGGAAACAGCACCGGTCGAGAAATGAGCATCGTGAACGCGACACCATTTGACACAAGGAGACCACATCATGAAGAAAGCACATCAATGGGTTCTGCTCGCGGCGGCGATCGCGGCTCTGGGCAGTGGCGGCGTTGACGCCGGCGAAAAGGAGGACGTGCAAGCACCAGTCACCGAGAACGCCTTGGACTGTGGCAGCAACGTCCAGATGAAACTCGTGCTGATCCCTGCGGGGAAATTCCTGATGGGCAGCCCGAAGGGCGAGAAAGGCCGCCATTACACGATAATCCAGAAGACCGACCCGAAGTTGTGGCCCAGCCTCGACATCAAGCTGAGCGACTACGCTTGGCACTGCTTCAATGCGGAGAGGAAAACCCACCCGGTTGGGCAGAAGAAGCCAAACGCATGGGGACTCTACGACATGTACGGGAACGTTGGGGAGTGGTGCAGTGATTGGTACGAAGGCTGGGGGTGTCGAATCATCAAGCGCGACGTTGAGAACCCCGTTGATCCGCAGGGCCCGGCCACGATGTGTACCAACAACCCATATGAGCAAGAGGAGCGTGTCATGCGCGGCATGGGTTGGAACGCTGGCGAATCGTTTGCCTTCCGCTCCGCGTATCGCCAGATGCACGGGACCCCTCCCACCACCCGCTACAGCGGGCTCGGTTTCCGGGTTGTGGTGGAGAAGAAGTGATTATGGAGAAGGAGCAATGAAGAAGAGATCCACCATCGCCATGTTCGTGCTGGCCGCGTCGTGCGCCGGCGGCCTAGCCGCCGAAACGGAGTGCAAGCATCCGGTCGCGGTCATCCCGTACGCCGCCACCAAGCCGGTCATTGACGGCAAGGTGGACGACGCCGAGTGGCAGGGGGCCTTCAGCCAGCGGGCCTTGCAGACCACGGGCAAGCAGATCAGCGCCCGCCAGGCGCGCGTCTGGATGATATGGGACGAGGAGAACCTCTACATCGCCATGCGCGACCCGTTGCGCCCGGGCGAACGGTTGCTGCAGTCACAGCGGCGCGATCGCGGCCCGGACCCGGCGCTCTTCGCCGATGACCTCTATGAGATCTGGATTTCGGTCGATGCGACTGACCCGATCAGCGGCAACCGGCACTGTTCCAGTCAATTTCTGGCCAACTTCCACGGCGCGCGATATGACGCCCTGGCCCATCCGGGGTTCGGCAGCTCGTTCACGACGAATCCCGGCATCATCGTCGTTGCGGGGCATCGCCCCAACACGCCTGGGTACGGCAACGCAGGCGAGAGCACCTATGAGAGCGGCTGGGAGCCCAAGAGCCGCATCACCGACAGGAACGAGTGGGAGATGGAGCTGGTGATTCCCCGCGCCAGCCTGGGCACGACCAAGGGACCATTCCACGATGGCATGCGCTTCCGCACGCTGTTCGCCCGCAACTATCAGCGCCCGGCGGAGCAGAACTCCTTCGAGGGCACCTCGTTCTTCTCGGACATCGACACGCACAGCGAAGTCGTCATGTCGAAGACCGCGCCGGCCCTGCACCTGCTGGGCGTGGGCGACGCCGCCGCCGGCAAGATCGGGCTGCACCTCGCCGCCTTCGGCCAGACCGACGCGAAGATCGCCTGGCGCTACGCCTCGGACGCCGTGACCAAGGAGGGCGCCGGCGAGGTCAAGAAGGGTACGCTGGCCGAGGTAGTAAACCTGCCGGAACTCGATACACCGGGTGACCAGAAGGCACCGGGCAAGGTGCGGATCACCGTGACCGATGCCAAAGGCGCGACGCTGCTCGACTGGCAGTCGCTGCGCTCCTTCGGACCGATCCCGAAGGACGAGATCAAGGACCGTGGCGACGTGTTGAACCTCGGCATCACCTTCAACCCCGTCCGCGACTACGCCCGCGTCTTCGGCGACTTCACCGCCTACGCCAACCGCGGCGCCATCAAGGAGATCGTCATCGTCGTCAGCGACGCCGCCGGCAAGCAGGTCAAACGGGCCACGACCACCCTCGATGCCGACGCCTATGCCAAGGCGGTCCTGCATTTCGAGAACCTCGCGCTGGGCGCCTACACGGTCCGCCTCGAGTGGGTGGACAAGGATGGCAAGGTCGTTGTCAGCAAGGACAGCACCTTTGCCAAGGAAGACCTGGCCAAGAAGTACGAGTGGTGGAATACGCCGCGCGGAAGCATCGAGAAGGTGGTTTCGCCGTGGACGCCGGTGACGCTGAAGGGCAACACGCTGGGCGTCTGGGGCCGCGAGATGGAAATCGGCGCGGCGGGCATTCCCAGCCGGGTCACGACCCAGGGCAAGGAGATCCTCGCCGCTCCCGGCAGGCTGGTCGCCACGCTCGCCGACGGCAAGGACTTGACGGCGGAAGGCCTCAAGGCCAAGACCCGCTTCGACCAGGATCACCGCAAGATCGTCGAGGTCGAAAGCAAGTTGGCCGACATCGCGGTCACGAGTGAGGTGCGCGCCGAGTTCGACGGCATGTACAAGGTCACCATGACCCTGACGCCGAAGAAGCCGATCGGCGTCAAGAAACTGAAGATCGTCCTGCCCTACAGCCAAGCGATGGCCGAATACCTCCATGCCGCAACGACAGGGATTCGCGGCGGCTTCTCCTACGGCTTTACGCCCAAGGGGGAGGGCCGGGTCTGGGACTGCCGGGCCCTGGGCGACAAGACCATGAGAGTCGGGTCGTTCATCCCGTACCTCTGGCTGGGCTCGACCAAGGGCGGCCTGTGCTGGTTTGCCGACAGCGACGAGGGATGGATTCCCACCGACGAGACCCCGGCCATCGAGATCCAGCGGAGCACCGACGGGCAAGTCGATCTCGTCCTGAACCTCATCAGCTCGGAGGCCACGCTGGATGCGCCGCGGACGATCACCTTCGCCCTCCAGGCCTCGCCGGTCAAGCAGATGCACAAGGGCTGGCGTGAGGACAAATGGTGGGCCGGCGACACCTTCAAGTCCTACTCGAACGACCAGGCCCTCCAACAATCGAGCCCATGGGTCAAGGCTAATCTGCTGCAAAGGGGGATACAGATGGTCAGGGACCAGCACAACGCCGGCCGGCTCGCCATACCGTACTTCGTCCATACCCGCCTGCCGTGGCACGCCCCGCTGGTGGTGCGGGAGATGAGGGACAATCTCATGGAGGAGTGGATCGGCTCCTCTGCCGGCCAGGCCCTGTGCTACGGCGGCTCGCTCAACGACTACATGGTCTTCCACTGGAGCCGGTTCGCGGAGCAGTGCGGCATCGACGGCTGCTACCTCGATAACGTGACCCCGTACCCATGCGACAATCTCGAACATGGTTGCGGATACCGGCTTCCGGACGGCCGCGTCCAGCCGACGTTCAGGATGTTCGGCACCCGCGAGTACTTCCTGCGCCTCCGCTCGGCGTTCCTCGAGCAGCGCCAGGCCTGCAAGATCGTCCTGCACATGAGCAACCACATGATCGTGCCGTGGGTCGGCGCCGCCGACGTCGCTTACGACGGCGCGCAGCACGCCATCTTCCCGGAGATGAAGCAGGACTTCATGGACCTCTGGCCGCTCGATCGGCTGCGGGCGGATTGGCCGAGCCAGTGGGGCACGGCGGTCAACTTCATGCACCAGTACCAGGGGGAATGGGATCCGCGGGCCCTGCACCTGGCCATGCGCGCGTACTTCGCCGCCGTCATGCTCCACGACGCCCTGCCGACCGGCAACCACGACGGACATGCGCAAAACCTGATCGCGATGCGCCAGCAGTTCGGCATCGGCGAAGACGACGTGCGTTTCCTGGCCTACTGGGACGAGACCGGGCTGAAGGCGCAGGGCGACGATATCAAGCTGGCCGGCTGGCAACGGCCCGGCAAGCTGCTGCTGCTGGTGGCCAACTTCGGCGAGAAGCAGACCGCCCAGGTCGCCTTCGACCTCGACAAGCTGGGCTGGAAGGGGGCGACCCTGGCCGTGAGCGATCCCGAACAGGGCACGGAACTCTCGGCCCATGGCAAGGACGGGACCATCATCGTCACCCACGACGCCCCGGCACCAGAGCTCGATGGCACGAAGCTGACCGTCCCGGTCGAGCGCCACAACTACCGCCTGCTGGTGGTGGAAAAGAAGTGATACAGGAAACAACCACATGAGTGAAAAGCGAGAGCGCACCATGATGGCCGTAAGTCTTTGAGGGGGGCGGAAAAGGTGCCAGCCACGAATGGCATCAAAATAGGCGTAACCTTTTGGCAGGCATAAGCCTAACGGGCGTGGTAGCAATGCTAGCAAGTATGGTCTAAAGGAGACCGCCTGCAAGAATGTGTGTTTGGCGAACAAACACGCTTATGTCTTACAGGTCAGGAACGGAGACCATTTTGCGGGGAGAGCGGCGGCCACCCCGGCAAAGGACGCAGCTTTGTCAGCGTCGCCGCGCAACGTGTCGATTCGCTCCAGGATCTGCAACAAGCTGCCAGGGGATGCCGCCACTTCCGAGCGGGTCACCGCGTACCAGGCCGTGGCACGAGAAGGTTTGTCGCCGAGCTTCTCAGTGATCTTCCGGGCCTCGCTCGGTTGGCCGCGTCTGGCCATTTCGGTAGCAATCAGCGAGAGGACGGCGTCCTCTTCAGGGCCATGCAGGCCGGATTGTGCGACGTATGATGGAGAGGGGCTTCTTCGCACCGGGGGAGCGCTGGCCGGCGACGAAGAATGGGCCCACGTCATGACGGAAATCCACCAGACCCGCAAGTTGGAACGCCGCGATCAGACCGCGGAGGCCGAGGATTCACAATCGCGCATTCGCGCTCGCCGCGAGACGTGGGTGCTGTAGTCGTGCCAAGGGTGAGCGTCCTATATCTGCCCACCTACTTCGCTCCGGTGATGGTGAGGCGCACGCCATGGCAGAAGACGGGATCAACGATGCCATTCGAAACTAACGCCGCCGCCCCAAGCAAGGCCTTCGGCGACTGAACGCGCGACCGGATTCGACGCTGGCGCGCTCGCGGCGCAGAAGATCCCCGGGGTCGGACCTCCTCGCGTGTGTGGCCTCGTCCGGGGTCATCACTGCCTCGGAACAGCGACGATGTCCTTCTCCCGCTCCTTCGGGCTGACCTTGAGCGAAACGATCTTCCCCCCCGGGCGGCGCTTAGCGACCGCCCTTGGTGAAGCGATCTGTGTTGACTTGCTGAGTTACCCTTTCACCAATCCCTCCCCCTCTCGCCGACAACCCTCATCCACTCGATTCTGACCGCCATCCCGGCCGTCTCGTTGATCCAGACCTCTGTCTTATCCTCGCTGTTGCCGTACTCGTACTCCAGCTTGTATCCCTGCCTACGAAGCTCATCGCTGACGCTCATCCTCCCACCCCCTCCCTGCCACTCCGCACCACCTCAATACTCCGTCACCACATTCGGGCACGCGCACACCAGGTCCAGGATCGCGGTCTTGACTCTCCAGTCATCCTGAATCACTTCCAGCGCTCTGCTTGCGAATTCGTCCTGTTCCATTCCCATCCTCCTCCATGCCTGGTTCAGTCACTCTCGCCCTTGAGAGTGCCTGAACTTGATCTGCATGGCGCCGCGCGCGATACTGCCCCTGCCACGGGATAACGGCAGGCAGACCGTCCATGTCGCCGCTAGGCTTGTCCTTGCACCTGGAGGTGTCAATGCAGTAGAAGGGAGCTGCCTTGACCTTGCCGTCACGGCCAGGAGTCACACAGTGACACGCAGCCTTCTTATCCTCACCGTTCTGCTGCTCGTGCCGTTGGGAACGCTAACGTGTGGCGCTGAGGCGAGGACTTCCCCGGTTCAGTCGTTGGACGGCGACGGCTGGGGGATCGCCACCGACCCGAAGAATGAAGGGCGCGAGGCGAAGTGGTTCACCATACCGCGCGAGGACGCCAAGCCGACGAAGGTCCCGTGGATCATTCAGGACGCCTTTCCCGGTTATCACGGCGTAGCGTGGTACTGGCGGGAGTTTGCCGCGCCGGCCAGTCCGCACGCCGGCGGGCGCTATCTGCTGCGGTTCTGGGCGGTGGATTATCTGGCGGAGGTCTGGCTGAACGGCCTGCAAGTCGGCCAGCACGAAGGCGGTGAGTCGCCGTTTGTGCTTGATGTAACCGACGCGGTGCGTGCCGGCGCGAAGAACCTGCTCACGGTGCGGGTGCTGAACCCGACGCACCAGCGGATCGACGGGGTCGTGCTGAACGAAACACCGAAGCAAGCGCGGGTGATCCCCTACAGCGCCGGCGCAGCGTACAACCACGGCGGGATCACCGGTTCGGTCGAGCTGCTCGCGGCACCGGCCGTGCGCGTGGAGGACCTGTTTGCCTGGGCCGAGCCGAAGACGGGCGCGATCACGATTCAGGCCAACGTGCGCAACGCGGGCAAGACGGCGGCGCGCGGCCGTGTGGAGTTCACGGTTGCGCCCGCGGCAAGCGGCGAGACGTTGCGCGTGGCAGTGGTCGAGCGTGGGTTGCCACCGGGCGACACGATGGTTGAGGCGGAGCTGAAGCTTGACCAACCGCGGCTGTGGGAACTGAACGATCCGTTTCTCTATCGCGTCACCGCGCGAGTGGGCGAGAGCGAGCAATCGGTGCGTTGCGGTTTTCGCGCCTTCACGTTTGAGAGGGGCCATTTCCGCCTGAACGGCCGCCGGCTGTTCCTTCGCTCGACGCATACCTGCGACCATTTCCCCGTCGGGCTGAAGTTGCCCCCTGATCCCGACATGGCTCGGCGGGACCTGCTCGACTTGAAGATGATGGGGTTCAACATGATCCGCTTCATCTGGGGCGGTGCGGAACGGTATCAGCTCGACCTGTGCGACGAGATCGGGTTGATGGTCTATGAGGAATCGTTCGCGTCGTGGCCGATGCAGAACTCGCCGAAGCTGGCCGAGCGTTGGGAACGCTCCATCTCCGAGTTGGTCCGCCGCGACCGCAATCATCCGAGCGTGGTGATCTGGGGTTTGCTGAACGAGGTCCAGGACACGCCGCACTTCCGTCTCGCGGCGGCCTCGTTGCCGCTCGTGCGTAAGCTCGACCCGACGCGGATGGTGTTTCTCAACAGTGGCCGATGGGATTTGGGGGGCGTGAGCGGCGGGGTGTTCTCCAAGCTCGACATCTGGCACGGCCCAGCCGGTCGCGAACCGTGGGCGACGCTCAACCCATCCGCTCAACCGGTGGAGACGCCGTTCCACTTCACGTGGCCGCCGAAGCAGGTGGCGCTGCATCCGGGGCCGCAGGGTGAGTACAGCGTTGTCCGCTGGACCGCGCCGGCTGCGGACCGCTACCGCGTCGCCGCTGCTTTCACTGGCTTGAACAAGGCCACCACCGACGTGCATCTGTTCCACAAGGGCCGGTCACAGTTTGCCGCTCAACTGAACCTCGGTGGCAACCCGAGCACGGCCACGCACACCCACGAGCTGACGCTGGCAAAAGACGACACGCTGGATTTCGTGGTCGGCTGGGGCAACGGCAACTATGGCAGCGACAGCACGGCGCTGACGGCGACGATCAGGTCCACCACGGGCCGCGTCTTCGACCTGGCCGCGGACTTTCCCCGCGAGAAGAACCCCACTGGACCCTGGTCGTGCGGTTGGCTCGCGCCGGCGGACCAGCCCGACCCCGCCAAATTCACCCTCTACACGGAGTCCCGGTACAAGCCACGGCCGCGCCTCGGCAGCCTGGCCAATCCCGGCTCGGTCGAGTGGGAGGATGTGGTAGCCGATCAGCACCACTACCCGCGCGTGCCGCAGACGGCAGCCACGACCCAAGGCCTGCGGACCATGACGGGCGGAAGCCTCCCGTTGTTTCTGTCCGAATACGGCATCGGCAGCGCAGTGGATCTGTGGCGCACGACGCGTCACTTCGAGCGGCTGGGCAAGACGGAGGTCGAGGATGCCCAATTCTATCGCGAAAAGCTCGACCGCTATCTCGCTGATTGGAAACGGTGGAAGCTTGACGAGCTGTATGCCCGGCCCGAGGATTTCTTCGCCGAGAGCCTGCGCAAGATGGCCGGCCAACGCACGCTCGGCCTCAACGCCATCCGCGCCAACCGGAACATCGTGGGCTACAGCCTGACCGGGATGAACGATCATGTGAGCTGCGGCGAAGGGCTGACGACGACCTTCCGCGAACTAAAGCCCGGCACGGTGGACGCGATGTTCGACGGCTTCGCGCCATTGCGGCTGTGCCTGTTCGCCGAGCCGGTGAACGTCTATCGCGGCGCGCGCGTCCGCTTCGAGGCGGTGCTCGCTAACGAAGACGCGCTCGCGCCCGGCGAGTATCCGGTGCGCTTGCTCGTCATCGGCCCGCAGGGCCATCGCATCTTCGAGAAGACCGTGCGTGTGACCATCGAAAAGGACTCGCCCTTCGCGCTGCCAGTGTTTGCGGAGGACGGTCCTGCGGAGGGTCCGTCGGGCCGCTATCGGTTCCTGGCGGCGTTCGAACGCGGCGCCGCTGCGACGGGTGGCGAGACGGAATTCTACGTCGCTGACCCAGCAGAAATGCCGCCGGTCAAGACCGAAGTCGTGCTGGCCGGCGACGATGCCGAGTTGGCCAAATGGTTCGGCAACCACGGCATTCGCTATCGGAGACTGGGCGATGCCGAACCGCCGCAGCGCGAGGTCATCCTCGTTTCCAAGACGCCGCCAGCGTTGGAGAACCTGTGGCGGCGCGTCGAACGCGGCGCCACCGCGATCTTCCTGTCGCCGCAAGTTCTCAAGCAGGGCGACGATCGGCTGGTGCGGCTGCCGCTGGCGAAGCCGGGTACGGCCTCCGCGATGCACAGTTGGCTGTATCTGAAGGATGAATGGGCCAAGCGACCCCCGATTTTCGCGGGCCTGCCGAGCGGCGGTTTGATGGACCCCACCTACTATCGCGAGATCATTCCCGACGTGCTGTTGCAGGGCCAGGACCCGCCTACCGAAGCGGTAGCCGGCGCGCTCAAGGCCTCGCAGGATTATTCGTCGGGCTTGATGGTAGCCGTCTACAAGTTCGGCTCCGGACAATTTATCCTGAATACGCTATTGATCCGCGAAACTCTCGGCACCCACCCCGTCGCCGAACGTCTGCTGCGCAATCTACTCAACTTTGGAGTCAGACCATGAGCGAAATCATGTGCATGCTGGTCTGTGGCCTACTTCTCGCAATCTCCATGGAGGCTGGCGAGATTCCCCGAGCTTCCCTCGATGTGGTCGCGCCGCGCGTACCGGACAAACTCGGTGGGGTGACGCTCAATGGGCAGGAACTCGGCGGGGAGATTGATCGGAGGCTCCGGAACCTGATCTTTCAGAACTACATGGTGGTGGACCTTGACGCCAAGTGGCTCCACCATTTCCGCCGCCGCACGGACCGCGGCAACAAGTCGCACATCTATTACGGCATCGGCAAGGTGCTCGACGCCGGCAGCCTGTTCACCGCCTACACTGGCGACCCGAAGGTGGCCGCGCGCACGCGCTACATCATCGAGGAACTGGCCAAGTCGCGCGACGCCGACGGTTACCTTGGTTTCTGGAAAGTCGAGCAGGACAACCGGCAGAACCACATCAACTGGATTCTCCACGAGCAGGAATACATCAACCTGGCGTTCGTGCGGCATTACCGCTGCACGGGCGACCGCCAGTCGCTGGCCCATGCGCGAGTCATGGCCGACTACATCCTCAAGACGTTTCCCACGCCGCAGCATCCGTGCTACGACGCGGGCCAGATCTGCACCGCTGGCCTGCCGGAAGGCATGCTGGAACTGTACCGCGTGACAGGCGACAAGCGGTACTTCGACTTCGCTGCCGATGTGCCGCACGGGAACAACCACGGCGAGGTCAAACTCGCCTCGCTGCGGACGTGGGAGCAGGACTTCAGCCGCCCCCCGCGCCACGTGTACGTCATGCTCGCCCGCTGCTACGCCCAGACCGAACTGTACCGCCTGACCGGTGAAGAGAACCTCCTGCACATGAGCCACTTCATGCGCAACGAGTTGCTCAAGAAGGGTGAGGGCGGCATGCTGGTCACCGGCTCATCGTCCGACGGCGAACAGTTCACCTACAATCAGAACGGACGCGGGGCCATCGGTGAATCGTGCGTCACCGCCTATGTGCTGCGGTGGATCGACAGCTTGATGCGGCTCGAAGGCGACCTGCGCTACGGCGACCTGGTCGAACGCACCATGTACAACGCGCTCTTCGCCGCCAACTCGCCCGACGGACGCTGGATTCGCTACTTCACGCCGTTCACCGGCGACCGCCAGTACGACACCCGCGACTTCTTCTGCTGCTGCGGGAACTATCGCCGAGCGGTGGCGGAGCTGCCGCAGAAGGTCTACTACCGCACGCCGGAGGGCGGCATCGCGCTGAACCTGTTCACGCAGTCGAAGAAGGCGTTCGACGTGAAAGGGCAGACCGTCACGCTGCTGCAGGAGACCGCGTATCCGAACGACGGCGAGGTGAAGCTGACGTTCTCCACGGCAAAGCCGGTCGCGTTTGCGTTCCGGTTCCGCACGCCGGCGTGGTGCGAGGTTGTCACGCTGCGGGTAAATGGCGACCCGCCGGTGACGCTGGACCCGCAACGGCAGAAGCTCGGCGCCCACACGCTCGACCGGACATGGAAGGACGGCGACGTGGTGAGACTCTCGATGCCGATGAAGTGGCGCTTCCTGCGCGGCCGCGCGGTGCAGGACGGCCGGGTGGCGCTGCTGCGCGGCCCCGTCGTGTACTGCGTCGGCAAGGCCCAGAATGCCGAACTGCTCAAGAAGTGCCCCGAGCCGCGCGACCTGGTGATTGACCCGGCTTCGCTTGCCGAGCCGGTGCGAGACGATTCGATTCGGCCGAACGGCCTGAAAGTCGCCGCCAGAGCCTGGCTGAAGCCGGATGCCACCGGCGAGAAGGTGGACGTCACCCTGACCGAGTTCATTGATCCGAGCGGTCTGGATGTCTATCTCCGCGTGCCGAACGTCGCGGACACTTCGCCGGTGCGCTTGATGGATGACGAGATCGTCTCGTGGCCGAACGAGTTCATTAACGCGCATGTGCTGAAGGCACTCTACGGCCCCAAGGCTAAGGGCGACCTCGCAGCGGCGTTTGAGATTCGCGGCGATGTCGTCGCGGACCTGGCGGCAAACTACGTCAACCCGCGCGGCCGCACCGGCGTGCTGGCGGAGTTTCCCGACTCCACAGGTGGACGCTGGGCCTGCTGCAACTGCGCAAACGGCGGGTTGATCTCCACCGCTGCGCCCGGTGACGTAAAGCCCTTGAACTCGCAGTTCAAGGCGTTTGGCTCGCCACTGGGTTACGCCTACGGGCTGGAGAACCAAAAGGATGAGCTCGGCTTTGTGTCGAACTACGCGCCCAGCGACCGGCAGGAGGACGCCTGGCGCGAGCACTACACCGAGAAGATGTTCGACCGCGTGCTCTCCACCGTCGAGCGGTCGCATTTCCTCTACACCCATCCGGTGGCGGACACGGCGCGCTACAACGTCTTCCGGTGGACGCCCGCCGACGCCCTGCGCAGCACGGAGGTCACGCTGTGCGGCAAGCTGTTTTCGAATCTGGGCAACGGCGTCGAACTGCGCGTCATCCGCTGGCGCGATGCCACGCGGCACGAGGTTCTCGGCACGTTCAACACCAAGGACCTCAAGGTGGGCGGGTGCGGCACCGCTGAGTTCGTCCTGCGGCTGCAACCCGGCGAGGTGGGCCGGCATCTTGACTTCGTCTTGCACAACGCAGGCAGCCACGTCTGCGACGCGACCGCGTTGCAACTCACCGCCTACACCAAAGTGCCACGGACCACTCCCCAGACCGACGTGACCGAGAAGGTGCAGGCGAAATACCACAACCGCCTCGTGACACCGCTCGGCTCCTACGCCCAACTCTTCGGCGATCCCGCGCCTGGTGCGGCAAAGACTCTGAAGGTCAAAGTGCACTACTGGCGGGACGGCACGGTGAAGTACCTCGAATTCCCGTCCGACTCACCGCTGGACCTCCGCTGACCCCAAGGAACAAGATGAAATCCACTCTCACCCTCCTCACCGCCCTGCTGCTCGCGCTGGCGGGTATCTCGCCGATCTCGTCCGCCGCCGTTGCGACGGCGGAGGAAGGGAAGGCGGCCCTGTTGCCGACCGATGTCGCGGCCATGACGGTTATGGAGTGGGTGGCCGGCGAGACCGCGGCCTGCCCGGGCGTTGGAGCCGAGCAATGGCTCGGTCTTCCCGGCAACGCGAACGGCCCCTCCGGCTTCTTCTTCGGCGTCGGCCCGACGCCCGGTCCGCGGCATTTCCGCGTCGGGTTCCCGCGCGAGATCGCCCTCGGCACGGTGGTGACGCGCGGCAAAGGCCGTCTGAGCGTGCTCCGCCCCGGCGCCGCCTATCCGGGCGATCCGGCACGCGAGGCCGATTGGCTCCCCGCCGACCGCCTGCGCGAGACGCAGATCTCGGTGTGGGTGCTGCCGCCGGGCACGAAAACCCGCGCTCTGCGCTGGTCCGCCGAGGGAGCGCCGGCGGCGGAGGCCTGGCCCGACTTGTGGCGGTTGGACCCCTTGCCCGAAGGCCAGGTCGGCTGGTTCGGCGGGCTCCATGCGTTTCCCCAGCGGCTGATGGACGTGGCGCCGTATGCCGAGATCATCCCGCTGACTCCGGGGCCGGATGCCCGTCGGCTTGCCGATGGAGAATACCGTGTGTGGCGGAATTTCGGCGGCCCTAACCGTTCGTGGAACGTCTGGGAGACGAGGGGCGCCTAAGATATCCGAGACCCCTTGTCACTCATCTATGCCTGGCCGAAACCCCTGACGTTGGCGGGAGCGGGCCTTTGCTTCCCGGGCGTGAGCCAAACGCGGGTCGAGACCTATGCCGGGCCGGCGGAGCGCAACCCGCGCGAGGCACCCGAATCCGCCTGGACCGCCGCCGTGGAGCAACCGGTCCGCAGCCGCTACCCCGCGGGTTTTGACGTAGAGTGGCTCGGACTCGGGAAACCCGCCGCCACCACCGCCGTGCGGCTGACGGGTCTCGCGACGCTCGCGGCCAGGGAGGTTGCGCCGGACGTCGCGGCCATGCTGGGGGGGCGACGCGCCTGGCTGGGCGAGACGCTCGTGCTGGCCGACCTCGGTGACCGCGCCCCGGCCGACCTGGCAAAGGAGTTGACGGTTGCCAGGGCGCATCCGCCCATTCCTGTCCAGTTCACCCTGAAGGAACCGGGGTATTTGACGCTCGTGATCGAGGACGCCAAAGGCAACCGCGTCCGCAACCTGGTCAGCGAGACGTACTGTCCGGCTGGCGAGAACACCCTCTGGTGGGACGGCCTCGACGGCCACCGGCTCAAGAACAACCCGCGCAGCCCGACATGGGACCCCGAAGTTGATGGCCGCCTCGTCGAACCGGGCGAGTACCGCGTGCGCGGCCTGGTCCGCGGAGGAATCGACCTGAGGTACGAGTTCACCGTCTACAACCCGGTCAAGCCGCCGTGGCGCACCGCCGATCGGAAGGGACAGTGGCTCTCGGAGCACGTGCCACCCAGCAGCGTGCTCTTCGTGCCGGGGGAGAAGCCGTTCATGTTGATCGGCAGCACATTTGCCGAGGGTGCCCACGGCCTCGTCTGGACCGATCTGAATGGCACCAAGCTTGCAGGCCTGAGTTGTCTGGGCGCCTTTACGGGAGCGGCGCACCTCGCCTACGACGCCGGCCCCAAACGCAATCCTGCCGATGACGCCTACGCGGTGGGCATTGGGGGAGACACCCTTTATCTGAGAGCCATTCGGGGACAGTCGTCGCAGCCCATCCTGCGCCCCGACTATGTCTTTCCCAAAGTGGAAGGAAGCGACGGGGTTGTCCGCGTCGATCTTGAAGCGGTCTCCAACGTCGTCGCTCTGGCTGGGCTGGCGGCGTACAACGGGACGATCGTGGTCAGCGCCCCGCGCATCAGTGGCCTTTTGGTGGTGGACGCGGCGGCTGGCCGCGTCGCGGGCACGATTCCGGTGGAGCATCCGCGCGGCGTGGCGTTCACGGCCGGGGGCGCCTTGCTCTGCGTGACGGCCAAGGGTGTCGTCCGCATCCCGCCATTCACCCCCGCCGCTCTGCCGGCGGCGGCCGCGGCTGCGCCGCTCATCACGAAGAAACTCGACGATCCGCATGGCATCACGGTTGACAGGATCGGCAAGATCTACGTCAGCGACCGCGGCAAGAGCCATCAGGTGAAGGTCTTCTCGCCGCAGGGAAAACTCCTGCGGACGCTCGGCAAGCCGGGCGTTCCGGCCGCGGGCCCCTACGACGAGCTGCACATGAACAAACCTGCCGGCATCGCCGTGACTGACGCGGGCGAGGTCTGGGTGGCCGAGGAGGACTTCCGCCCCAAGCGAGTGAGCGTCTGGTCGCCGGAGGGGAAGCTGCGGTTCGCCAAGTACGGCCCCGGCCGCATCCCCGAACCCGGCGAATTGGTGGGCACGACCCGCCTCCTGGGGTTTCCCGTCATACCGGGCGGCGGTTCCAACGCGGGCGAAATCTGGGGCATCAACACCAACTCGGGCGTCCTCTACCTGTTCACCACCGAGGGCCTGTTCGTGGCCTCGCTCTTCAAGAACGGCTGGATCGCCGCCCACCAGGGGCCGCGCGCCGTGCGCGGCATGCTGATGAACGAATGCTCGACCGAGGGCGAATCGTTCTTCCCGACGATCACGCAGACGCCTGACGGCAACGTCTACCTCGTGGCGGTTGAGCACACCAGTTCCATTGTCCGTATCGACGGCCTCGACTCCATCCGCCGGCTGCCGCCGTGGCAAATCGCGGTGTCGCCGGAACAGATCGAGGCCTGCCGCCGCTTCACGGTCGAGGCCGAGGCGGCGCGCGTCGCCGCCCAAGGCCGAAGTTCCATGACCGTCGCCATGCCCGCCACCCCGCCCGCCGTGGATGGCGACCTGACCGAATGGACAAAGGCCGACTGGGTGACCATCGATGCCGGCACCTGCGCCGCCGCGGCCGTCGCCGACGACCGGCTCGTGGTGGCCTATCATACGACCCATGCCGACCTTCTGAAGAACTCCGGCGCGGAGCCCTGGCAGGGGATCTTCAAAACCGGCGGCGCGCTGGACGTCATGGTCGGCCTCAATCGCCCCGGCAACAAGAACCCCGCCGCTGTCGAAGGCGACCTGCGCCTGATCGTGGCGCTGGTGGAGGGCAAACCCCGCACCGTGCTCTACCGTCCCGTCGTGCCGGGCACGCCCGCGTCGGAACGCGTGCCGTTCAGCTCGCCCAGCCGAACCATCTACCACGACCGCGTGACCGACATTTCCGCGGAGGTGACGCTTGCCATCGGCAAGTCCGCCACCCGGCCGCCGTGGGCCTCGCCAGACGCCAAGAACGTGCCGAATGGCACCGCCATCGAGCTGTCCGTGCCGTTGAAGACGCTCGGGCTTTCACCGAAGCCTGGCCTGGCGATCGCCGGCGACCTTGGCATCCTCAAGGGCGACGGCGCGCACACCACCTTCCGGGCTTGCTGGCACAACCAAGCGACCGGCTTGGTCCAGGATGTCCCCGGCGAGGCGACCCTTCAGCCGATGCTGTGGGGGCTGTGGAGGTTCGCCCAATGAACCGAGACAACGCCGAAAACTCTCAGGATGGCAATCTGAACAACAAGCAGGAGAAGCATGCGATGAACAGCAAGACGTTGACCGCAATCGTGATCGCCCTCGGCCTCACCGCCGCCCAACCGGCGCGCGCCCAGCAGGGCGCCCAGACCGTAGGCGTGCCGGTCTCGTATGAACTGCCCAGCGACGGGCCGCTGCCCCGGACTTACCGGGTGACGCTGGCAATCACCGCGCCGGACAATCCGGACTGGATCATCAGCCAGTTCGCCTGCGGGGTGGTGCGGACGGTGACCCCGGAGAACCAAGGCGAGTTCAGCGAGACCTGGAACGGACTCGACGACAACTACATGCCCCTCCCGCCCGGCAGCTACGGGGTCAAGGGCATTTACATGCCCGCCACGAAGTGGAAGATCACTGGCGAGTACCATTCGCTGATCCCGAACCTGGTGCTGGGCGCGGGCGACTCGTGGTTCCCCACCCGCGAGCAGGACCACAAGTACCCTTGGCTCTGGGGCGCCGGCGATGGCCCCATGATGGACATCAGCGTCGCCCCCGCCGACAGCGGGCGCAACGGCATCGCCGCGATCTACCACAACTACATCGAGAATTCCACGAATCCCTTCCTGCTCGACCTCAACAAGCCGATCGGCTATGACCAGATTCTCGCCAGTTACGGCTCGGGCGGCGCGGCCGGCGGCTGGGCTACCGCCACCGACGGCGAGCTGGTCTGGTGCCTGTGCGACAACGGCGGCATCCCCTTCGTCTACCGCGCTGACGGCAAACGATTCGGGGCCGGCCGCGCCACCGTCCAGCGGCCCGGCCACTACGACGAGCAGGCCTTCATGTCGCCGGGCAAGCTCGCCCTGTGGACCGACCCGCAGGGCCAGGACCGCCTGCTCGTCGTCGAGACCTCCGGCCCCAACCGCATGAGCGAGTGGACCACCGACGGCAAGCTCCTCCGCCAGTGGTTCTGCGGCAACTGGGCCGCCGACGGCGGCTACTGCGCCGACCCCGAGAAGCCCGAGGAGATCTACACAACCACCGTTGGCGCTGCCACCCTCAAGGGACTGATCCGCTACAGAGCGGACTACGACAAGGGCACCTGGACGGTCGACGCCGTCTGGCCGGACATCTGCCGCCAGGATGGGCAGTTCCCCGGTGGCGCCTTTCGCCCCCGGATCGTCAACCTCCAGGGGCACAAGTACCTCGTCTTCGCCCGGACGGCGCACAATACCTTCGGAGTCATGGTCTACCGGCGACAAGGCGACGACTGGGTGCCCTCCGCGGCACTTATTCCCGGCCAGACGCCGAAGGACAAAAACGCCGCCTTCTGGTGGCACGACGCCAACGGGGACGGCCAGCTCCAGCCCGAGGAGTACCAGGACAACCCGACCACGCTCCCCGGGCACCTACGCTACTGGGGAGAGCAGTGGCTGGACGATCTTTCTTTCGTCAAGCTCCAGGCGGGCACCCCCGACGCCTGGCGGATCGCTCCCTCCGGCTTCGACAAGTTCGGCAACCCCGTGTACGACGGCAAGGGCTGGAAGAAGCTGCTGACCGACACCGTCTACGCGGCGCGGAAGGCGGGGGCGGCCGATGCCCTGCACGGCGCCAATGAGCTCGAATCTGCCTTTGGCGGCGACTGGCAGATGATCGACGGCTCGATGCAGGAGGGCTTCACGGTCAACGCGCGCGGCGGCCCCGGCTTTGACGCCAACTTCGCGGCGCAGTACAAGATCTCCCGCTACGTGCCCGACGGGAAGGGCGGCTTCCGCCTGAAGTGGCGCGTCGGCCGCACCGCCTTCGGCACGGCCCAGCCCGGCCAGATGTACGGTTGCATCTTCATCACCAAGCCCGTCAATGGCCTGGTCGGCGTCCACGATTCCACCGCGGGCCTCTACCACGTGTACTCCGAGGACGGCCTGTTCGTCGATACGCTGTTCGCCGACGGCAACCGCTTCCGGCCCAATCAGGCGGGGGCCTATTTGCTGCAGGGTGAGAACTTCAGCGGCACTCACTTCCTCCACCGCACCAACGGCAAGGTCTACGTGGCCATGGCCTCCAACCAGCCCTGCACACTCTTCGAGATCGACGGGTGGGGGAAGAGCCAGAGCCCGGTTCGCCCGCTCACCACGGTGGACAAGCAGGTCTCCATCGCCGCCGCGCAGATCGCCCCGCCGCCGGAGATCGCGCTGAAGGTGCGGGGTGGGGCGGGGGCCGCGCACGTGGCCCGCTTCCTGCCCGCGCCGGGCGGGGGACCGGTCCTGGACGGCTCGCTGAACGGCTGGGAGGGCTGCGACCCGGTGAAGTTCCGGTCGGAGGAGAAGCAGTCCGTGGAGGTGCGCTGCATGTATGACCCGGGCCAGCTCTACCTGCGGTGGCACGCGCGCTTCGCCGGGAAGTTCGCCCCCCAGCCGCTCGCACCCGCCGAGTACATCTTCACGCACGGCCGCGCCGCCGATACGGTGAGCTTCTACCTGCAGGGCGACCCCAACGCCAAGCCCGGCGGTCCGGCCGAGGGGCGCCCGGGAGACGTGCGGATCGTCTTCGGGGTCTTCCAGGACGGCGACCGGCTCCGTCCGGTGGCGCTGGGGCTGTACCCGAAATGGTTCGGTCCCGGCGGGGCCAATCCGCTCAACTACGGCTCGGCGGTGACCCCGGCCAAGTTCGAGCACGTGGGGCCGATTGTGGGCGCCAAGCTCGGCTATGCCCTGGATGACGACGGCCAGGGCTGGACCCTGGCCGCCAGTCTCCCCAAGGCGGCCTTCCCGAAGTTGCCGGAGTTCAGCGGCCACCTGCGTACCCTGGCCAACTTCGAGGCCACCTTCGGCGGCCACAACAAGTTCTGGTGGGCCAACAGCGACGGCTCCGCCAACAAGACCACCTGGGACGAGCCCACCGAGGCCCGCCTCTACCCCGGTTCCTGGGCGTCGGCGCAGTGGGTCGGTCTGGAACAGATGTATGTGCATTCGTGGAACATCGTCGGCCCCTTTGGCTTCGCCGGACTGCCCGCTCTCGATCACAGCGACAGCCGGCCCAAGATCTGCGAGACGCTGGCCAACGCCAAGTACCCGCCGGAGGTGAGGGTGGATCTCGCTGCCAGTTACACCGGCGACATGACCCAGACCCGCGTCAAGACGCGCACGCTCAAGTGGAAGCAGATCGCCGAGCCTGGCAACCTGCTCGACTTCGGCAAGCAGCTCGGCTGGGGGTATCCCGACGAGGGCGCCGCTTACGCCGTGACCTACCTCTACTCGCCGGCCGCCGTTTCGGTGCGCCTGCGCCTTGAGGACGGCCACGGTCACCACGCCATCCGCGGTTGGCTCAACGGCCGGCCGCTGCCGCTCGATCCCCAGTCCCTGCCGGTTACCAAGCTGGCCTGCCGGATCGACGGCACGCAGCCGGTCAACCTGCAGGCTGGGTGGAATGAGCTGCTGGTGCGTTTCGACTTCATCTGGGGCGACAAGACCCTCGGCCTGCGTCTCGACGCCAAGCCGGAGCAGTTGTGGGGGCTGCGCATCTCGGCCACGCCGCCCAGCGATACGAAGAAATAGGATTGGAGACCGCATGAAGACTGAACCGTCACGCGAGTCCAAACATTGCACCAAGGAGACCTGTCGCATGAAGATGAACACGCTCGCCGCAATCGTCCTCGCGCTGCTGTCCGTGTGGCCCTTCACCTCCGCCCTCGCCACCTCGACCATCAACTTCGGCGTCCACGCCGTTCCCCGGCCTGGGCCGGTGGTGATCGACGGCAAGCTCGACGGCTGGGACCTTTCCGGCCGGATCCTGATCTGCTCGGACGTGGAGACCATGCGCGACCTGTACTCCGGCAAGGTCGCCTTCATGTACGACGCGGAGAACCTCTACTGCTCGGTCCACTTCAAGGCCCCCAAGCCGATGGTCAATGTCCACAACCCGAAAGTCGACAACTTCGGCTGGGCCGGCGACTGTCTGCACCTGCGCTTCAGGACCGACAGGCTCGTCATTCTCACCGGCTGGTATTACGCCGCCAACAAACAACCCCATATCTCTTTGAGCTATGGCAAAGGCAACGATCCCTACTGCGACGGAGGCAAGGAATTCTCCCAGGTCGATGGTTTGAAGCTGGAGGGGGGCGCGGAGATGGCCTTCAGCAAGGACCCCGACGGCAAGGGGTATGTCCAGGAGATCAAGCTCCCCTGGGCGCTGATCACCGACACGCGCCGCTACGCGCCCGGCGAGGAGCTGGCCTGCGGCATCGAGCTGCTCTGGGGTGACGGGGCCGGCGGTGCCGCACTCGCCCGCGTTCAAGACAATGTCCCCGTCGGGAAAACGCCCACCATTAGCGCATACCGCGATCCTTCCCTCTGGGGGCCGCTGTACTTGGAGAAGACCGGCAACCTGAAGCTCCCGCCCGCCGCCTGGGAGCAGAAGCTCGCCGGTCGCAAGCCCGCCAACTCGGTGAAGATCCGCTACCAGTTGCCGGCCACCGGCGCGCTGCCCCAGACCTACCGCGTGACCCTTGCCCTGACCGACCCGGAGAACCCGGACTGGATCGTCAGCCAGCCGGTCTGCGGCGCGGTGCGCACCGTCACGGCGGAGAACAAGGGCGTCTTCGAGGAGGAATGGAACGGGCTCGACGACAACTTCATGCCCCTGCCGCCCGGAAAGTATGGCGTCAAGGGCATCTACATGCCGGCTCGCCAGTGGGCGATCAACGGCGAATACCACTCGCTGATCCCCAAGCCCGCGTCCGCGCCCGGCGACTCCTGGTTCCCCGCCCGCTCCGAGGAGGACAAGCAACCCTGGATGTGGGGCGGCGGCCACGGCAACATCACGGCAATCGCCGTCGCCCCCAACGGCACCGCCGCCTTCCTCTCGCAGTATATGGAGGGCGACGCCTGCTGGCTGGCGGACTTGAACAAGCCCATCAACTGGCACCAGGTGGCCAAGAACTACTACGCCCAGGGCCCCAGCACCTGCGTGGCCACCGACGGCGAGGCCATCTGGGCTGACTGCTACTGGCCGTCTCAGAAGGCCCACTTCGTCTTCCGCGTGGACGACGCCCCGTTCGGCGACAAGCCGGGCATCAACAAGTACAAGAAGACCTACCATCCCGACGGCCGCGTGACCGCGCTGGCCGCCTGGCGCGACCCAGCCAGCCGCAAGCGATTTGTGTACCTGGCCCAGACCGGGGACGCCCAGGACGTGCGCGTCCTGGACGGCGACACGGCAGCGGAGCTGGCGCGGATTCCCCTGCGCAATCCGCAGGGGCTCTGCGTGGTCGGCGGCCAGCGCCTGGTGGTGCTCCACCAGGATGCCGAACAGGGGGTGGTCGTGAGCGAGGCCGCGCTGCGGGACGGCCTGCCGACCGGCCAGCCGCAGCGGCGCTGCACCGTGCCTGATGTCTCCCTGCCGGCCACGCCGGCCACCAAGTCGCAGGCGCTCTTCGACGTCCAGGCCGATGCCCACGGCTTCTACTATGTCAGCGACCGGCGCGGGAACCAAGTCTACCGTCTGGACGGCGCCGGCGCGGTGACGCGCCGCTATGGCCGGGCCACCGCCCAGCGTCCGGGCCACTACGACCACCGGGTTTTCATGTCCCCGGGCAAACTGGCCCTGTGGACCAATCCGCAAGGCCAAAACCGGCTCCTGGTCGTGGAGAACTCCTTCCCCCGCGTCAGCGAGTGGTCGGTCGAGGGCGAACTCCTGCGCGAGTGGATTCTCGGCATCAACGGTGATGGCGGCTACTGCGCCGATCCGGAGCGGCCGAACGAGATCTACGTCCAGCTCCCCCACAGCGACACCGGGCTGGGCCTGGCGCGCTTCCGGGTGGACTACCAGACCGGCGCCTGGCAGGTGGATGCGGTGTGGCCGGACATCGGCAAGAAACAACAGAAGGCTGTGCAAGTGTTTCGCCCGCGGATCGTCAACTTCCAGGGGCGCAAATACCTCGTCGCCGCGCGAGAGATCTATGCCAACTACGGCTACGCGGCCTATCGCCAACAAGGCGAGGACTGGACACCCTCCGCCGCGCTCATCCCCGTCGATTCCAAGGATCCGAAAACCCCGGTCCGCGAGCGCCGGAAGTGGTACTGGTGGCACGGTGCCAACGGCGACGGCCTGCCGAACTGGTTTGAGATGTACTGGTTTGGCAAGTGGGGCGACCTGCGCACCGCCACCGTCGCCGACCCCAACGCCGACCCCCACGGCACCGGCAAGACCAACCTCCAGCACTACCTCGACCAGACCGACCCCACCCTGCCGCCGTTGGCTGAGCGGAAGGCTGTGGAGTGAGCCCCGAGTCGAGCTATGATCACTCGGCAGATAATTGATATTTCAGAACTCAGATCATCTGGGTGCGCTGACACCACAATTTCGCCTACGATCGAGTGACCAAAGTGAAGCAGATGGGGTAGCCGGCAGGCCCGGAAGTCCTGGGTGCACGGGCGTTGATCTCGGCGATG
>Ga0194112_10002322_pt1 | contig 27333 bp, 19 predicted proteins | sample TA2MahC400mmetaG_FD_146191 | JGI IMG/M metagenome (GOLD analysis project Ga0194112, IMG submission 146191) | Freshwater microbial communities from Lake Tanganyika, Tanzania - TA2015016 Mahale Deep Cast 400m | ecosystem: Environmental > Aquatic > Freshwater > Lake | place: Tanzania: Lake... | reverse complement strand
ATTTCCATGGCCCCCGTGAGTATGGAAACGTACCCAATACCACTCATGGGGGCCTATTCTATATGATTACACAACCCCTTGTCAATACTTGACTTACATCGAGTCGAAATCGTGAATACCTATTTAGACTCGTCGGAGAAACGTGCGTACTTATCACAGCTCGATCTACATGATTTCCAGGCTAAGTACTATACCTCAATCATTGATGGGCGAGTGCCAGGCGTTGAGTTCAAGCTGAGGAACCGGGGCAACCGCACATTGAAGCACGTCGAGGTCACTGTCTACTTCATGGACGCCGCCGGCAAAGTGATTTCAGAGGAAGACTATCATCCGGTGCTTGTCTCGGAATCGTCCTTCGTCATGGAGCGTGGAAAGCCTTTGAAGCCGAACTACATCTGGCAGATGGAGAGAGGCAAGTTCTACCAAGCGAAGAACGTCCCGGACGAATGGAGCGAAGGCAGCGCGGTTGCTGAGATCACGGACATTGAGATCGTCCCGTGATGAGAGTGGGCATTGTGCCCGAAACCAATTGTCCCCCAGGTGACACCATACGAGATTCACAGCGGGGTCGAGCCGCCGCACTGTTGCAGGCTGCCGGACGGTGTGGAGCGCCTATCGGTTGCCGGGGCGTGGCGCGGCCTTCAGCGGCAGCGAGTGAGGAAAGGGACCACAGGGACCACAGGGACAACAGGGACCGAAGGGGCAAGGGGGGAAAGCATGCGCGGGGCGCAAGGCGGCGCGGCGACAATGGGTGGGGCCATGGGGCAGAGCAGGGAGGCGAACAACGGGCGCAGAAACCGCGACAAGCGCCGTCATGCGGGAAGCGGCTGCTGTCGCTGTGGTCCCTGTGGTCCCTGGGGTCCCTGTGGTCCCTTGGCTTCGCCGCGGTTGGGCTGGCGGCCCGCGGCCTGGTCGCGGTGCTCGAGGCGCGCGCGGGTCATGCGCTCGCGTATGCCGCCTTGCTCGATGAAGTCCTTCTCCAGGCGCGCGAGCTGGCGGGAGGGCGCTGAGGGGACACCATACGGGATTCACAGCGGGGTGGAGCTGACGCGCGGTGTGGAGCGCCTATCGGTTGCCGTGGCGCGGCGCTGGCTTCGGCGCCAGCGTGAGAGGAAAGGGACCACAGGGCCAACAGGGACCACAGGGACCGAAGGGGCAAGGGGGGAAAGCATGCGCGGGGCACAAGGCGGCGCGGCGACAATGGGTGGGGCCATGGGGCAGAGCAGGGAGGCGAACAACGGGCGCAGAAACCGCGACAAGCGCCGTCATGCGGGTGGACGCTGGGGTCGCTGTGGTCCCTGAGGTCCCTGTGGTCCCTTGGCTTCGCCGCGGTTGGGCTGCCGGCCCATGGCCTTGTCGCGGTGTTCGAGGCGCGCCCGGGTCATGCGCTCGCGTATGCCGCCTTGCTCGATGAAGTCCTTCTCCAGGCGCGCGAGCTGGCGGTCGAGGAGCAGCTTCGCCACTTTGATCAGGCCGATCATCACGTTGGTGCAGATGGCTGGGTCTGGGTGCTCGATGCCCTTCTTGAAGGTCTCGTAGTTGGCTCCGGGCTTGCGGCACAGGGCGGCCAGCCGCCGGGCGTAGGGGTGGTTCTTGGGCCATTCCTCGATGCCGCGGGCGCGGAGGAAGTCGCGGTAGTCGGCGAGGAGTTCCTCGAGGCTGGCGCGCGCCCAGTTGAGGAGGTCGATCTCCGCCTGCTTGGAGGTGCCGGAAATCTGGCTGGCCTCGATGATGTTCTGTTTGCCCGACCGCGCGCCCTGGATCATCTGATCATAGGTGCGGTCGCGTTTGCCGAGGAACCGCCTGCAAAAGTAGACGGTGCCGTCGAAGATGACCTCGGCTTTCTGGTAGGACAGCAGGCTCTTGTAGCCGCCGTGGGGAGGGATGAAGCCGGGGGACATTGCGGCGCCCCCTGACGAAGGGAAGAAGGGACGACAGGGACCACAGGGACCACAGGGACAAGACCCAAGGTGGCCCGCCTTTATTGTGCGGGAGACGGCTCCCGTGTCAAGTCCCTTTGGTCCCTGGAGTCCCTGTGGTCCCTGTCGTCCCTTGCCGGCAACCGGCGGCCCGAGCGCGAGGCGCGAGTCCTCTGGCCTCTTGCACAGGGATGGGGCGCCGGCTATATTGGGGAGTATGCCGGAAGCCCCAAAGCTCTTCACCGATGCGGACATGCCCGGGCCGGCGACCCCGGCCATGCGGCAATACGCACGCTTCAAGAAACAGCACCCGGAGTCGATCCTGCTGTTCAGGATGGGCGATTTCTATGAGACTTTCTACGACGACGCGAAGACGATTTCGCGGGTGTGCGGGCTGACGCTGACCTCGCGGTCGCTGGGCGAGGGGGCGATCCCGCTCGCGGGATTCCCTTACCATTCGGTTGACACCTATCTCAAGCGCCTCATCGCCGCGGGCTACAAGGTGGCCGTGTGCGACCAGATTCAGGACCCCCGCGAGGCGAAGGGGGTCGTTGACCGGGACGTGACGCGGGTGGTGACGCCTGGGACGCTGACCGAGGAGTCGCTCCTCGACGCGAAGGCGAACAATTTCCTCGCGGCGATTGCAGCGTTCGGAAGACCGCCTAAAGGCGGAACTACGAACTCGTATGGCATCGCCTGGGTGGACCTCTCGACGGGGAGATTCCTGGTGCAGGAGGTGGAGCCGGGGCAGTTGCTCGACGAGCTGGGGCGGATCGGCGCCGCCGAGTGCCTCGTGCCCGACAGCCAGTACGCGACCGAGGACAGCGTGATCGAGCCGCTCCGCCCGGCACTCCACGGGCACTGGACGCCGCGGCCCGACTGGGCGTTCGACCCCGCGAGCGGGCGCAAGGCGCTCCTGGAGCACTTCGGCGTGGCCTCGCTCGACGGCTTCGGCTGCCAGGGGCTCAAGGCCGGTCTCGGCGCAGCGGGCGCCGTCCTCGATTACCTCCAGGAGACCCAGCGCGGCTCGCTCGCCAACATCACCAAGCTCGAACGCTTCGTGCGAACCGACCACCTGATACTCGACAAGGCGACCCAGGCGAGCCTTGAGCTTGTGGAGACGCTGCGGACGCGGCGGCACGACGCCACGCTCCTGGGCGTCCTCGACGCGACGGTGACGCCGATGGGGGGCCGCCTTTTCCGCCAGATGCTCCTCTATCCGCTGCGCGACGTGGCGCGCATCCGCGAGAGGCAGGGGGCAGTGGCCGAGCTCGTCCAGCAGCCCCTCCTCCGCGACGAGCTTCGGGCGACCTTGCGGGGCGTGCAGGACATCGAGCGGCTCGCCTCGAAAGTGGTCTATCGCCGCGCCAACCCCCGCGACCTGGTTGGCCTCAAGCAGTCGGCGGCGGCGCTCCCCGCACTCAAGCAACGCCTTGCCGCGTGCGCCAGCCCGCGATTGGGCAGAATCCAAGGGCAACTCGACACCCTGGATGACCTCCGCGAGCTTGTCGAGCGGAGCATCGTGCCCGACCCGCCGACCTCGCTGACCGACGGCGGCATCATCCGCCCCGGCTACGACGCGAAGCTCGACGAGGAGCGCTCGGTGGCCCGCGACGGCAAGAGCTGGCTCGCGCGCTTCCAGGCCGACGAGGTCCGCCGCACCGGCATCGAGAGCCTCAAGGTCGGCTACAACCAGGTCTTCGGCTACTACATCGAGGTGACGAACGCCAACGCGGACAAGGTGCCGCCTCACTACACTCGGAAGCAGACGCTGAAGAACGCCGAGCGCTACATCACGCCGGAGCTCAAGGAGTGGGAGGAGCGGATCGTGGGCGCCGACGAGCGCGCGAAGGAGCTGGAATACGACCTCTTCGTGGGGGTCCGTGACCAGGTCGCCGCGCAGGTGCAGCGTCTCCAGAGGGTCGGCAACCTGGTGGCCCAGGTGGACTGCTGTGCGTCGCTCGCGCACGTGGCGGCGGAGCGCGGCTATTGCGCCCCGGAGGTCGCCGACGACCTCATCATCCAGATCGAGGACGGGCGGCACCCCGTGCTCGACGTCACCCTCGAGGCCGGGCGCTTCGTCCCGAACGACGTCCTCCTCGACGGCGAGGCCAACCGCATCGCGGTCATCACCGGGCCGAACATGGCGGGGAAGTCCACCTACATCCGCCAGGCGGCGCTCCTGGTGCTCATGGCCCAGATGGGCAGCTTCGTGCCCGCGAAGAAGGCCCACATCGGCGTGGCCGACCGCATCTTCACCCGCGTCGGCGCGAGCGACGAACTCGCCCGCGGCCAGAGCACCTTCATGGTCGAGATGATCGAGACGGCGAACATCCTCAACAACGCCACGGAGCGCAGCCTCCTCGTCCTCGACGAGGTTGGGCGTGGCACGAGCACCTTCGACGGCGTCTCCATCGCCTGGGCAGTCAGCGAGTTCATCCACGAGCACGTCCGCGCCCGCACCCTCTTCGCCACCCACTACCACGAGCTGACCGAGCTGGCCCTGCTGCTCGACGGCGTGAGGAACTACAACATCGCCGTGCGCGAGTGGAAGGACGAAATCGTCTTCCTCCACAAGATCGTCGAGGGCGGGAGCGACAAGAGCTACGGCATCCACGTCGCGCGCCTCGCGGGCATTCCGAGGAAGGTCATCGCCCGCGCGAAAGTGATCCTGGGCAACCTCGAGGCCGCCTCGCTCACCCCCAACGACAAGCCGCGCTTCGCCCCGTCGCTCGACAAGGTGGGCTCCGACCCCAAGACCCTCCAGCTCACCCTCTTCGGCTCCTTGCACGCCGAGAGCATCGAGGAGCTCAAGGGCCTCGACCTCGACAACCTGACCCCCCTGGAGGCCCTCGCCGCCCTCCAGCGCCTCCAACGCGACATCGTCAAGCGCGAGCGGGCTGGCAAGAAGCAACGTGGGGACGGCCCTTGACTGTGGGACTGGCACGCTGTAGGGTATAGCCAGGTAAGGAGCAGAGCCGTGGAAGGCAAGCGATTCCTCCGCACGCTATGGCTTAGGAACTTCCTGTCCTTCGGGGATGACGGCGTTGAGGTGGAACTCCTTCCGCTGAACGTCCTCATTGGGCCCAACGGCTCGGGGAAATCCAACCTGATCGAGGCGATCAGCCTCCTGCGGGCCGCACCGACCGATCTGGCCGCCCCGATCCGCGAGGGGGGAGGGCTTCGAGAATGGCTCTGGAAGGGCTTACCGAGCACTTCAGTCGCCCAGATCCACACGACGGTGTGGTACCCGGATGGGATCATGCCGCTACGCTACAGGATTGCCCTAGCCACGGCCGGCCAACGGATGGAGGTCGTTGATGAGGCCATCGAGAACGAACGCCCAAGCAAGCAGGGAGAAACTGATAGCTACTTCTACTACCGCTACCAGAACGGCCATCCCGCGCTGAATGTGAAAACGATGGAGGACGAGGATGGCGGGGAGTTGGGGAAGCGGGTCAAGCGTTCCCTTCGCCGTGAGGACCTCAATCCGGAGCAGTCCGTTCTCTCTCAGAGGAGAGATCCGGACAGGTATCCTGAGGTCACATATGTGGCTGACCGATTCGGCAGGATCCAGGTGTACCGCGAGTGGAATCTTGGCCGCAAGACGCCCCCTCGGCTCCCACAGCCGGCCGACCTGCCCGGGGACTTCCTGCTGGAGAGCGCGGCAAATCTCGGCCTGGTCCTGAACGATCTTGAGCACAGAGGCACCATCAAGGAGGCGCTTCTGGAACACCTCAGCCGATTCTACGATGCGGTGGAGGACCTCACGACGAAGATCCAAGGCGGCACCGTACAGATCTTCTTTCATGAACGGGGTCTCCAGGACCCAATTCCCGCAACACGTCTTTCGGACGGCACGCTCCGCTACCTGTCCTTGCTCGCGATTCTCTGCCATCCGAGTCCGCCACCCCTGGTGTGCATCGAGGAGCCTGAGCTGGGCCTTCACCCTGATATCCTGCCCACCATTGCCGAGCTTCTGCTGGACGCTTCGACCAGAACGCAACTTATCGTCACGACCCATTCTGACGTCCTGGTTTCCGCCCTGTCGAACGTTCCAGAAGCCGTGCTGGTGTGTGAGCGGGGCGAGAGCGGCACGCGGATGGAGCGGCTCGCCCCGGACTCGCTCCAGGAATGGCTCAAGAAGTACCAGTTAGGCGAGCTGTGGCGTATGGGCGAGATCGGGGGCAACCGATGGTGAGGGAGATCCGGGTATACGTCGAGGGCGGAGGGGACGGCAAGGACACCAAGGCAGCCATCCGCTACGGCTTCGGCTGCTTTCTCTGTAGTGTCCGTGAGACAGCCCGGGCGAAGCGGGCGCGGTGGTCCGTGATTGCGTGCGGGGGAAGGAGCGCGACCTGCGATGCGTTTCAGACTGCGCTCCGGACACATGCCGATGCCGTCAACATCCTCTTGGTGGACTCGGAAGGGCCTGTCTTGGGAAGCCCTGGTGCCCATCTCAGGGGGTGCGATGGCTGGGAGCTGGCGGGCGTCTCGGATGAGGATTGCCATCTGATGGTGCAGCTCATGGAGGCATGGCTGATCGCTGACCCGGATGCTCTTGCCCGGTTCTATGGCCAGGGGTTCCGACCAAACGCAATCCCGGCCAGCCCGAACGTTGAGCAGGTCGCCAAGGCGGACGTCGAACGCTCGCTGGCAGCGGCGACGCGAGGGACGACGAAAGGCGAATACCACAAGACGCGGCACGCTCCGGCCCTGCTCGGCCGAGTGGATGTGGCCCGGGTGCGTCAGGCTGCCCCCCATTGCGAACGGCTGTTCTCTCGCTTGCTCGGCTCGCTCGAACCGTAGCCGGGAGCGGGCCACCGTGTGCGCGTCGCCCTGCCCACCGGCCGCCGCGTTGCGCCAGACGGCGAAAAGCGGTAGAATCTCCCTGTGCTTGCTGGCTACCCGTCTGGAGAGCGATGTGAGGCTCATCGTCGAGCGCTCGGCCCTGGGGGGCAGCGTGCGCATCCCGGGGTCGAAGTCGCACACCATTCGCGCCGTGGTCATTGCGTCCCTGGCAGAGGGAACGTCCACGATCCGCGAGCCGCTCGATTCGCTCGACACGCTGGCCTGCGTACGGGTGTGCCGGGGGCTGGGGGCGGACATTCAACACCCTCACCCCGGCCCTCTCCCCGAGGGAGAGGGGGGCAGATGGGTAGTGACGGGGACGGGGGGCAGGCTGACGACGCCGGCGGACGTGCTGGACGTGGGGAACTCGGGGACGACGCTGTACGTGACGCTGAGCACGGCGGCGCTGGGGCGCGGGTGGAGCGTGTTCACGGGGGACGAGCAGACGCGGCGGCGGCCGGCCGGGCCGTTGCTGGACGCCTTGCTGGTGCTGGGGGCCGACGCCTTCTCGACGCGGGGGAACGGCTGCGCGCCCATCGTCATTCGCGGGCCGCTGCGGGGCGGACGGGTTGCCATCGAGTGCCCGACCTCGCAATATCTGACAAGCCTGCTCCTCAACTGCCCGCTGGCCGAGGGCGACACGACGATCGAGGTGCCGCTGCTGAACGAGCGGCCCTACGTTGAGATGACGCTCTCCTGGCTCGACCGCCAGGGCATCCGCTACGAGCGCGAAGGCTTCAGGCGATTCCACGTGCCAGGCGGCCAGGCCTACAAGCCCTTCGGCCGTGCGATACCAGGCGACTTCTCGTCGGCCACGTTCTTCCTGGCCGCCGCGGCGGTGACGGGGTGCGAGCTGACGCTGCTGGGCCTCGACCGCGACGACCCGCAGGGCGACAAGGCGGTGGTGGACTACCTGGCCGCGATGGGGGCGGAGGTCGAATGGCTCCCCGAGGGCGTCCGCATCCGAGGCGGCGGGCTGACGGGCGGAGAGTTCGACCTCAACGCCACGCCCGACGCCCTGCCCGCAATGGCCGTGGCCGCCTGCGTCGCTGAGGGCGAGACGCGCCTCGTGAATGTCCCACAGGCCAGAATCAAGGAGACCGACCGCATCGCGGTGATGCGCGAGGAGCTTGCGAAGATGGGCGCGCGGGTGGAGGAGCTGCCCGACGGCCTGGTGGTCCAGGGCGGCAGCCTGCGGGGCGCCGCGGTGGACGGCCATGCCGACCATCGCGTGGTGATGGCCCTCGCCGTGGCCGGCCTCGCCGCCGAGGGCCGCACCGAGATCGCCACCGCCCAGGCCGCCGCAGTGACGTTCCCGAGCTTTGTGGACCTGATGGTCGGTTTGGGCGCCAAGATGGGGATGGATGGATGAATGGATGATTGGATGAATGTAAGAATCAGAAGCGCCCTTGTCTTTCATTCATCCACTCATCCACCCATCCATTCATCCCCGCGTGTGGAAGGCATCTGAGTGGGCTCCACCTGGGAAGAGGAAAACCGGCCGATTGACCTGCACGTCCACACGACGGCGAGCGATGGCGACATGTCGCCCGCCGCGTGCGTGGACGAGGCGAAGCAGTTGGGCCTGGCGGCCATCGCGATCACCGACCACGACACCGTGGCCGGCAATGCGGAGGCCGAGGCCAGGGGCCAAGAGGTCGGCGTCGAGGTCGTCCCGGGCGTCGAAGTGAGCGTCCAGCACGAGCGGCTCACGGTCCATCTCCTGGGCTACTACCCTCAGCCTGGGGCGGTCGAGTTGGAGAGGGTGCTGGCGGGCCTGCGGGAGCACCGCGAGGAGCGGAACCCTCGCATCCTGCGGCGCCTGGCCGAGCTGGGCTGCCCAGTGGCGCCCGAGGAGTTGGCCGCCGAGGCGGCCGGCGGGGTGCCCGGGCGGCCCCACATGGCCGCCCTGATGATCCGCAAGGGATACGTCAAGGACCTTCAGGAGGCATTCGACCGCTATCTGGCCAAGGGGGCAGCGGCCTACGTGGAGGGAGGGGAGCTGCCGGCTGCAGCGGCCATCCGAGCACTGCTGAAGTCTGGGGCCGTGCCGGTTCTCGCGCACCCCGGCGGGATCGGGCTTCGTAGCGTCCCGGAGGTCGAGCTCTTCGTGCGGCGACTCGTTGATGTGGGCCTTCGAGGGATAGAGGCGTACTACCCCGGGTCTGATTCCGGCCAGACTAGCGCGTGGTTACGACTGGGGGCGCGGCATGGCTTGGTGGTCACGGGCGGGACGGACTTCCACCGAATGAGCAGAGCGCCACGAATGCAGATAGGGCGGGGCGCAGGGGACTTGCGTGTGCCATACGGCCTTCTCGTGCGGCTGAGGGCGGAGCGCGCCGCCATCGTCGCCTCGACGCGGACCGAAGCGGGCAGGCGCTAGTGAAGCAGCGTGGCGGCCATTGGCTACCCAGGTTGGGGGTTGGCCGAGCCCGCGGCACGACTGCCATTCGACCGCGCGGCCCCCGCAAGGCGGCAGCTCTCCTCGCTGAAGATGCAGTCGCATGCGTTCTTGCGGAAGAGGTACGCACGCCGGTAAAGGCTACGGCAACCAAGGTAGGACCCGACCGACAGTAGCCCACAAATGGCCACGATAGTCAGCGAAGGAACCCATCTGGCGAAGCCAACATGGGCAAGCGCCGCCGCTCCGAGCAGGGGCCAGTTGAATATCGCGGTGCCGAGGATCCGGACCCGACGCATACGGGACTCGTATGCCTCGTACAGCCTTTCAGAGCGATAGGCCAGCAACTCGTCTTTGTACAGCGTGGCGTCGAGAATCTGGTCGCGGATCGCCCTTCTCATTGGGTCAAGGATCTTGTGGACTGCATCATCAACGATCATCCCGATCAGGTAGGCAAATGGCAGCACTACCACGACCAGTCCTGCGTCGGGCACTCGTGAGCCTGTGAGCTGGATGTCGAACAAGGCAGCCAGGAGGAGAACCAGCCAAGTGCACGTGTGCGAACCGATAATCAGGTACTCTAGCCACGGGGTCTCTTCCTTCACGGCCGACTCCTCTCACCAGCAGGTCGAAGGGCTGCTCTTCACCCACAAGGGGCCTTCGCGCCACCTCCTGAGTCGTTGCGGGCCGGCGCACTTCCGGGCGCATTATACCCTCTGGCCCCCAGCGTGCAAATGTGAACAAGTGTCTCGTAAAGCCCGCGAGTCCCACAGACGTCTCCGCGCGAGCGGGCCAAGCAGGCGGACCGCTCTCCGAAGGTCGAGGGTGCGGCGTACTGAGTCCGCTTTGACAGTGGGAGGGGGGGCAGGTAGAATCTCCTCGGTCTTCGATGCGCGCCGTAGCGGCGTGCTGGAGTGTGGAGTGCGAGTTGCGTTGCATGGAGAGGAACGCTTTGGCTCACACGAGAGTGCTTGTTACAGGCGGCGGCGGCTACGTGGGCAGCCACGTGGTTCTAGCCCTCCTCGACGCCGGACTTGAGGCCGTGGTCTTCGACAACTTCGAGGCAGGCTACCGCGATGCAGTGGGGGAGGGGGCAGAGATTGTCGAAGGCGACATCCGCAACCCCGCCGACGTCGCCCGCGCGTTCGAGTTCGGGCCGTTCCAGGCCATCCTGCACTTCGCGGCGCTGGCCAATGTGCCTCACTCCTTCGAGGACCCCGAGAAGTGCTACGCCGTGAACATCGCGGGCGGCCTCAACCTGCTCGCGACCGCGCGACGCAACGGCGTCAAGGCGTTCGTCTTCTCATCGTCAGCCGCAGTCTACGGGCCGCCTGAGCGGACGCCAATCCGCGAGGAACATGCCCTGAATCCCATCAGCCCCTACGGTTTCACCAAGGCCGCCTTCGAGCGGGTGCTCCGGGACTTCGATGCGGCCTACGGCATCCGCTCGATTGCCCTGCGCTATTTCAACGCCGCGGGCGCCGACCCGGCGGGCAGGGCAGGGGAGCGCCACGACCCCGAGACCCACCTCATCCCCATCGTGCTCCAGCACCTGGCGGGCAAGCGGGCGTGCGTGAAGGTGTTCGGCACCGACTACCCGACGCCCGACGGCAGTTGCATCCGCGACTACATCCACGTGAGCGACCTGGCCGAGGCCCATGTGTTGGCCGTGAAGGCCCTGGCCGCTGGCGCCGCCACGACCGCGCTCAACCTCGGGGTGGGCCGCGGCTACTCCGTCCGCGAGGTCATCGCCGCCTCGGAGCGCATCACGGGCCTCAAGGCAAAGGTGATTGAGGAGGGCCGGCGCTCGGGCGACGCGCCCGTCCTTGTGGCCGACCCAAGTCGCGCCCAGAGCGTGCTGGGCTGGGCGCCGCGCCACGCCTCCCTCGACGCGATTGTGGCCGATGCCTGGCGATGGGAGGCAAGAGGAACCGAGCATGGGCGATGAGTTCTTCGTCCACCCGACCGCGGTGGTTGACCAGCCGTGCAAGATCGGCAAGGGGACGAAGGTCTGGCACTTCGCCCACGTGTGCGCGGGGGCCGAGATCGGCGAGCGGTGCGTCCTCGGCCAAAACGCCTTCGTCGGAGCACACGTGAAGATCGGGAACAACTGCAAGGTGCAAAACAACGTCTCGATCTACGAGAAAGTGACCCTCGAGGACGACGTCTTCTGCGGCCCCTCGATGGTGTTCACGAACGTGATGAACCCGCGTAGCGCGTTCCCGCGCGACCGCGAGACCGGCTTTCTGCCCACCCTCGTGAAGCGCGGTGCCACGATTGGCGCCAACGCCACAGTGGTGTGCGGCATCACCATCGGCGAGCACGCCTTCATCGGCGCCGGCTCCGTGGTCACCAAAAACGTGCCCCCCTACGCTCTCGTCTACGGCGTCCCCGCCCGCCAGCACGGCTGGATGTGCGAGTGCGGGGAGAAGCTCGAGTTCGTCGGCGGCCGCGCAAGGTGCGAGAGGCAGGGCACGGAGTACGCCCTGGAGAACGGCGTGGTGAGACGGCTCGGCGACTGAGGAGGCCCCGCGGGTCTGGCGGCGGAGCGCCGCGCCGCGCAGGTGTGAAGGGACCCAAGGGACCACAGGGACCGCAGGGACCACAGGGACCCAGGGGAGAGTACAATCAGGGGTTGTCACTTAGGTCCCTTGGGTCCCTGTGGTCCCTGTGGTCCCTTCGACACGGGCGCGTCTGCCTCTCTGGCTGGCACGCCTCCTACAGAAAGGATATGCCAATGAAGGTCCCCTTGCTCGACCTCAAGGCCCAGTACGCCACGATCCGCGACAAGGTGCGGCCGGCCGTGGACGCGGTGCTGGAGAGCCAGTGTTTCATCCTCGGCCCGGAGGTGGAGGCCTTCGAGAAGGAGCTCGCGGCCTACGTGGGGGCCAGGCACGCCGTGGCCTGCGCCTCGGGCACCGACGCGCTCCTCCTTGCGCTCATGGCGCTCGGCGTTGGGCCGGGCGACGAGGTGGTAACAACCCCCTTCACCTTCTTCGCCACGGCAGGCTGCATCGCGCGCCTGGGGGCGAGGCCGGTGTTCGTGGACATCGAGCCCGACACGTTCAACATCAACCCCGCCCTTGTGGGAAAGGCGATCACGAAGAGGACAAAGGCCATCATCCCAGTCCACCTCTTCGGCCAGTGCGCGGACATGGACCCGATTCTGGCCGCGGCCGGCGGCATCCCGATCATCGAGGACGCGGCGCAGTCGCTCAGCGCCGAGTACAGGGGAAGGAAGTCGGGCGTCCTGGGCCGCGTGGCCTGCTTCAGCTTCTTCCCGAGCAAGAACCTGGGAGGCTTCGGAGATGGTGGCGCGGTGACGACCGACGACGCTGCCCTCGCCGAGCGGCTCGCCTGCCTACGCGTCCACGGCGCCAAACAGAAGTACTACCACGACGAGGTGGGCCTCAACAGCCGCCTCGACGCCCTCCAGGCAGCCGTCCTCCGCGTCAAGCTGCCCTACCTTGACGCCTGGAGCGCGCAGCGCGCCCTGAACGCCCGCCGCTACGACGAGTTGCTCGCCGGGGCGAAGGTCGTCACCCCCGTCGCCAAGCCCTATGGCCGCCACGTCTTCAACCAGTACACCATCCGCGCCGCGAACCGCGACGGCCTTCAGAAGCACCTGGGCGCCCGCGAGATCGGCAACGCCATCTACTACCCTGTGCCGCTGCACCTCCAGAAGTGCTTCGCCGCCCTCGGCTATGCCCCTGGCAGCCTGCCCGAGGCCGAGAGGGCCGCCCGCGAAGTCCTCTCCATTCCCATCTACCCCGAGCTCAGCGAGCCGATGGCCCGCCATGTGGCCGCCAGCATCCGCGAGTTCACCGGCTAATGACTTCTGCATAGGTAGTTTCTGTTACGGAAAGTGCGATCACAGGCGGGACGCCTGTGCCACCGCTGAGACAAGGGGCCTGGTGGCACAGGCCTCTGGCCTGTGATTGGGGCAGCAGCCCCCTCCCACTTTCCGCAACAGGAACTACCTATGGGGCGACGTACTGTGGGTATTGCCTGCCTGCTCGAAGTGCGCGTCCAGCTCGCCCCTGAGGAAGCGAAGGCGAGTCTCCACCCCGGCCTCCTTCCAGCTCGAGTTGAAGCGAAGCACGTACTCCCCAGTCTTCCCGTCGAGCTCGATTCGGTCCGGGAAGTTGGCGGCCCCGCCCATGATGGGCACCTCCGCGTAGGGCCGCTCCGCCAGCCGGCTGTAGTTCCAGCCGATTGATGTCCTGGCGCCGTCGGGCGCGCGTCCGAACACGCCGTTCCGCGTCGTGACGCGGACGAGGTTGGCCCAGCGCCCCTTCGCGTGCGAGTAGACGTGGAGGGATGGCTTGGCGGCCTCGACCCGCTTGTGCCAGCCCCATTCGCCGAAGAGGTAGGCGTCGTCGCAGTAGATGAGGGACTGGTGGTGGCCGGCCACGGCCTCGTCCTTGATGTCGAAGCGGCTCCAGAGCTGCTTGGCGGTGTTGAGGCGGAGGAAGCCGACGCCGTTGGTGCCCATCCACAGGTAGTCGCCGGCCTTGAAGAGGCCACGCGGCGAGTCCGGCCTGTAGCCGTCGCCCACGAACTTCGCGCCGAGCGACTCCGCCAGCGCGAAGGGCAGCAGGAGTCGGAACGTCTTCGACGGCACGTGGCGGATGTGAAGGCCGTCCGGGATGCTCCCGACGCAGTACTCGTACTCACCGACCGTGAAGCTCGGCTTGCCCGGGACGATGTAGGTCTCGTGCTTTGGCGGGTCGTACGCCTTGTCAAGGAAGACCGTCTTCAGTTCGGAGGAAGCCAACTCGATCGTGCGCGCAGGCTCTGCGGCGGAGGAGATCGAGAACAGACCCAGAGCGCCCACGAAGTGCAGGATGTGCCTGACCACACTTGGCTCCTCCATGGTTCGGATGACGGCATCCGCAACCCCACAGCGATTGTACGGAGGGGGTCGCGGGGTTTCAACAGCGCCTTGGACGAATGGGACTCCGGTGTTGGCACAGGGCGCCTGGGACTACCCCAGATGTGGAGGCAGGAATCCTGGAGTGATCTTCGCACTCAGCGCTGCGCGCCGGCAGCCTCTCTCTCGACGGCGGTTCGGAACATGTCGAACTGAGCCTGGAGGGATTCGAGGAGATGGGCGCAGGGGCCGTTTGGGCCGGCGCGTGCGGCGGCCTCGAGGTCGCGCGCGGCGCTCTGGACGCGGCAGGCGCAGACGGCGCCCGCGGCGCCCTTGAGGGTGTGGGCGGCGCGGGCGAGGGCCTCGGCGTCGCCGCGCCCGAGGGCGGAACGCGCCTCTTCGAGCCGCTTGGGCGAGTCCTCGATGAAGATGTCCGTGACCTCGCGGAGGAGGACGGTGTCGCCGCCGACGGCCTGGAGGGCGGCGTCGTGGTCGAAGACTGGGCACTGGGTCATTTCGGATTTCGGATTTCGGATTTCGGATTTCAGTGCAGAATCCGGCGCGCCAGCGGCGAGGCGCTCGATGGTTTCGATGAGGGCGGCGGGGCGGATGGGCTTGGCGATGTAGCCGTCCATGCCCGCCTCGAGGCAGCGCTCGCGGTCGCCCTTGAGGGCGTGAGCGGTCATGGCCACGATGGGGATATGGCCCCCGCTGGCGCGCTCGCGGCCGCGGATGAGCCGAGCCGCCTCCAGGCCGTCCATCTCCGGCATCTGGACGTCCATCAGCACCAGGTCGAAGGTGTCGCCTTCGAGCGCGCGGAGGGCCTCGCGGCCGTTGGCGGCGAGGAGGACGGAGTGCCCCTGCTTTCCGAGGATTGCGGCGCCCACGCGCTGGTTCACGGGGTTGTCCTCGGCGAAGAGGACGCGGAGGCGTCGCCGCGCCTCGCGGAGCGCGTGGCGAGTGACGACGGCGCCCTGGCCCCCCTGGGCGAAGCGGGGGTCGAGGACTGCGGCGATGGTGTTGTGAAGCTCGGACTGCTTGACGGGCTTCATGAGGTAGGCTGAGATGCCGAGTCGGGCGCACAGGTCGGCGTCGCCCCGGCTTCCCGCGGAGGTGAGGAGGACCATCGGCACGCGGCCGTGGCCTGGCAGGCGGCGGGCGCGCTCGGCGAAGCCGAAGCCCGACACTTCGGGCATGTGCGCGTCGAGCAGGATGAGCTGGAAGGGGCGGCCCGCGGCCTGGGCTTCGAGGAGGGCGACGAGCCCTTCTGCGGCGCTTGGGGCCTCGCTGGGCGCCATGCCCCAGGCCGCAGTGACCTCGCGCAGGATGATCCGATTCGTCGCGTTGTCGTCCACAATCAGGACGCGGATGCCCGTGAGGTCGGCCTCTGGCCGTCGGGGGAGGGGTTGGGGCTGGGGCGGGGCCAGGGGGAAGCGTAGGACGACGTGTGCAGTGGTTCCCCTGCCGACCTGGCTTTCGAGCCAGATGCGGCCGCCCATCTTCTCCACGATCTGCTTGGCGATGGTGGTGCCGAGGCCGGTGCCGCCGTACTTCCGGGTGATCGAGCCGTCGGCCTGGGTGAAGCTCTCGAAGATCGTGTCGAGCTTCTCCGGCGGAATGCCGATGCCGGTGTCGCACACGCGGAAGTGCAGCCCTGCGTGCATTGGGGATTTCGGATTTCGGATTTCGGATTTCAATCCGCAATCCGCAATCGCAGATCCGAAATCGGGCCCACCATCGGGTTCCATGTCCACGTGGAGGACGACCTCGCCCTGTTCGGTGAACTTGACGGCGTTGTGGGTGAGGTTGCTGAGGACCTGGCGGAGGCGTTCGGGGTCGCCGATGAGGGCGGTGGGGACATCGGGGGGGATGCGGCAGGCGAGCTCGATGCCCTTGCCGTGGGCCTTGGCGGCCAGGGTGTCCAGCGTGGCCTCCACCACGGTGCGGAGGTCGAAGGGGATGTCTTCGAGCTCGAGGCGGCCGGCCTCGATCTTCGAGAAGTCCAAGATGTCGTTGATGATGCCCAGGAGCGCGTTGGCGGAGGTTCGGCCCATATCGAGGTACTCGCGCTGCTCGCGGGTGAGTGGTGTGGCGAGGACGAGCTCCGTCATGCCGATGACGCCGTTGAGGGGGGTGCGGATCTCGTGGCTCATGTTGGCGAGGAACTGGCTCTTGGCCTGGCTTGCCGCCGTGGCGTCGCGGAGGGCTTCTTCGAGCCGCTTGCGGTTGAGTTCGAGCTCGGCGTCGCGCGCCTGAATCTGCGCGAGCATGGCGTTGAAGCCGTCGCAGAGCTCTCCGATCTCGTCGTTGCCCTCCTTCTTCACGCGGATCGCATAGTTGCCCTGAGCTGAAACGGCCCTGGCGGCCCCGGCGAGGCGCAGAATGGGAGCGGAGATGAGCCGTTGGAGGCGGAGGGAGAGCGAGACCGCGGCGAGGAGGGACACGGCGAGGACCGCGCCCACGATGAGTAGCGCGCGGCGGATGCGGGCGTGGACCTGTGTGGCCTGGGCGCGCAGGACGATGGTGCCGACCAGGCACGCGCGCTCGTCAATGGGCCGCGCGACCTCGATGGCCGCGCCGTCGAACTTCGGCGCGAAGTGGGTGGGCGGACCCGGCGGGAGCGCGGGGGCGGGCTGGCTGGGGTAGGTGGCGAAGAGGCTGCCGTAGCGGTCGTAGACGCCTGCCGCGGTGACGAGGGGCTGCCGGCGCAGCGAGGCCAGGAGCTCCGCGGCCGCCGCGGAGTCGTTGAACGTCAGGGCCGCCGCCATGTTGGCCCCCACCACGTCGCCGAGCGCGGAGAGCGTGGCGGCCGTGGAGGAGCGGATGGAGCTGACCTCGTTGGCCACGAAGGCCGCCGACGACGCCAGGAGGGCGAGCGCGCCCATGAGCGCCAGGAGCAGCGTGAGCTTCGTGCTGATGTGCATGTTCCGCAGGATGCGCATACCAAGGACCTTTCCTTGACCTTCCAGGGGATGAGTGGATGGGTGGATGAATGGATGATTGTCAGACAGCCATCCACCCATCCATTCATCCATTCATCCATTCATCCATTCATCCATTCATCCATTCATTCATCCCCTTATCCATCGGCCCTGCGCCACTAAGAGACTATCTCAGAACCGCTTGATGATCTGAAGGCGGAAGGTCCGCCCGTCCTGCTCGATGGCGTCCTGGCGGTGCTCGCGGGAGCCGGGGTCGCGGTATCGCCGGTCGAAGAGGTTGTAGACGCCGAGCGAGGCGTCGAGCCCCTTGAGGAGGTCGCGGCCGTGGAGGGTGAAGTTGGCGAGCCAGAATGCGCCGGCGTGGCGGCCCGCCAGGGTGTCGCGGCGGCTGGTGTACTGGAGCTCGAGGCTGGCGAACAACTTGTCCCTGACCACCGGCACGCTGACGTTGAGCTTGGCGAGGTGGGTGGGGGAGTTTACGAGGCGCTGGCCGGTCTCGCCGTCCTCGGCCCGCGCGAGGCTGTAGCTGGCCCTGGCGCGCAGGCCGCAGGGCCAGGCGCCGGCCAGCTCGGCCTCGAGCCCCTTCGCCCTCGCACGACGGCCGTTCTGGAACACCATCAGCCCGTCCGAGGGGTCCTCCTCCAGGGTGATGATGTCCTTCATCCTGTAGGCGAAGGCGGCGGCGGTGAGGCGCAGGTGTTCGGAGAGGCGCTGCTCGAGGACGAGCTCGGCTGTGTCAATGGTCTCCGGCTTGAGGTCGGGGTTGCCCTTCTGGGTGGCGCCGTCGTCGTTGTAGTACATCTCGTAGGCGTTCGGTGCGCGGAAGGCGCGGCCGTAGAGGGCTTTGAGGGTGGTGGCCTCGAAGGGCTGCCAGATGAGGGAGAGCCTGGGGTTGGTGGAGCCGCCGAAGGTGCTGTAGTGGTCGTGGCGGACGCCGGCGACGAGGGCGAGGTTGTGGAGGATGCGGACCTCGTCCTGGATGAAGGCGGCCCAGATGCGCGAGCGGTTGTGTGTGTGGAGGTAGACCTCGGTGTGGCGGCCGTGGAGGTCCTGCTGGAAGTTGTCGCGGTACTCGACGCCCCACGTGAGCCGGTGGGGGCCGAGGGGCGGGGCGCCCGTTGCCGGCAACGGGCTCCCGAAGGTGTGGGTGAAGACCAGCTCGGCGCCCCACCACTGGTCGCGCGAGCTCTCCTTGGTCATCAGCACGCCCGGGCCGTCGTCGTAGGCGTAGCTCCCGCGGTAGCCCGAGTAGTCGTAGTAGAGGCGGGCCATGAGGTTGGTGTGGTCGCTCAGGTCGTGCTGCCACTTGAGGTCGAGGTACCCGCGTGCGTCCACGGTGCGGGTGCGGGGGTCGTTGAAGCGGGTGTCGAAGGCCCCGGTCGGGATGCCCTTCTCGCGTGAGACGTAGGCGGCCTGGAGGGTGAACTCGCCGAAGGAGAGCGTGGCGAAGAGGTTGCCGTAGCGGTCATCATCGCAACTCCTTGCGATGCCGCGGTTCGTGGCGGGGTCATCGTACTCCTTGTAGTAGAGGCGCCGCGGCCCGGCGGAGTCGTAGGCGGAGGCGGAGAAGAAGATCTCGCAGTTGTCTGCGAACGCCTGGCCGAAGGTCAGCCTGCCCCTATAGGAGCCAAAGCTTGCGGCCTCGGCAGCGAGCTCGGCGCCGCCGATGGCCCTGCCGCGTCTGGTGACGACGTTGATGACGCCGAGGAGCGCGTTGCTGCCGTAGAGGGCCGAGCCCGGCCCGCGGATGACCTCCACCCGCTCGATGATGCCGGCGTCCACGATCCCCTGGGTGCCGATCGGCGGGCAGTCGTAGATGTTGTCGTTGAGCCGGTGGCCGTCCACCAGGAGGAGCACGCGGGTGTCGTAGTCGCCTGGGCGGTTGAAGCCTCGGATGCCCAGGTGGTGGTAGTTGCGGTCGTAGGTGGTGTAGAAGCCGGGCACGCTGCGGAGGATGTCGGCCAGGGTGCGGTAGCCGAACCTGCGGATGTCCTCGGCTGTGACGATGGTCACGTAGGCGGGCGCGTCGGCGAGCTTCTGCTTGTGGCGCGACGCGGCGTACACGGTGTCCACCTCCACGTTCATCAACTGGTCGAGGCTCATGCGAGCGAACTCTGAGGCGAGCGAGCCCTTTTTCGCGGGTTCAGCAGCCGTTGCCTGCGGCGCCGCGAGCAGGCAGAAGGCAAATATCAGAGGGCCGGCCATTTCACTGCCCTCCCGATGGCGGCTCGACGATGCGCGCGAGGCGGAGGAGCTTTGAGCTTATCTTGAGGCCGGCCCGCCGCGCGGCGGCCGGGTTGATCTCGAAGCGTACCTTGTTGTTCTCGATGAAGAAGTTGATGTGTGCGCCCTGGCCCGCGGCGCCGCGCACGTCGGCCACGAGGAGCGCTCCCGACTCCGCTGCCCGCCGCAGCAGGGTGCCCAGGCGCTCGACCTCGGATGCGCTCACGAAGAGGATGTGGCACGGCTCCATGCCCTCGATGGCGCCGAAGCGGCGGACGGCGACCTTCCTGTCGGCCGCCGACCGGGTTGCGGCGACCTCGTCGAGCGTGGCGCCAAAGGGGTCCGGGCCGAGGACGCCGATGGTGAGCGCCCCGTCGGCGCCCTTGGGCGCGCCCGGCAGCCAGGTGACGTACTCTGCGAAGTGATAGAGAAAGGCGGCCTTGATCGCGTACTCGCGCTCCGAGTGGTCCGCGGCCGCGGCAGGAATCGCAGCGGCGGCAAGGAGCGCGAGACGGCCCGCCATGCGGCCCGCGGCCATTCCGCGCGGCCGCCGGGCTTCCGGCTCCTGGTCTGATGTGGGTGGGCTTGGGTGGGCGCGCTCCTTCACGAACCACCCACGGCGAGCAAAGGGTGTGCCGACGGGCTCCTCAGGCGATCGCTTCCAGAGAGGGAGAAGCGATCGTCTGATTGCCCACGGACTGGGGCCGGCCAGAAGTCGAGGAGTCCTAAGCACTTGTCTCGAAGAGGGGGGACGGCCGCACCCAGGCCGTCCGGGAGAGCGATCGCCTAAGGGGGGGGCCGCAACCGCTGGCGGGCGCGCCTATGGCCGCCGCGCTACGGAGAGCGCTCCACAGGGCGCCAGCCACGCGCTCAGGGAAGGGATTGCCTCTCGACGGTATCCCGCAGGAGCCGCAGCTCGGCCTCCACGGCATCCAGGAGGCCGGCGAGGCGGTCCGCCTGGCCCTCGCGTGCGGCAGACTCCAGCGCCAGGGCGGCGTGGTGGATGCGGGCCGCGCACACGACGCTGGCCGAGCCGGCGACGGTGTGGGCGATGCGCAGGACTCGCTCGCAGTCCCCCTTGCCACAGGCGGCGCGGGCGGCTGCGAGGCGGGCAGGCGTCTCGCTGATGAAGACTTGCACGAGGTCGCGGAGCAACTCGCGGTCGTCCACCAGGCCGCGGAGGGCGCCCTCGGTGTCCAGGACCGGCCGCTCGGCGTCCCCGCGCTCGTCGAGGGGCGGGGGCTCGGAACAGGGGCGCCCTGCGGCGAGTGCCTGGATGGCGTCGAGCAAGTGCTGGCGGCGGGCCGGCTTCGCCAGGTAGCCGTCCATGCCGGCCGCCAGGCAGCGCTCGCGGTCGTCCTTCAGGGCGTGGGCGGTGAGGGCGACGATTGGGGTGCGCTTGCCGCTGGCGGCCTCCCGGGCGCGGATGCGTTGCGTCGCCGCCAGCCCGTCCATCTCCGGCATCTGCACGTCCATCAGGATGAGGTCGAAGTCGTCCGGCTGGTGAAGTCGCAGGGCCTCGGCGCCGTTGGAGGCGAGCGTGACCGCGTGGCCCTGCTGCCGCAGCAGGGCAGCCGTCACCCGCTGGCTCATCTCGTTGTCCTCCACCAGGAGGATGCGCAGGGTGCCACGGCCCGCCTCCGCTTGCCCGCCAGCCCGCGAGGCGGGGGCTGGCAGCCTGTAGTACTCCCGCTCCGCTGCCGGAGAAGGGAGAAGGAAGGGGATGACGGCGTGGACGGCGGTGCCCTTGCCGAGCTGGCTTTCGAGCCAGATGCGGCCGCCCATCCCTTCGACGATCTTCCTTGCGATGGTGGTGCCGAGGCCGGTGCCGCCGTACTTCCGGGTGATCGAGCCGTCGGCCTGCGTGAAGCTCTCGAAGACCTTTTCGAGCTTGTCCGGCGGGATGCCGGTGCCGGTGTCGGAGACGAGGAAGTGGAGGGTCGCGTGGATTTCGGATTTCGGATTTCGGATTTCGGATTTCAATCCGCAATCCGCAATCGCAAATCCGAAATCTGACCCGCCCTCCGGCTCGATGCTCACGTGGACGATCACCTGGCCCTTGTCGGTGAACTTGACCGCGTTGTCCACGAGGTTCGCCAGCACCTGGCGGAGGCGTGCGGGGTCGCCGATGAGGAGCGCGGGCACGCCGGCCTCGGCGTGGCAGTGGAACGCGATGCCCTTGCCGCGGGCCCTGGCCGCCAGGGAGTCGGTCGCCGCGTGGAGCACCGAGGCGAGGTCGAAGGGCACCGCCTCGAGCTCCAGGCGTCCCGCCTCGATCTTCGAGAGGTCCAGGATGTCGCTGATCGTGGCCAGGAGGGCGTTGGCCGAGCTCCGGCCGATGTCCAGGAACTCCCTCTGCTGGGGGGTCATGGGGGTGTTGGCGAGGAGGTCGCACATGCCGATGATGCCGTTGAGGGGGGTGCGGATTTCGTGGCTCATGTTGGCCAGGAACTCGCTCTTGGCTCGGCTGGCGGCCTGGGCGTCGGTGAGGGCGGCCTCCAACTGCTGCCGCCTGCGTTCGAGCTCTGCGTCGCGGCTCTGTATCTGGGCCAGCATCGCGTTGATGCCGTCGCAGAGCACCCCGAGCTCGTCGTTGCTCGCCTTGCTGACCCTGATGGCGTAGTCGCCTTGTGCGGACACGGTCCTCGCGGCTTCGGCCAGGCGCAGGATGGGATTGGAGATGACGCGTTGGAGGAGGAGCGACACGCCGACGCAGACCAGGAGCATGGCGGCGAGGACGGCTGTGATGGTGGCCAGCGCCGCCCGGGCCTGCGCGCGCACCTCGCGCGTGTGCGCGCGCAGGAACACCGTGCCAATCGTCTCCGCGTTGAGCACGACAGGGCGTGCGAGTTCCATGTAGCCCTCCTCGGTCAGGCGGATGCCGGGCTGCGGGGCCGACGCTGGGAGGGTTCCGGCCGGCGTGCCGGCGGGGTAGGTGGCGAAGGGGCGCCCCGCCTTGTCGTAGACGCACGCGGCGACGACGGGCGGCTGCCCGCGCAGCACGCCGAGGTCGCTCTCCGCCGTCTTCCGGTCGTTGAAGGCCAGGGCCGCCGCGGCGCCCGTGCCCAGCGTGTCGGCCAGGGTGGCCAGCGAGCGCTCCGAGGCCGACTGCGCCCGCCTGATCTCGCTCGTCACCAGGATGCCGGACGCGATGAGCAGCGGCACGGCGCCCATGAGCGCCAGCAGCAGGCTGAGCTTGAGGCGAAGCGGCATGTCACGCAGGAACCGCAAGGCAACCTTCCTATTGGATGAATGGATGAATGGATGGGTGGATGGGAGTCAGGCAACCATCCAATCATCCATTCACCCAATCATCCCCCTTGGTTCTGGCCAACGTCCTCATCGAGTCACGGGCTCTTCGGCTCTGCGTCCTCCACGACGCGTGCGAGGCGGAGGAGCTTCGCGCTGAGCTTCAGCCCATCGCGTTCCGCCGCCGCGGGATTCGCCTCGAATCGCACGCGGTCATCCTCGATGTAGAAGCCGATGTGAACCCCCCGCCGCGCGAGGCCCGCGGCGTCGCCCACGAGGAGCGCGCCGGAGCCGGCCACCTTCTTGAGTATGGCTGGGAGATGGCTCTCGACGGATGAACTGATGAAGAGGATGTGGCAGGGCGCGTAGTCCTCGACGGCGCGGAAGCGGCGGACGGCCATCTTCTTGCCCCCGACCGCCTTGGCCTGGGCTATGCTGTCGAGGGCCTTGCCGAACGGGTCGTCGCCGAGGATGCCGATGGTGAAGAGCTTTTCCCCGCCCTTGGGCGCCCCTGCCGGCCAGGAGACGAAGCTTGCGAAGTGGAAGAGGAAGGCGGCCTTGACCTCGTACTCGGGCGCCGTCGGCGGCTCAGCGCCGTGGGCGGGGCCTCCGTGGGCCGCGGGGCAGAGACGCCCTGCCCACAAGCAGAGACGCCCCGCCCACAGCAGCGCGAGCCATGCAGCCACGGAGCATGCGGCCAGGGTGCCGCCTGCCTTGGGCGCCACGATGTGGCCTGCGACGTGCCCCACTCGCTCCCCTCTCGGCTTGGACGGGCTCCTAGAAGCGCAGGCGCGCGCCCAGGTAGACGCCGCGTTCGACCTCGGTCTCTTCAGTGCGGATGAAGGACGAGCCCCCCTCGCGGTGGTGCCGCTGGAGGAGATTCTGCCCGACGATGAAGAGCTCGACGTCGCGGCGCGGCTTCCAGCACAGGCGCGCGTCGAGGGTCAGGTAGCTGGGGACGCCGAAGGCGGGCTGGGCGTCCACGAAGCGAGCCCAGAGGTCGAGCTCGAGGTTCCCTGGCAGCTCGTGGGAGGAGCGGAGGGAGATGATATGGCGCGGGATCTGCCTCTCGGCTGTCGCGCTCGCGGGGTCGGCACTGTCCGACTCAGGGATGAAGCGGAGCTTCAGGAAGGAGTAGGCGGCCTGGACGCGCCAGTGGTCGAGGACGCGCCAGGCGGCGGCCGCCTCGAAGCCCCAGGTGGACGCCCTGGCCTGGTCGTCGCTGCGGAAGGGCAGGACGACGTGGGGCACGGGCGCGCCCTCCGGGAACGGGGCGTCCGGCTCCGAGGTCCACAGGTGGTCGTAGCGGCTGTGGAAGGCCGTCAGGTCGAGCGTCAGCCGGCTGTTGAGCTGCGCGCGGTAGCCGAGCTCGAAGGCGATGTGCTCCTCGGCCGGCTGGCCGCGCGAGCCCCGGAAGGGGACGAGTGCCGGCGTGCCGTCCTCCAGTGGGAAGGCCTCCTGGAGGATGCGCACGTCGGTCTCTGCCGGGGTCGGCACGCGGACGGCGCGCGTGGCCGCGGCCCACAGGGTCTGCCGCTCGGTGGGCGCCCAGGTGAGCCGCAGGCTGGGCTGGAACTCGTAGCCCGTGTAGTCGTTGTGCTCGGCCTTCGTGCCCGCGGTCAGCCACAGGCGGTCGCGCACGAGCGTCACCTCGTCCTGGAAGAACACGCTGAAGAGGTCGTCGCGCCGCCTGTCAGGGTCGAAGCTCACGAGCTCCGTGCCATTGAACGCCTGCCAGGTGCTCCGGTAGCCGACGCCCCAGGTGATGCGGTGGCGCTCGGAGGCCCGGAAGGTGTGGACAGCGTCGACGTCGAAGATGTGGATGCGGCTCGTCCCCACGTGGCGCGCGTGGAAGTCCGCCTTGTCGAGATAGGCCTGCACCGTGACCACCGAGTCCTCCGAGAAGCGGTGGTCCCATCGGAAGACGATGTCGCCGCCGTGGAAGTCCGCCACGGCGTGCCGCACCACGCCGAAGGGAGGGGCGAGGGTGGGCACCAGGAGCTTGTGGTGCGCGAGCGTCCTGTAGAAGTCCGCCTGCACGGTGAACGAGTCGGCCTCCGTCGTGGCCCAGTCGAGCCGGAAGCCGAGGCGTCCCGCGCCCCACTCGTCGGCGGTGTCGTCGTTCGTGCGGTCAATCTGTCCGTCGCGCGCGAAGCCTTCGGCGTAGAGGCGGTAGAAGGCGGCCTCGCCGAGCTTGCCGCCGTAGCGGAAGCCGCCGAAGGCCCGCTCCTCGCTCCCCGCGCCGAGCGTCAGGAGCGCCCCCTGGGTCTCCTCGGCACGCTTGGTGATGATGTTGATGACGCCGTTGACGGCGTTGGCGCCCCAGACCGTGCCGCCTGGGCCGCGGATGACCTCGATCCGCTCGATGTCGGCCAGCGGCACGTTCTGGGCCTCCCAGAAGGTGCCGCCCACCATCGGCGAGTAGACCGTCCGCCCGTCCACCAGCACCAGCAGCTTGTTGGCGAACCTGTGGTTGAACCAGCGCGCGCTCACGGCCCACTCGCTGCTGTTGATGCGCGCGACCTGGATGCCGGGCACCATGCGCAGCAGGTCGGGGATGCTCCGCGCCCCGGACCGCCGGATGTCCTCCTGGCTGATGACGAACGCCGCGGCCGGCGTCCGCAGCAACTGCTGCTCCCGCTTCGACGCGGAGATGATGCGGACCTGCATCAGGCGCTCGAGGTCCAGGTCCGTCAGGTCCACGGCCCGTTCGCCGCCCAGCGCGCCTGTGGAGAGGAGAAGTGCCAGGCCCATTGCCGCGGCGACGCCTGCCGAGCGCGGCCTCCCGCGTGCCTTCCTGCTGCATGCCTCCGAACGCCGCCCCATGACTCTTACCCCTGTGCTGCGTCGCCCTGCTCAGCGAGCACAGACCCCAGCGGGCAAGAGTTTACCACCATCGCCTGGGAAGCGCAAGGGGAGGGACGAGGGGGGGACGTGCTGACGGAGCCGGCCTTTCAGACCCTGGCCGTGCTCATTCGCGGGGCAGCTCGCGCGACAGCCGGGCAATCTCATCCTCCGCGGGAATCTCCTTCAGCGGCAGGTCAATCCGGCGGTGGTCGAGGGCGCTCAGAATGAGGGCGGCCATTATCTCGTAGCCGTGGCAACTGATGTCGCCATTGCAGGGGTGGACCTTCTTCTCGTCGTCCAGCCAGTCGGCCAGGTCGCGCAGGTAGGGGCCTTGAAGCAGGCTGTTCTCCTGCTCGGGCCAGAAGGCGAGCTGCTCGCCCACCATCTCGCCGCCCGAGCCACGGGTGAACGCGCGCCACTCGCCGTCCGTGTTCGCCCAGGCGTAGCCGTGGGTGCCGTAGAGGGTGATGCGGTTATCGGTCCAGAACTTCTCCTTCACTAGCCACTGTGGGGATAGGTAGCCGAACTCCACGAAGGCCCGCACGCCGTTCTCGAAGGCTATCTCGCCCATCGTGTAGTTGGGCGCGGGATGGCTGTCGGCCAGCCCCTCGCGGCCGTGGACGTGCCCCACCACCCACTTGGCCCGCTTCGCACCGTTGAACCAGAGCACGTAGTCAACCAGGTGCGTGCCCAGTTGCGAGAGCCAGGCGAGCGACGAGGCGTGGATGCGGACGAGCTGGCCGATGCCGCCGCGGTCGGCCACCGCCTTCGCCCTGTGCCACTGCTCCCCGTACTTCTGCTGATGCGAGACGATGAACTTCACGCCCGCCTTGCTGCACGCCTCGTGGATGCGGCGGGCCTCGGCCAGCGAGGTCGCCATCGGCTTCTCGAACGCTATCGCCTTCGGCCCGTACTTCAGCCCAAGCTCCACAAGCTCCATCCGAATCTTCGGCGGCGTCACGAAGCAGAACACATCGGGCCGCTCCGCCGCCAGCATTTCCTCGGCATTCGTGTACTTCTTCTCGACGCCATATTCCTTCGCCAGGGCATCGAGCCGTTCCTGATTCAGATCGCAAATCGCCGCCAGCTCAAACCGATCGGGGTTCCTCTGAAACCCCTCGATATGCCTCCTCCCCCGATGCCCGCAGCCCACCTGTGCGACTCTGTACTTCGCCATGTCTTCTCCTCTATGGCGGTCGTCGGCCGCAACCGAAGGGGATGATTGGATGGGTGGATGGATGGATGGATGAATGTAAGACTCCAGAACTCCTGACACGGTGCTGGGCCATGGTGAAACATCCGGGGGTCTTGACCATCGCTACGCGGTCGAGATTGGCTCTCCGAGCCTTTTGCGTTGGCTGGCCCCTGGAAATATGTTTCACGAATTATCAGCCGGCCTGCAGCCGTAAATCCAGCCGGATTGCCCATTTGGGCCTCTCCAGATGGGTATGTCAGGAGTTCTGGACTCAGGCCATCTGACATCCATCCACCCATCCAGTCATCCATTCATCCCCCGCCGACGCGCCGCAAAGCGTTCATGGTGCGGCCGGAGGACTTGACGGTGCGTGGCCGCATTATCCCCCGCCGCCCGCTCCGCGTCAAGGCCCAACTCGGCCTGTAACGCCGCGCCGAACCCGGCCCCCCCGCCGCCAGAACGCCAACTCAATCGCGCCCAGAGGTTGGAGTTCTGAGAGGCGCAGGCGGCGTGGGGCAGCCACCATCGCCGTAACCACACAGCTTCATCCCACTCGCCCACCCCCCAGTCCGCACACGAAGCGTGCGAAGCCAGGGGCAAACGGTCGTGCCGCTGTGCCGTGGCGGGCCAGGACACGGCGGCCGGCGGCTGAGCACGCTCAGACCGCCGTCACGCCGCAAGGCACCAGCCACGCCGCGGCACAGCGTCACGCCCGTTGCCCCATGAGCCGCTATCGTGTGCGGCCAGGGGGGTTCAGCTCATGCCCCGCACAAAGCTCTCTCCCTCCTAGACGAAGAGAAGGCCCTCGCGAAAAGCCCATCTGCGGCTTCCGA
>Ga0194112_10002316_pt1 | contig 27394 bp, 40 predicted proteins | sample TA2MahC400mmetaG_FD_146191 | JGI IMG/M metagenome (GOLD analysis project Ga0194112, IMG submission 146191) | Freshwater microbial communities from Lake Tanganyika, Tanzania - TA2015016 Mahale Deep Cast 400m | ecosystem: Environmental > Aquatic > Freshwater > Lake | place: Tanzania: Lake... | reverse complement strand
ACAGCCCTCTACCATCAGCTCCATGACCCCCAGAGACCGCCTGAACTCGCTGGTCGAATCAGCCGCTACTTCCGTCCAACCGACCTGCCACACGCTCGCTGATGGCTCCGTTCGCGTCTGTATCGGCAATACCTGCGGCACCGTATCCTCCCATCACCTCATCACTCCTAAAATCAATCAACTTCAAAGCCTGTACCGACTGAGTTAATTTCTGTATGATTTCCGCAAACGTCATACAACCGCCTGCGTGACATCAATCAATAATCTCAAGTCAGATCACAAAAATGCCCGCAAGCGGACAGATCGCTCTGCTGCCTTGATCGCTGAATCGCTCAAGCGTTACGGTGCAGCACGCAGTATTGTCATCGACGAAGACGGACGCATCCTTGCCGGTAACGGCACCGTCGAAGGCGCTAAAAAAGCAGGCATTAATAAAGTACGCATCATCGAAGCCGAAGGCGATGAACTCATTGCTGTGCGCCGTACTGGTCTTAGCGAAGACGAAAAAGTTGGCTTAGCCATCGCTGACAACCGCTCCAGCGACCTCAGCGAATGGGACAATGAGATGCTTCGTCAGCTCAGCGAAGAGCATGACCTGACACCCTGGTTTGAAGACGACGAACTTCTTGCTGAGGTGCTAGAGCCTGAGCAAGGCAACACCGATCCTGATGATGTACCCGAGGCACCAGCAGATCCCATCACCAAACCCGGCGACCTCTGGATCCTTGGTAATCACCGCCTCCTCTGCGGCGACAGCACCAACATCCAGCACGTCGAACGGCTGATGGACGGGAAGAAGCCTGATGCGGTTGTAACCGACCCCCCTTACGGGATCGGCATTGACGGGCAAAAACAATCCATTTGCGCAAACCCAAAGCACAACCGCAAAGCCCATGCGTTTAAAGGGTGGGACTCAGAGCGTCCTAGCGAAGATGTTTTTAACTACATTCTTTCACTGAATGTTCCATCCCTAATCTGGGGTGGTAACTACTTTGCTGATTTGCTCCCGCCCACACGTGGTTGGGTTTATTGGAGCAAAGGACAAGATGGACTCTCCATGTCTGATGGCGAACTTGCCTGGACTTCGCAGGATAAAGTCCTCCGTTCCGTAACGGTCAATAGAAGCGCATTAAAGGGCTCCGTTCATCCAACTCAAAAACCATCCGAGGTGATCGCGTTTTCTTTGGCGTACCTCGAAGCAGGAACTGTCGTTCTTGATTTGTTCGGTGGGTCCGGCACCACGCTCATCGTCTGCGAGCAAACGAAACGCCACGCACGCCTCATGGAACTAGACCCTGCTTACTGCGACGTGATCGTCAAACGCTGGGAAGATTACACTGGCAACACCGCCATCTGCCTACCATCTGATCAACACTTCACGGAGCAGCAGGAGGCGTTCTAATGGCTGCTCAAAGAGGCACTAAACAAGAAACAATCGACCGCGCTAACCGCTTTGCACGCATCATCGCAAATGGTGGTCGCAGGTCGGACTGTATTCGATTTGCCGCCGAAAACTGGGGGGTTGGTGATCGCACCTGCGATCAGTACCTGCAACTTGCCAGGGAGATGCTCAAGGCTGACTGGGACATTGAACGACCCCAAATGATCGCTGACCTCCTTTCCCAGTGCTCCACCTTGCAGATGGAAGCTCGCCGTGCTGGGCAGTACCACATCGCCCTGGGAGCAATCAACACCGCTGCCAAGCTGGCGCAGCTTTGCTCCTAGACGGTAAGCTGTCTGTAGTTGTTGACTGATGCCATGCCCATTCGTAGAGATAGTCGCGGGCGGTTTGCAGGAGGCGGCGGCGGCGGTCAAAGTGGATCTCGGCGCGGCAACAAGAAAGCTAAAGGCTCAACTGGCAGCCGAGGGCAGCGTGCAGAAGCAATAGCCAGTCTCGAACGCAGTAAAGCTGGATTAAGAATACGCGCTCGTGAAACAAACAGAGCACTGCCGAAAGATGGGTCCGCAGTTACTAAAATGTTGCGCTCAGGCGAAGCACGACTTCTAAGAGAAAATAGAGCGTCAATAAATCAACTGCGAAAGGATGTACGTGGCTCAGCTTCTCAGGTCGGCGCCTCCCTTGGGGGAAAACGCAAGCGAGTGAAGATCTAAAACGTGAGCATCCTTGCTGCAGCGCCAGAAGGTCATATTCTCCAACAACTCAATTACTCTGGCGAGCTAATCAACACTGATCAGCTCCTGGATCGCATCAAAGCAGACCTGCACCCAGGACAGCTTGCCTTTGTTGATGACAATACAACGCAGATCATTGGCATCAGCGCCGGCTATGGGGCCGGGAAAACCCGAGCCCTAGCGGCAAAGGCTGTCACACTTGCAGCCGCCAATCAAGGTTTCATTGGCGCTGTCATGGAACCCACTGGTCCCTTGATCCGCGACATTTGGCAGACAGACTTTGAAGCCTTCCTAGAACACTACGAGATCCCTTACACCTTCCGCGCTAGCCCTTTGCCGGAGTACATGCTCCATCTGCCAGGCGGTGATACCAAAATCCTGTGCCGATCATTTGAAAACTGGTCACGCATCATCGGCTTGAACCTTGCCTGGGTATTAGCTGATGAGATTGACACCGTGGCACCATCTATTGCTAACAAGGCGTTCCCTAAAATCCTTGGGCGTCTTCGCTCCGGCAACGTCAGGCAGTTTGGCGCAGCATCAACACCTGAAGGCTTCCGCTGGATGTGGAACACCTTCGGCAGCGATGAGGCAAGGTCACGCTCTGATCGGCATCTAATCAAGATGCGGACAGCAGATAACCCTCACCTGCCGCCAGATTTTATTGAACGTCTGCAAGCCAACTACGACCCCAGCTTGCTGCGTGCATACCTTGACGGCGAGTTCGTCAACCTCACCACCGGGCAGGTCTATGACCGCTTTGATCGTGCCAAGCATGTCATCACCACGGTGCCCAACACCGACGATGAGCCGCTGCGGGTTGGCATTGACTTCAACGTTGCCAATATGAGTGCAGTGATCGGCGTTCGATTAGGCGGGAGCCTGCTGATCACTGACGAGATCTCTGGCGCCCATGACACCGACGCGCTGGCAGCCGAGATCCGTCGCCGGTACGCTACCCGCCGGATTTACATTTACCCAGATGCCAGTGGCGGCAACCGCAGCACCAACGCCACACAGACAGACATTGCCATCCTTGAGTCCTATGGCATGTCAAACCAATCGCCACGGGCGAACCCACCAGTCCGTGACAGGGTGGCAGCAGTGCAAGCCCTGCTAGAAAATGGCAAGGGACAGGTCAGACTGCAGGTAGCAGCGCATTGCAAACGGTTGATTGAGTGTCTAGAGCTGCAGTGCTACACCGAAAAGGGCGACCCTGATAAGGATGCAGGCTTTGACCACATGAATGATGCGCTTGGGTATCTGGTGTGGCGTGAGTTCAACCCGCTACACGCTGGAGCTGGCAGAGGCACTGGCATCCGCATTTATTAAATGCTATACTTAGCAGCGTCCAGCTTTTACACTACTTATGCTGACCGGTTCTGATCTTATCGCCAAACTCAAAGAATGTGGCGACATGAATAAGTCTGATATTGTCCGCGAGTGCGGCTACATCAAAAACGACAAGCTCTGTTACACCCAGTTCTATGAGGCACTGCTAGAAGCCAAGGGACTGCAAATGAACAAGCCTGCAAAGCGCGGTCGTAGTCTGACCTACAAGACTAAGGTGCTGTTCAATGGCAGGCTAATGATTGGCGAAGGTTACATCCAAGAGATGGGCTTCGTGCCGGGCGATGAATTTGAGATCAAAATCGGTCGCAAATCTGTTACCCTCGCTGCTGTCTAAACTGACTCATAGCCTGCGGGATCAAAAGTGGTTTACACCGGGTTCAACCATTACGACCGACAACTAACCGCCAAGGTCTCGCAGGTCAATGACCCGAACGCAGCGTGGTTTAATCAAGAGCCGCACTGGATTCTGTTAGAAGATCTGGTGGCTGGCACCTATGAGCTACGCCGCCGGCATCGACGTTACCTGCCGCAAGAGCCACGCGAGCAAGACGAAAGCTACGACAACCGCCTAGCCCGTAGCGTCTGCCCACCGTATTACCAGCGCCTTGAACGGATGCTGGCTGGTATGTTAACGCGCAAGCCGGTCAGGCTAAACGATGTGACAGATCTCGTCCGTGAGCAGCTATTTGACGTAGACCTGCAGGGGAATGATCTTAACGTTTGGACCTATGAAACTGCCAGGAAAATGGTGCGTTACGGGCATGTTGGCGTGCTTGTGGATGCTCCTGCTGCTGGTGAAAATGGAAGACCATATTGGGCAAGTTATACCCCGCGTGAGATCTTAGGCTGGCGGACTGACCTTGTAGAAGGCGCTCAAAAGCTAATGATGCTGCGCCTTCTGGAAAAAGTCATCGTGCCCGATGGGCTGTATGGCGAGAAGGCTATTGAACAGGTCCGCGTGCTCACGCCTGGTGGCTTTGAGCTGCATCGCAAAAATACGAAGGGCGCATTTGAGATCCACGACAGCGGCACAACAACCCTTGATGACATCCCATTTTCTGTTGCCTATTCAAACCGCGTGAATTTTATGGAATCACGCCCGCCGCTAGAAGATATTGGTGAGCTAAACCTTAAAGCGTATCAAGTGCAATCTGATCTAGACAATCAGTTGCATATCTCAGCGGTGCCAATGCTTGCGTTCTTCGGCTTTCCAATGGCAGGCGAGGAAGTATCAGCCGGTCCTGGTGAGGCGATTAGCTTCCCCGCTGAAGGCAATGCTCGATACATTGAGCCTGATGGCAAGAGTTTTGAGGCGCAGTTCAAAAGGCTTGATCAGGTAGCTGGGCAGATCAATGAGCTGGGCTTGTCTGCTGTGTTAGGTCAGAAGCTAAGTGCTGAAACTGCAGAGGCAAAGCGGATTGATCGCAGTCAGGGCGATAGCACCATGATGGTGATTGCTCAAAACATGCAGGATCTAATCGACAACTGCCTGGTGTACCACGCCCGGTATCTCAACGTACCGCAAGCTGGCAGCTCATATGTCAACCGTGACTTCCTAGGCGGCAAGCTAGAGCCGCAAGAGATCCAGTCGCTGCTGGCGCTTTATACCGCAGGCACGATCACGCAGAAGACGCTGCTAGACCAGTTGTATGAAGGTGAGGTGCTAGGCGATGAGTTTGACGTAGAAGAGGAACTAGAGGCAACGCAAAATGGTGGGTTGATAGAGATGAACCAGCCTGAGCCTGTCGGCAATCGACTGATGCCAGAAGAATCAGCGGAACCAGAAGACATCGATGAGATACCTGAATGATGGGACCATTATTTAAGTTGTTGCTAATGGGTTCGCGTGGACCACGGCGGCAGCAATTATCCTGCACCCGCAAGGAAATGGTCGATGATGTGTTTGCTGTAATCAGACTGGCATGGTTTCGTGATAGCAAACAGTATCAGGTTGAGGAGCTGCAGGTAACAAGCGACTGCAAGGATAAGGTTAGTGTTGTGCAGTCGTTAATACATGAGGCGCTAAAAGCTGGCGCAGATGTTTCTGTCATAACAGATTGCGATCCTGCTAATCTAGGCTTCAAATGACTACACCATCAAGCCTGTACCGTAACGCGATTGATCTAAATCGTTTTGGCAATAGTGTGTCACGGCGTATCGTGAGCGCATATAACGACATCATTGTTGATGCTGTTAATCAACTGCGGACCATTGATGAATTGTCAGCGCCTGTAAAAGCAGCACGATTAAGAGCAATTCTTGCACAACTCAAAGAATCACTAGGCACATGGTCCAATGCCAGTGTTGCTGTTATGAGTAACGAACTGCAAGGCTTAGCCCTGTTGCAGTCTGAGTTTGTAACAGAACAGCTCCGCAAGGCATTGCCTGCAGGCGCCAGAAATATTGTGAACACCGTTGAGATTAGCCCGCAGTTTGCACAATCAGTTGTGACCACTGATCCAACGCAGCTTAATGTCGTGACCCTTAGCGATGATCTCTTTGCTGCGGTACAAGGCGCACCGCAAACTTACTCGCTAACAGCAGCCAAAGGTGCCACCATTACCTTGCCGAATGGCGAAGTAGTCACTAAAGCCTTTGCAGGGATTGTTGAGTCACAGACCGAATTGTTCTCGCAGGTAGTACGGAATGGATTGTTGACAGGCGAACCGACAGCAGAAATTGCCAAACGTTTGACCGGAAGGCTGCAGTTAAATCAAGCCGGCAGCGTGCGGCAGATAGCTGATGCAGGTGGGCAGGTCACAAAAGCTGCAAACCATCAGGTCATGACACTGGTGCGGACCAGCATCAACCAAGTCGCAAATGCCGCCAGTCAACAGGTCTATGAAGCCAATCAGGACATCACCAATAAATACAAGTACGTTGCCACGCTTGATTTGCGGACCAGTGCTATCTGCCGTGCGTTAGACGGTAAGGAGTTTGTTTATGGCAAAGGACCAACGCCACCGCAGCACTTCAACTGCAGATCAACGACAGTGCCAGTGATTGATTACAAAGCCCTAGGCTTTGACCCCCCGCCACCTGGCAGACGCGCAAGCATGGATGGTCAGGTGCCTGCTGATCTGACGTATGGACAATGGCTAGCGAAGCAGCCAGTAGCTGTGCAAGCAGAGGTGCTAGGCAAAGAGCGCGTTCGGTATTTTGAGTTACTGTCTAAAAAGTATGGTCCGCAAACTGCCATCGCCAAACTTGTCCGTGATGATGGTTCGGAGCTAACCTTGCAGCAACTGCAAAAACGCTATGGAGCAGCTAACCCTTAAATACACTTACGCCGACGGGCGCAAGGCAACAGAATTTGAATCAATCCAGCATGGCGGGCAATCCATAGACGCTCGGTACATTGAAAAGCCTGATGGCAGCAGTGGTTGGTACGATAGGTCTGGAGTCATGGTCACCCCAGATGCCACTCAAGCCAGGCAAAAGCCAAGCGACGATCTCGCAGAACATCAAAACGGAGATGAAGGCGGGCAAGCCGCGAAAGCAAGCGGTGGCAATCGCACTGGCAAAGGCGGGAAAAAGCCGGAAGCAAAAGCCAAAGGGTAAGTAGCATGGCAGGGTAGCTGCCTGTAAGCAGATGCCTAAGTACACCGGACCAGCCAAGCCTCAAAAGCCGATGACCAAGAAAGGAGGCAAAAAGTAACGATGGCTGGCAAGCAACGCCGCGTACCCAAAGACAAGGCAACCGGCTTGCCGAAAAAGTACCTTAGCGGTGCCAAGAACAAGAGCGCCAAAGCTCGGGAGATCAAAAGCACCGCTGAGGCATACAAACGCGGCGAGTTTATTGACATCCGTGCCGTTTCCAAATCAAGGACCGAACAAGGTGGCAAGCGCAAAACCCCTAAGCGAGGCAACTAAAAAAGCCCTCCGCGCCAAAGCTGAAGGCACTCGCTTCACGTACCGCGAACTGGCGGCGGTTTACCGCCGTGGGCAGGGTGCTTACCTGTCTAGTGGTTCTCGCAACGTCCCGATGGAGGCATGGGCAATGGGTCGCGTCAACAGTTATGTATCGGGCAAGGGCGGAGCCCGTAAAGCTGACAGCGACATCTACAAGAAGGCGCGAGGCTGATGGCAATCAAGTATCGCGGCGAGCAGTTTGAGGGTTACAACCAACCCAAGCGGACGCCTGGGCATCCTACAAAATCACACGCGGTTTTAGCCAAGGAAGGCGACAAGGTAAAACTGATTCGATTCGGACAGCAGGGCGTTAGTGGCAGCCCTGCTAGAGCTGGAGAGTCTGAAGCATCTAAGGCACGACGGGCTAGCTTCAAAGCACGTCATGCCAGCAACATTGCCAAAGGCAAGATGTCACCTGCGTTCTGGGCGGACAAGGTGAAGTGGTGATCACTCGTTTGCAGTGATCCAATCTTTAAGTTCTGCAACATATTGTCTTAGCTGCTGTGCTTTGATGGCGTGCCAGCTGTTGCCTGTCCGCCGGTATTGATCCATATGACGGTCAATCGCTTTTAAGCATTGATAGATTAACGGGTTCCACGGCTCCCGTACAACCGTGTTCCACTCCCGTTTTGACATTACCGGATACTAACGATTATCCTAGGTGCGCTCTAACCCAGTGGGTTTTATGTCCGATGAACAGCAAGCTCCCGTGGAGCAGTCTGTTGATGTCAGCCAAATGCAGGCAGAATTGGAGGCAATGCGACGCAAGAACGCAGACCTTCTACGTGAATACAAGACAGCCGTTGAACAAGCTAAGGCAGTGCCTGATGGGCTTGACATCCAAGAACTGATTGATTTCAAGCGCAAAGCCGAGCAAACGGAGCTGGAGTCACAGGGTAAATACCAAGAAGCTCGGCAGGCTCTGGAACAACAGTTTCGGGAGGCTACTGCACAGAAGGATCAGCGGATTGCTGAACTTGAAATCCGCGTCCGTGAGCTTGAGCTGCTAACGCCTGCCGTCAGCGCACTGGCTGATATTGTGCATGACCCTGACTTGGTAATGAAAACCAAGTTGACACCAGACAAGATTGAGCGTGAGCCAGACGGCACTGTCGTCGTGGTTGAGGGCTACCAGCGCACACCAGTGCAGGACTGGGCAAAGACTTTGCCGGCTTGGATGCAGAAGCAACCGAAGCCACAGGGCAGTGGCGCACCCATTGGGCGGTCGTCTACTGACACGCCAGCGGGCATCAAAAACCCGTTTGCGCCTGAATCTTTCAATCTGACAGAGCAGTCAAGGCTGTACCGGACAGATCGAGATTTGTATGATCGGTTAAAAACTGCTGCGGGGCGTTAAACTTTTCGTGTAAAGGCGAAGCCGTGCTGAGCCTGGGGTCGTGCCCCAACACTCAAACCAATTCCCAAGTGATTCATCATGGCGACCCTTCGCTCTGATTTAATCATTCCCGAAATTTTCACCCCATACGTTATCGAGCAATCGACCCAACGTAATGCGTTCCTCGCAAGTGGTGTTGTCCAGCCAATGGCTGAACTCAACGCCACGGAAGGGGGAGATTTTGTGAATGTGCCTAAATGTTGATGGGCCTCTAGAGCGTAATTTCTAGAGATAATGGGGTGAATTGCTGGGAAAGCCACCACCCGAAAGGGCAGGCTAATCAGCAGCCAAGCCAGCTGACAAGCTGGAAGGTTCAACGACTAGATCCCGAGAGGAAACTCAGTAATGGATCCACGAGTGCCCCACACCCAACCAGTCTTTGACCAGGGGGTGAAGATATAGTCTGACCTGCGACCAATGGAAAAGGCGCAGAACCAAGGGATAAAGAGCCCTTGGGATAACACAAGTGTTCTTCAAAGCAAATCTGTCTGGTGACCTGGAAGTTCTTACTGACAGCACCAGCCTGACCCCTGGCAAGATCCAAGCCGACAAACAAGTTGGCGTGATCCTGCACCGTGGGCGTGCATTTGAAACCAGAGACCTCGCTGCTCTGGCTTCTGGTGCTGATCCCATGGCTGCCATCGGTCAGAAGGTTGGTGAGTATGTTGCCAACCAACAGCAGATTGACCTGTACAAGTGCCTTGAAGGTGTGTTCGGCAGCCTGACCGGCTCCGATTCTCCTGCCTTTGATGCACTGCGTTTTGATACCTCGGGCGCTACGGCGCTTGGTCCCCGTCAGGTGGCTAAAGCTCGTGCGCTGCTGGGCGATCAAGGCGACAAGTTGACTGCCATTGCTATTCACAGTGCTTGCTACTACGACTTAGTAGAGCGCAAGGCGATTGACTATGTGACTGCTACTGATGCTCGTGTAACGGCTTCTACTATTGCAGCCTCTTCAATCACGTCCCTCAATGCTTTTGGCGGTTCTATCGCTTCTGCATACGGCGGCGACGTGAGCGTTCCTACGTTCATGGGGATGCGCGTCATCGTTTCGGATGACATCACGAACAGTGCTGGCAATTACGCTTGTTACTTCTTCACCAATGGCGCTGTAGCCTCTGGTGAGCAAGCCGCAATGCGCACAGAAACCGATCGTGACATCTTGGCTAAATCAGATGCCATGTCAATCGACATGCACTATCTGTACCACCCGATTGGCGCCAAGTGGGCGGTTAGCACCGTTAACCCGACCCGCGCTCAACTTGCTACTGTTGGCAACTGGAGCAAGGTTTATGAAACCAAGAACATCGGGATTACGCGGGCTACAATTACCTCCAATTTTGACTAAAGGAAGGTATTAACCATGGCATCCCTTTTTGAAGTAACCGCTGGAGCCGCTATCGGCTACGTCAGCGGTAATGGTGGGGCGGTAACGCAAGCCACCAGTAAATCCACTGGTGTCACCCTCAACACAGTTTGTGGGGCGATCACCATGAATGGCGCAGCACTTGCTGATGCCACTAACGTTAGCTTCACCGTCACCAACAGCACTATTGCTGCTAATGACGTTGTGATCGTTAACCACTCGTCGGCTGGCACTGCCGGTGCCTATACCGTCGCAGCCAACGCTATTGCAGCGGGATCCTTTGCGGTCACCGTGCGTAACGTGTCTGGTGGTTCGCTTAGCCAAGCCATTGTGCTTAGCTTTGCTGTGATCAAGGCTGCCGCTGCCTGATGGGTCTGTTCGCCTTCCGGCGACTGCGTGAACAGGAGGCTTCGGTTTCGACCGGAGCCTCTCTTTCTATTGCAGAGCCCACCCCTAAACTTGAAACACCAGAACCGTTGCCCGCTGTAGTAGACGATGGCAATCACAATCGACGCAACAGTGGGGGGCGCAAACGCAAACTCCTACCTGACACTGGCAGCAGCCAACACAGTCATTGAAGGATTGGTCCAGGACGCTGACGTGACCGCATGGGCGTCAGCTACCGACGACCAACGAAATCGTGCGTTGTTTACTGCGACGCAACGCATAGACCGTGAGCGATTTTTAGGTGCTCGCGCAACAGACACGCAAGCATTGCAATGGCCAAGAGATGGTGTCCGCAAACCAGACACCTACATCAACACCTACGCTACGGGATTCCCTTTCAGGATCACGGCAGATTATTACACCGCCACTGAGATCCCCGATCAGGTCAGAAAAGCACAGGTTATTCTTGCGGTTTACCTAAACAACAACAAGGATGGCTTAGGGCTTTCTGGTCTTGAGGATTACAAGTCGGTTAGCATTGGCAGCCTTAGCGTCACGTCCGCAGGTGCCAGCAGCATCGCAACAGGTGCTGATCGTGTCCCACCAATTTTTGAACGTTACTTCACTGGTCTTAGAATTAGTGGACCAGGCAACATCGCCATCCGTCGCAGCTGACCATGAACTACAACTCAAACGACAGCTACAACATTGGTTTTGAATACATCAGCGATACGGCAGCGCATACTGGGCGCTTTTACAAGCTGTATGCCGTAGCGGATGCGGTGATCAATACTGCTACGGTGCAGAACGCTAGCGGCAACACGTTCAGCTCAGTACCGCTGAACCATGGTGATTGCATCGAAGGTGTTTTTACCAGCGTGACTTTGACCTCTGGCAAAATCGTTGCTTACAAGATCTGACCATGGCATTCAAGGGACATCAAGCGAACGGGATTGACTACACGCTCGGCGCTGAGGTCATCCATGATACCGTTGCCCATACGGGGCGATTCCACCATATTGACTTTTACGAGAACACGCAAGTTGATACAATCATTAGCACGAATATGACAGGTAACACTCTAAACGGTGAGTCATTCCCTGCAGGTTTTGAGCTGCGTGGATTGTTTACTAGCATTAGATTGCAGAACGGAGCCTGCATAGCCTATAAAGTCTGATGGCACTTGTTACTACGCTACGGAAGACTGCCAGCAAACTGATGGCAAAGTTTGGCGGGCAAGTAACGATACGCGTGGTAACACCTGGAGCGTATAACACCACCACCGGCGCAATCACAGAGACAACTAGCGATACGACAATACGCGGCATCCTGGAAGATGTTAATGCGCGTGAGGTCAATGAGCTAATCCAAGCAAGCGACAAGCGCCTGACGATTGCGGCGCTTGACGTGACAAATGCACCGACGACAACGGATCGCGTTGTGATTAGCAGCGTTAGTCACCAGATCATCAGGGTAGTTACGATTGAGCAGGACAACACGGCTGTCACTTACGAACTGATCCTGAGGACATAGTGGCACGACGCATTAACCTATCGCAGATCGGCAGCTACTCACAAGAGAAGTACGAAAAGCTGCTGCGGGTGGTTGTATTTGAAACAGACAGCAGACTAAAACAAGAAAGCCCTGTTGACACTGGACGCTTCCGCTTGAGCTGGGCAATCAGCGAACAGGGCACACCCGGCTATGACGCGGGACCGCAAACTAGTCCTAGTGGTATCACACCGCCGCGACGGCTTGATTATCAAGTTGAACGTGCTGGTGGCGTTTATCACATCCACAACAGCCTGCCATATGCATATCGACTAGCTTATGAAAACGGGTCAAAACAGGCATCAGCTGGATGGACTGACCGAATTGCTAGGGAGATGACTACATGGGCACAGCAACAAGCTAGTCGCATCGGAAGAGAAGACTAATGGCAGCAGTCAACCTTAACACCATCCGCTCAACCATAGAGGGCAGGCTTGCCACAGAGTTAGCCCTGTCACCAGTCATTCCTGTTGCATTTCATAACCAACCGCTGACTCCGACCCCAAATAGTTCCTTTGTCCAATGCCTTGTCAGCTTTGGCAACAATAACTTCTTGACAATGGGCGGCACCACTGGCAGCAGCAACAGTGTCATCGGTGTCATCGTCATGAATGTCTTTACGCCAAAAGGTGTTGGACCTGGCGCAAATTTGACGATTGGGAAACGGATTCGTGACCTTTACAATAGGCAAGTAGTCAGTGGCGTTCATTTTGACCCGCCTACTGGACCCGAGGTGGTGGCGTCGCCAGCTCCAGAGGGTTACTTCCAAACACAGGTCAGATTGACCTTTGAAACCTTCGAGGATCTCTAACCATGGCATTTTTTCGGGGACAGCAAGGCAGCGTCAAGTTTGACGATGGCGGCTCAACCACAGTCGCTATTGCCAGCACTCGTTCATGGTCTTTGACCGTTGAGAAAGAAACGCTGGACACCACTGCACTTGGCGCCACATATCGCGCAAACGTTGGCGGTTTGATCAGTGGCTCTGGGACGTGTGAAGTGTTTTACACAGCCACAAGTTCCGATGAAACCAATGTCTTCATTGAGCGAGTCAACACAGCAACCGATCAAGGCGGTGCTTTGTTTGAGTTGTTCCTAGACACATCAGGCACTAAAAAAATCAGCTTCACTGGGACCGTTACCTCCTCTGAGTATTCAGCTACGGTTGGAGAAATTGAGGTGATTACGGTCAGCTTCGTCACCAACGGCACCATCACTCTGGACATCTGATCATGGCTTTTTTCCGTGGAGAACAGGGCACTGTCTTTTTTGACAAAGCCGGCAGCGGCGGTCTGTCAGAAATCGCAGCGGTCCGCTCGTGGTCTATGACCATTGAGAAAGAATCACTGGATGTCACCGATCACGGCGACACCTATCGCGCCAACGTAGGCGGCTTGATTAGTGGTTCAGGCACCATCGAGTTGATGTACGACGCGCCTAGTGCTGGCGACAAACTTGACTTGATCAAGGATGTCAACCAAGCCACGGACGAGGCTGATGCAGCTTTTGAGTTGTATTTAGACGAAACTGGCGGCAAGAAAATTACGGGCACCTTGGTGGTGACAGGCTCTGAATACAGTGCTACGGTTGGCGAACTAGAGATTGTGACGGTTAACTTCGTCACCTCTGGCTCTCTTAACCTAGCCATCTAATGCCTTCAGCTACACCTCGCGCCGTAGACTTGCTCACCGGCGCTTTTGACCTGAACCAGCGCCGTAAATTCAGCGTCACCAATGATGCTGGCGAAGCGGTGCTGGTTTTGTATTTTAAGCCCATCACCCGCGCTGATCGAAAGCGTGCTAGCAGCCTTGCTGGTTCTGAGGAGGCTTTGGACATTAGCACCCAGATGCTTTGTCAAATGGCAGAACTTGAGGATGGCAGCAAAGCATTTGCGTCGGCTGATGCTGTCAAACTTCAGCGAGAATTGCCTGAGCGCGTACTTAACGACTTAGAGCTGTTCCTGTTTGGGCTGGGCGGCAACGCCAGCCTGGATGAAGCAAAAAACGATTAGAGGAAGACTCGTGGCTGTTTTTTGAGTTCTTCCTAGCAACAGAACTGGGCATGACGGTAAGCCGATTACGGGCTGAACTGACTGAAGCCGAGTTCGTTTACTTTGCTGCTTACTACGAGGTCAAGGGCAAGCGTGAAAGAGCCGAGATAGATAAGGCAAAGTCCCGGCGGTAGACTTTCATTATCGGGAGGCTTGATCGTGACCGCTGTCGCAGTCGTTGACGTACAGGTAAGAAGTAGTGATGCCGTCAACAGCCTGCGTCAAATCAACGCGGCATCAAAGGAAACTCAAAACGCCCTTGACGGACTAAAGCGTGCCGCTGCTGGTCTTGCCCTAATTCAAATTGGTCGTCAGGCAGTACAGGCAGCTGCCAGTTTTAATGATCTGCAACTGCGCTTAAAACTTTTAACGGCTCAGTATGGTGATACAGCCCGCGTACAACGATTCGCGGCGGAATCCGCTCGTCGCTTTGGTCTAAGCAATCGCGAGGCAGCCGAAGGCGTCACCAATATTTACGCCCGTCTTCGTCCACTTGGTGTATCGCTCAAAGATATTCAAAGTACATTTACTGGCTTCAATACTGTTGCCCGTTTATCTGGCACAACTGGTGCAGAGGCTTCCGCAGCATTTACCCAACTTGCCCAAGCCCTTGGCTCTGGTCGTCTTCAAGGCGATGAGTTTAGGTCGATTGCTGAACTGGTGCCAGGTATTTTGGTTGCCATCAGCCAGCAAACCGGAATTGCCGCAGGCGATCTAAAAGATTACGCAAAGCAAGGTAAATTAACCTCTGAGGTTGTTGTTGCCGCTCTGCGTCGTATTGAAACCGAAGGCGCTGGCAAGATTGCACAAATTATTCAGCAAAGCGATATCCAAAAATTCAAGGATTTTCAAAACGCTGTTGACGATTTGCAGATCGCCTTGGGTAATGAATTGCTGCCCTTGGTTGCACCGCTAGTCAAGGATTTGACCTCACTGGTTAGGACAATTACTGGGCTACCTGAGCCAGTTAAAAATACAACGATTGAGCTTGTCCGTCTTGCCATTCAAGTTTTACTCGTCAAAAAAGCACTTGAGGGGATTATTGCGATTCGTGTTGCCTTGGTAGGTACGCTTGTTGCAAGTGGTGCCGCCGCCGCAACGTCTGCATCGGCGTTTAGTCTTTACACAAACAACGCAAAGGCGCTTGCTACGCAATCGGCAGCAGCGTCGGGCAAGATCAATCCACTTGTTGCCAGCCTGCAATCTTTAGCGGCTCTTGGTGTAATTACTGTTGCCATCAATTTGGCTGTTTCTGGTCTGCAAGAATTCATTCAAGCCAGAACCGAAATCAATCGTCTACGTGGTCAACGTGAAAAAGGTGGTGCTGCTGCTGTGTTTGCTGGGGCTGCGCCGGCGGGAAGTAAGCAAGCGGCTCGGGCAACACTTAAGGCAATTCGCCAAGAACAACAAACGCTGCAATCACCTATTGAAATTGCCAAGAGCTTCTTAGGCCCTCTAGCCCCGCTTGTTGGCGGCATGACCCCTGCGGCTCGTGGTGAACGTGGAATTCTGCTCAAGGAACGTGCAGCATTTGCTCAGGGCGTAATTGGATTGCCTACCCGTCCCGAACAGCCAAGCACTTTGCCCAGCACAACTGATCTAGGTGCTGGCGATGAAGATAAAAAGAAGAAACGCAAAAAACCACGCGAAAGTCAAATTCCCGAACTAACCCGCGAACTTTCCCTTCTGCAACAACAGACACAGTTACAAGGTTTGCTTGCTCAAGCCGCCTTAGCCAAGAACAAAGAAGAAGAAATTCGCTTGCAAGGTCTTGGGCGCGAAACCGAACTTCTATATCAAGCTCGTGCCATTGAACAAAGCTCTGTGCCTGCAGCCGAAAAACGTCTAGGTATTGCAAAAATTACTGAACAGTTGGCTCAAAGCCAAATTCAAACAGCGCAAGAAATTGCCGCGCTTGATTTGCAGCAACGCGAAACTGGCATTGAAAGAATCAAAACTATAGAAGAAGAAAGCGAATTGCTGCAAGCAAAATTGCGAGGCAATGAAGCGGAAGTTTTGCTCAAGCAACAGATTGCTGAAATTATGAAAGATACAAAAGGATTGGACGAAGGGCAAGTCAAGGCACTTCTGGACCGCAACAATGCCCTGAAGCAACAAGTTGAAGCTGCTACTCAACTTAAACAGCTTTATGCCGACATTGGCATGTCCATTAAGGACGGTGTTATTGGCGCTATACAGGGCGCCATTGATGGCACGAAGAGTCTGCAAGAGGTTACCACTAATTTGTTGAATAACATAGCCAACAAGTTGTTGGATGTAGCTGTCAACATGGCACTATTTGGAGCATTATCGGGCACTGGTACTGGCGGCGGCTTGCTTGGGGGATTATTTAAGCGAGCCGGTGGCGGCTCTGTCATGGCTGGTCAAAGCTATCTCGTAGGCGAGCGTGGTCCTGAACTCTTCATGCCAGGTCGCAGTGGTGGCATCGCACCCGCCGGCAGTTTTGGTGGCATGGGTAACGTTGTCGTTAACGTAGACGCAGGCGGCAGTAACGTGCAAGGTGATGGGCAACAGGCTAATGCTCTCGGTAAAGCTATTGGCATCGCCGTGCAGCAAGAGCTGATCAAGCAAAAGCGTCCTGGAGGCTTGCTCGCTTAATGGCTACCTTTCCATCTATTGATCCCACCTACGGTGCAGCAAAGGCTAGCCAGCCTATTGTCCGCACGGTTCGCTTTGGTGATGGCTACGAACAACGCTTGACATATTCACTGAATCAAAACCCAAAGGTCTGGACCTTGACCTGGCAGAACATTACAGAGGCAAACAGCGACACCATAGAGACCTTTTTAGATGCTCGTGCTGCAGACAATGCCAGCTTTGATTGGGCGCCACCTGCAGAAGGCGTCACCTACAAGTGGGTTTGTGAGTCATGGGATAAGGTGATTCCATACACAGGTCGTGCAACAATCAGTGCTACTTTCCGTCAGGTATTTGAACCGTAATGGCATACGCACCCTGGACCGCTAGCACTGCCTTTGCCGTTGGCAACATCCGGCGTTCTACAACGCTACAGGCATCAGGTCTGGTTTTCCAATGCACGGTAGCTGGCACCAGTGGCGCCACAGAGCCGTCCTGGGCAACAGACATTGGCAGTTATATCACCGATAACACCGTCACCTGGGTTGCGATTGCTAGCAGCTACGAGGATCTAGCTGCCATTGCACCTAGCGCAATTATCGAGTTGTTTGAACTGACGTTGGACACAACGTTGCACGGTAGCAACGACACCTACCGCTTCCATAATGGTGCTAACGCTAACGTCAGCGGCAACATCGTCTGGAACGGCAACTCATACACCCGCCTACCAGTCAAAGCGGAGGGCTTTGAGTACACCAACACCGGCACACTGCCGCGCCCCACGCTGACCATCGCCAACCTAGACGGCACGATGACAACACTACTGTTGCTCGTAAATGCCACCACAGCAGGCAATGACCTTGGTGGTGCCACCGTCAAGCGCATCCGCACACTGAAAAAATATCTAGACGGTCAAGCAGCAGCAGATCCCCACGCCAAATTCCCAGATGAAATTTGGTTTATAGATCGCAAGGCAAGCGAAAGCCGCGATAGCGTCAGCTTTGAGCTAGCGAGCAAATTTGATCTCGCTGGTGCGATGATTCCTAAGCGGCAGATCATCGCCAACATCTGCCAATGGCAGTACCGCAGCACGGAGTGCAGCTACACAGGCTCTACTTATTTCAACGTCAACGATCAATCTGTTGCCACATTGGCTGCCGACAAGTGCGGCAAACGCCTCAGCTCGTGCAAACTGCGGTTTGGCGCCACGGCTGAATTACCCTTTGGCTCGTTCCCCGGTGCAGGTTTGACCGAATGAATCTGTCAAAAACCATCCAGCAGCAGGCACTGGAGCACGCCAAGGCTGAGTTCCCTGTTGAATCCTGCGGGCTTGTTGCTGTCATCAAAGGACGCAAGCGGTACTTTCCATGCCGCAATCTGGCAGAAACCCCAGATGAGCACTTTGTTTTGGATCCGCTGCAGTACGCCGAGGTTGAGGATCAGGGCGAAATCGTGGCGGTAGTCCATAGCCATCCCAAGACCAACCACGCTCCATCACAGGCAGATCGTGTGGCGTGCGAAAAATCCGGGTTGCCCTGGCATATTGTGAATCCCCAGACCGAGCTGTGGGGCTACTGCGAGCCTGATGGATTCGAGCTGCCCTACGTTGGGCGTGAGTTTGTGTTCGGCATTGTTGATTGTTACAGCCTCTGCAGGGACTGGTACAAGCGGGAGTTTGGGCTGGATCTGAAGGACTACGACCGCCGCGATCAGTTCTGGCTCAAGGGCGAAAGCCTGTACATGGACAACTTCGCCAAGGAGGGCTTCCACCAGATACCACTGGATGAGCTGCAGTACGGTGACGCCATCTTGATGCACATGGAGTCATCGCTGCCCAACCATGCGGCGGTGTACCTGGGCGATCAGTTGATGATCCATCACCTGCAAAGGCGGCTCAGTAGCAGGGATCTATACGGCGGTTATTATTTGAAGAGCACTGCCTGCGCCCTTCGGCATGAAAGTCGTTAAGGTCTACGGCGCACTCCGCAAAAAGCTGGGGCAATGCCGTTTTGAATTTGATGCAGAAACGCCCGCGCAGGCATTTAAGGCGTTGTGTGTCAACTTTCCTGGGCTAGATACGTGGCTATTGAATAGCGAAAAGGATGGCGTTAGCTATCGAGTGAGTATCGGCAAAGAGAAGATTGATGAAAACAATGCAGTGCTTGCCCTTTGCCCATGGAGTGAACGTGAGGTCTTGAGTATTACTCCAGTGCTCGCAGGTGCTGGAGGTAATAGCGCCGCGCAAATCGGCATCGGTTTTGGCTTGGTTGCGCTCTCGTTTTTGCTGCCTGGTGCTGGTTTGTTCGGCACAACCGGTTTGTTTGGTGCAGGAGCGGCGGCTACCACTGGCACGGCTGGTGCATTAACTACATTAGGCGTTGCTTTAAGTGGTATGGGCGCAGCCTTGGTTTTGGGTGGCATTGCGCAAGCTATCTCGCCTGCTCCAATAATGTCCTCAGCATCCATGAATCCTATGGAGCGTGGTCGTGAAGCAGCAAAAATGGAGTCATTTACCTTCAGCGGCATTGTCAATACTGCAAAGCAAGGATTACCCGTGCCCATCGCTTACGGGCGTTGTTTTGTAGGTTCCGCTGTCCTCTCTAGTGGGCTTGACGTGGATCAACAGATATGACACGGATTGTTGGTGCTGGTGGCGGCGGTGGTGGCGGCGGTTGCTTTTTAGGGCATACCCTGATCGCCACACCAAGCGGTGAACGCCGCATTGATGAACTGCAGCTAGGTGATCTGGTCTGGAGCTTTGACCACGACGGCAAAATTCATGAAGCTGCAGTGCTCAAGGTCCACGAGCACCACAACGAACCTGTCACCAGCTACATGCTCTGGGGCGGTCAGATTCTTGACGCTACGCCAAACCACTGGGTACTCAACCAGTTCAATGCCTTTGTCGAAATTGACACCCTTGGCACAGATGACTGCCTAGTTGACCACAACGGGCACCTGCGCCCCATCGTCAGCAAAACAAACGCGGGCACTGGCACTGTCTACAACCTGACGGTTGAAGGGCACCATACCTTTATTGCTGCTGGTATCCGTGTCCATAACGCGGGTCTTGGTCTTGGCATTGCAGGTTCTGGTGGCGGCGGTGGAGGTGGTGGTGGTAGCAAAGGTGGTGGCGGTGGTGGTGGTCAAAGCCGTACACCAACAGAAGCTGACGATTCACTGCAATCTGTTCAGTTCGGCAATGTGCTTGACCTGTTATCAGAAGGCGAGATCCAAGGCATTGAAAATGGCAACAAGGGTGTTTTTCTATCAGGGACACCAGTTCAAGATGCTGCCGGCAACAACAACTTCTCGGGTTTTACAATCGTCACCCGCAATGGCACACAAGCCCAAGCCTATATCAGCCAGCAGGTTGGAACAGAAAGGGAAGAAGCCGTCAACGTAGAAGTTGTCAAGGCGACACCAATTACCCGCACAATTACAGATACAGATGTTGACCGCGTGCGCGTCACGCTACAAGTGCCGTCACTGCAATTTATTCTAGACAATGGCGATATTGTTGGTAATAACGTGAGTATAGAAATCAAAGTTCAGTACAACGGCGGCGGTTATAGCACTGTGGTCAGTGATACCATTAGCGGCAAAACTAGCAACTCGTATCAGCGTGATTACATGCTGACGCTGAGCGGGGCGTTTCCCGTTGATGTTCGCGTAGTACGTGTTAGCGCTGACGAATCATCAGCCAAGCGTCAAAGCCAGACATTCTGGTTCAGCTATACAGAAATCATTGACGAGAAACTGCGCTACCCCAACAGTGCATTATCATTTTTGCGCTTTGACTCTCGACAGTTTGACTCAATCCCAACACGCAAATATCTAATTCGTGGCATTAAAATCCAACTGCCATCCAATGCGTCTGTAGACACCACAACGCATATTGGGCGTGTCACATATGCTGGCGTTTGGAATGGTACATTCAGCGCAGCAACATGGTGTAATGACCCAGCCTGGTGCCTGTGGGATTTGCTGACTAACACACGCTATGGCGCCTCTATCCCAACGAGCAGCCTTGACAAGTATGACTTCTTTGCAATCAGCCAATATTGCAACACGCTAGTTGACAACGGCAAGGGCGGGCAAGAACCACGCTTCTCCTGCAACCTGCTAATTAACAGCCGTGATGAGGTCTACAACGTCATCCAAGAGATGACCAGCCTATTTCGTGGCATTGCATATTATGGCGCCGGGTCGCTGGTATTACAGCAAGACAAGCCCACCGACTCGCAATATCTGCTGGGTCCAAGCAATGTCATAGATGGTTTGTTTGTTTATAGCGGCACATCACAAAAAGCACGTCACACCTGCGCGACCGTTGCTTGGCAGTCTTACGACACCTTGGGCGAGGTTGAGTACGAATACGTTGAAGATCAAGATGCTGTCGCTAAATACGGCATCATCAACAAAGACATCAAGGCGCTGGGTTGTTATAGCCAAGGGCAAGCCCGCCGTGCCGGTAAATGGGCATTGCTAAGCGAACAAAACCTTACCGAAATTGTTACCTTCTCCGTTTCAATCGACAGCGGCATCATCCTGCGTCCCGGCATGGTGATTGACATAGCCGACCCGTTGAAAGCTGGCTCACGTCGCAGCGGTCGCGTTAAATCCGCCACCACAACCGCAATCACGATTGACAGCAGCACTGACCTGACCGTCAACCTATCCAACAGCCCAACAATTTCGGTGTTGATGCCCACGGGCTTGGTGGAAACTAAATCTATCAGCAGCATCAGCAGCGGCGTTGTAACCGTCAGCAGCGCTTTTAGCGAAGCACCAAATGCCAACACAATCTGGCTGGTGCAAACAACTGATCTGCAATCCCAGCAATATCGCGTGTTGAATGTTGCTGAAGCTGAAGACGGCATCTACGGCGTAACCGCCTTGGAATACAACAGCAGCATTTACGCAGCAATCGAAGCGGATCTCAAGCTAACTGAGCGTGACATCACCAACCTATCCGCTAAGCCAGCCGCACCAAGCAGCATTTCAGGCACGGAATATCTATATCAAGACGGGCAGAACGTCTTCTCTGGCTATGACCTGGGCTGGATCAGTCCGAAGCAGCGCGTCAATGAGTTTCGTGTGAAGTGGCGCATTGATAACGACAACTGGAATCAAGCCAATACAACATCACCATCACTGCAAATTAAAAATACACGGCAGGGTCGGCTATATGTTCAAATTACAGCAGCAAATTATCTCAACAAAGTAAGCGACATTGCTGTCGCTGAATTTGAGTTGGTTGGCAAAACAGCAGTGCCAGGCAATGTGCAGAATCTTACCTTTGAAGCCATCAACAATAACTCCGGTCGTCTGCGCTGGACTGAGACCGTTGACCTTGACGTAAAAGTCGGTGGCAAAATCCACATCCGCCACAGCAGCCTTACCGATGGCACGGCAACTTGGAGCAACAGTGTTGACCTGATCCCCGCTAAATCCGGCAGCTCTACCGAGGCAATCATCCCGCTTGTGGAAGGCGAGGTCTTGGTCAAGTTTGAAGACGATGGCGGCCGCCAGTCAACGACTGAAACCAGCGTGATCATTGATTTGCCCGATGCTCTGGGCAATCTTCTCGTGCAATCACGGCGAGAAGATGCCGACACGCCGCCCTTCCAAGGCAGCAAGACCACGGTGTTCTACAGCGAGGAATACGACGCGCTCACGCTGGATGGCACTGCTCTGCTTGATTCGATAGCTGATTTTGATGCGATAACAGCGTTTGATGTGACTGGCGATGTAGCCAGTAGTGGCACTTATTCCTTTGCTAATACGCTTGATCTCGGCGCTATTTTTGCACTTGACCTGCGCCGGTATTTTGTCACCCGTGGTTACTTCCCGTCTGATCTGATTGACTCGCGCACAAATACTGTTGATGACTGGAGTGATTTCGATGGCGGCATCACAGACAAGGTAAATGCAAAACTGATGCTACGGATGACAAACGATAACCCTGCCGGCACACCAACCTGGAGCGCCTACCAAGAGTTCGTGAACGGTGCCTTCCGCGCTCGTGCCTTTGAGTTCCGTGCTGATTTGACCAGTTCTGCTGTTGACCAGAACATCCTGGTAGACGAACTGGGTTATGACGCGACATTCCAGCGCCGTACAGAAAATAGCGATGGTGTCATTAGCAGCGGCGCAGGGGCAAAGGTCATCACGTTTGCCAATCCCTTCTTTGTAGGCACCGCAAGCCTTGGCGGATTAAATGCATACCTGCCTAGCATCGGCATCACTGCTCAGAACATGGGTTCAGGCGACTTCTTTGAGGTCACCAGTGTCAGCGCCACAGGATTTACCGTCACGTTCAAGAACTCAGCAGGAACTGCGGTCAACCGTAACTTCAACTGGAGTGCGGTCGGTTATGGCAGGGGCGGTTAAAGTAGGACAAACACTGCCGTCAAGCGGTCTGGCTCATGGCACAAGCTGATTACATCGTAAGTAATGGCACCGGCGCGGCTGTACGTTCCGATCTCAACGGTCAGCTCGCTGCCATCGTCACCAACAACAGCGGCGCCACCGCACCAGCTACCACCTACGCGTACCAGTGGTGGGCAGATACGACAACCAATACCCTCAAGCTCCGCAACAGCGCCAATAGTGCCTGGATCGAGATCATGCAGCTCGACGGCACGTTGACGATGGAGGACGGTACGGCGGCACTGCCCGGACTAGCCTTCCGCGACGACCTCGACACAGGCATCTTCCGAGCGGGCACCAATCAATTTGCAATTACTACGGGTGGCACGGCACGAGTCACGACTAGCACCACTGCCGTTACGTCAGCTCTCCCTGTTGATGTTCTGCTGGGTTCTGCTTCTACTCCTAGTTATACCTTTACCGGCGATCTTAATACCGGCATTTTTTCGCCCGGCGCAGACCAAGTAGCCATCAGCACTAACAGTGTTGAACGCCTCAAAATTGGCACTAGCGAGGTGGTGTTTAATGATGCAGGAAATGATATTGACTTCAGGGTTGAAGGCGATACAAACGCTGATCTGTTCAAGATTGACGCTGGCACCGATACTGTTATTGTCGGTGGTAAATATAATATCCTTAAAGGCTTTAATCGCCGTCCACCACTTCATCGTGGTCCGTTATTTACAAAAACAACTGCTACCACACTTAGCGTGGTTGCCGACTGCTCGCTAAACGGCTTCTTCTATAGCTCCGCCACGGCTGTGACGATGGGCACCCATACCAACAACACGGATATGGCGATCTGGCAGCACCCAACCAGTGGGGCATTGGTCAGTGACGCGAGCTTCACTACGGCACCAGCAGGAGCTGCGGGTGGCTCAATCGTTGGTGGCTACCACTACATTCCTAGCGGACGCCCCACTGCAGTGAATAGCGGCAGTCCGACATCAGCGGCTGAGATCCTGGAATACAGCATCTGGGATTTGACCTGGCGACCTGAGTGTCCTGACCCTCGTGGGATGGCAAACATTGATGGTCGGTTCTGGTGTGACCTTTACCTATGCGGCTCAACCAGCTTTGCAGGCACTGATTTCAGCGCAGTGCCATCCAGCAGGATTGGTCTCACCATCGCTGATGACAGCAGCCCACCTAAAATCCCTAGCTTCTACGGCGGCAACGGCAGTACGGCTTACACGCTAATCGGCGGCAACAACCCCGGTTCTTGGTATAACTTTTTTGAGGTAGCACATAGTTTTGGCAAGCGGCTGATGTTCAGCTGGGAGTTCCAAGCCGCCGCATTTGGTGCGCCTGAAGCCGGCAGCCGTGGTTCTGATCCCGGCACCGTGCAGTGGGAGCGGCAAAGCAAATGGGGGCTGGCACAGGCCACAGGGACGCTGTTTATCTGGGGCATTGAGCGCGTTGGCATTTACACCAGCGGCTTTAACACCAACACAGGTGGTCGAGGCACGGAATATGCCGACGCCCCTCGCGCCGTCCTCCTGGGTGGCGGCTTCTCCGTCGGGGCTGATTCCGGGTCTCGGGCCGCCTACTGGAGCGTCGTTCCATCGAGCAGTAGCAACCTCATCTCGGCGCGTTTTGCCTGTGATCACCTTATCTGCGGATAGTCACCATGACATTCATCAACACTGCTACCGATCTTGCGGCAACAGAAGCTAGCCCTGAGCGCACTGCGTTCTTGCAGAACCTGCTAAACGATTACACCATCTTCGATGATGCAGAGTATCCCGAGGGCTATGACCGTCAGTTGCAGCCCGGTGACGAAGGTTATGTGGTCCCGGTGCTGCGGCAGGAATGGAACGCTGGGGCAGCGGCAGCTTGGGGATTTGACAGCCGTGAGGCGATTGAAGCGGTGCTCTGATGCCGGTCAAGTCAAAAACCGCGCTAGGGCGCATTGAGTTCAAGCCCGGCAAACCCAAACGCACTCGTCAAGGGCAGGGGCAACACAGCCTTCCTAGCCATGGACGCAAGAAGATGCGCGGTCAGGGCAAGGGCTAATGGCTGGCACTATTGCCATAATGAGAGCGAAGCCAGAGCCTAGTCGTGGTTGAAATCCTAGCCGCCATCACGGGTGCCTCAATCAGTGTGGCAGCGTATGCGTTCACCGGCATCGCACGGCGCAACGCCCAAAGCCATGATTCCGTGCTGCGCCTGACCATGGCGGTGGAATCCGTTGCCTCAAAGATGGAAGAGCTGCACCTGGACTTTAAGTCTCAATCGCGCGAGGTCTTTGGACGGCTAAACCAGATGGAACAGCGGTTAGCCAAACTGGAAGCAAAGTTCTAACCTGAGGTGTCTGCCTCTTTTGTATGACCACCGAACAGCTCGCCATCGCTGGCGTTGTCGTTGCCGCCGGTTCTGAGATCATCGGCATGTCGCCACTGAAATCCAATAGCTGGGTGCAACTGCTGATGCAAGGTCTCAAGATCATGTTCCCCAGACGGCGGTGAAAGAACTGCGCCTGATCAAGTTCTTCGAGCACTTCGACAAGAAGGATCCGTACCATCGCGCTGCGATTGCACAGCTAGAAGAACGCCTACCTGACAGCCTGTTCACTCGCAAGAACAGTTGGTTCAAGGTATGGAGCCAGTCAGGCAAGCGCATGGGCTAGGGCTGAAACTTCCTGCCCCAACCCGACTTTGCACCCTCGGGCAACCACCGCTTTTGCAGCATGGCGCGGCTATAGACCGCCTGATTGCCTAGCATTACCGACCCGCTGTAGCCGTCGTTGACGCTGCCGTAGGGGTCATTAACAATGAAATCACCTTTGGCGGTCATGCCGCGCACCACCAGCATGTGACCGCCTGTTGGTGCAGACAGACTGCCGCGATGCAGGATGCCAATCACAACAGGACGCCCTGCCTTCAGCTCCGTCTCCAAGTCAGCAAAGCCTAGGTTGGTGTGCCAGGTTGACTTCAGCCCATACGAAGCCAACAACCTGCCCTGTGCGCCGTGATCGGTGGTGTCGCCATAGCCGCCATTGATCAGCTTGCGGAGGTAGTCATCATCACCCTTGATCTTGCCTGGCATGAAGAACGCCAAGCACATGGCACAGCTTGAACTATTGCAGGTGCGCTGCGCCTGGGTGAAATTATCAACTTGGTTGAAGTACGGCACTGCAAGGTTGATGCTGCCATCACCGGCGGGCTCGGGCTTGTCTTCCTCACCGTCTATTTCATTCCAATGCCCGTTAAATAACCACCAAACACCAAGGCTGTAAGGCAACTCAACCTGCGTGTGCTTGTTCTGCGTGGCAAGGATCTTGGCACCCTTGAACGTCTTGCCCTTGTCGATTTCTGACTTTTCGTTGGCTTCTAGATCACTGCCTGGCACCGGCTCCTTCTTCAGCAGCGTGTTGTGAGTGGCAGTCAGATCCGTGGTCTTAGGCGCTGCTACCGCTGCTGCAGAGCAGAACAAATTGACCTCTTCCATCCGGCGACGCACTAAACCTGCTAGACCGTTATTAGTCCAGCGAGGCAGTTCTGCCTTGGCAACAGTGTTGGGATCCTCCCCTGCATTGAGTCGCCTGCGTAACGTTGATTCCTGCAACGCTGTGTTGCCACAGTTAAATGCAAAGCTGACGAGCGCATCAAACTGGCACTGCTGAAGCGGCACAGTGATTAGCTCATTGACGCCCTTCTCAAACCGCACCAGATCCTTGAGTAGCAAAGCCTCGGCTTCTGCTTGAGTGATGGTTTTGCCTGGTGTGACATGCGGACCCGTGCTGCCGTAACCAATGGTCGGTATGCCAACTGGGCAGATGTAGGTTTCAAGCCTGCAACCCTCAAACTCTTTGATCAGCGACAGCCCAGCCTTGGAGATTGAAGTCATTAGCACACAGCGACCAATCAACAATAGCTTGCCTCGCTACCGTGTCCAATATGCTTCAAATCAATGACCTGGGGCAAATGGATGGTCGTTGAATTTACCGTGGAGGAAGAACTACGTCTAGAAACGCAATGTCGATCAGCCTATAACTGTACAGACCTACAGCAGTTAGCCCACCTTTGCTCCTCACTTGTTAGGCAAAACGCTTACTACACCAAGTTAGTAAAGCAAGCCACAGGTCACATAGCAGAGATTGAAATGATAGCCCTATTCAGTCAAGAAGTACAGGTTGAAAATTTGAGTGAACCTAAGGGAGATGACATTCAGGTCCGAAACCCGTTCTTGAATATTCTGCTGATAATTCTTG
>Ga0194112_10002315_pt1 | contig 27397 bp, 28 predicted proteins | sample TA2MahC400mmetaG_FD_146191 | JGI IMG/M metagenome (GOLD analysis project Ga0194112, IMG submission 146191) | Freshwater microbial communities from Lake Tanganyika, Tanzania - TA2015016 Mahale Deep Cast 400m | ecosystem: Environmental > Aquatic > Freshwater > Lake | place: Tanzania: Lake... | reverse complement strand
TGTGGCACTGGTCTGCCCGGAAGATGTCCCAACAGAACTTGCCTATCGCTTCCTGCCGGGTGAAACCGGTGATTTCCTCGGCCATGTGGTTAAAGTACAGGAGTTGCCAGCGGGTGTTGATGAGAAACACCCCTTCGGGGAAATAGTCGTCCAGGATTTCGGAGTGGGTGAGGCTCAGGAACTTCAGGGGAGGACTGGGATCCTGGCTATTTACCACTTCCAATGAGGTGAGCGCGCACATGCCCCTTCTCCTAATTATCTAGGCCCTCAAAATCGAGGGGTTGTACACGCCGGTTCTGACTCTGAGGTGAACTGGGTAGAGCGGGGAGCAAAAGAATTGCAGACAGGGGAACCACTGTCAGAAATTTTTTCTCCCTAATATAAATATAGCAATCTCTATGCCAGTTCAAGCAATATTTTTCACATATCCCCCATTGCATCCTAGGCACGGCGAGTCGTCTAATTTGCCACTATGGATAGAATTTGGTGAAGGTTTATGCTTATAAGGCCTCCCTCAGGGAGCCAGTTCTCTTTTCCGGGCATAGGCTCGCACCAGAAAAGTCCCCCCGCCGCAGGCCGGGTCCATGACCTTCTCCTGGCCGCTCCTGACGCAAAAGCTGTTTATCAGGTCCACCACTTCCGGGCGGGTGTAAAACTGGCATTATCCCAGAATTTCTCCTGTTTACTGTAGGTTAGTATTTTGTGTCTCATCTTGTTAGAAGTCTCCGGCACACTCACACGGTGGAAGTCACTGGTTCAAATCCAGTACCGCCTACCAGCAAATTCCAGGGGTTGCGGTTTGAGGCCGCAGCCCTTTTCTCTTTTCGGTCCTGAAAAGTTTTGGTCAGGGTACCAGCCCCTTGCCCTCTATGCCTTCAAGACCAGCAGCCTGATTTCCGTCAGCTCCTCCATGGCGTACCGCATCCCTTCCCGGCCCAGGCCGGAGTCCTTGACCCCCCCGTAAGGCATGGAGTCAACCCGGAAGACCGGCGCTTCGTTGACAATGATGCTCCCCACCTCCAGGGTCTCAAACGCCTGCCACAAGTGAGCCAGATTATTGGTGAAGACCCCGGCCTGGAGCCCGTAAACCGTATCGTTGGCCATCTCCAGGGCCTGGGTGAAGTTGGCGAAGGGACTTAAGGTCACCACCGGACCGAATACTTCGTGGGTCCACACCCGCATGTCCCGGCTGACGTTCTCCAGCACCGTGGCGGGCATGAGATTTCCCTGGCCCTTGCCCCCGGCGGCCAGCGTCGCGCCCCTGTCCAAGGCTTCCTGGACCCAGGCCCGCACCCGGACGCCGGCCCCTTCTTCGATAAACGGCCCGATTACCACGTCTTCCCGGGCCGGGTCCCCGTGGCGGATTTCCCGGGTGATGGTGTCCAGGAAGATCTGCCTGAATTCATCATAAACTTTTTGGTGCACCAGGAGGCGCTGCAGCGAAATGCACACCTGCCCGGCGTGGGCGAAGGCGCCCGCGGCGCAGCGGTGCGCGGCATATTTCAGATCCACCCCCGCGTCCACAATACCCGCGGCATTGCCCCCCAGTTCCAGGATGACTTTTTTCCGCCCCGAGATTCCTTTCAAATGCCAGCCCACCGCGGCGCTGCCGGTAAAAGACAGGGCCTTGATGCGGTCGTCGGCCGTGGCTTGCTCCGCCAGGCCGGCGTCGCTGGGCAGCACCTGGAGCCCTCCCGGCGGTCCCCCGGCCTCCTCATAAATCTCCGCCAGCTTCAGGGCGGTGAGGGGGGTCTTGGAGGCCGGTTTGATAATGATGGGATTGCCCGCGGCCAGGGCCGGGCCTACCTTGTGGGCCACCAGGTTGAAGGGGAAGTTGAAGGGGGTGATCCCTAAGACCGGACCCAGGGGGAAGCGCCTAGTGATGCCCCAGCGGCCGGCGGTGGCCGCGGTGGTATCCAGGGGCAGAACCTCGCCGCCCAGGCGGGCTGCTTCTGCCGCGGCCAGCCCCAGGGTCATGACCCCCCGGGCCATCTCCCCCCGGGCGTAAATGATGGGTTTCCCCCCTTCAGCCACGATGGTCCGGGCCAGTTCCTCCTGGCTGGCCTGGACCCCCCGGGTCATGTTCTCCAACAGGCGGCTGCGCTCATAGCTGGAGCACTTTTTCAGCGCCGCCTCGGCCTGCTGGGCCGCGGTGATGGCCGCGTCCCACTCTTGGGGCCCGGCCCGGAACACTTCCCCCACCGCCTCCCCGGACCAAGGGGAGCGGATGGTTAGCCGGTCTTTAGTTTCCACCCAGCGGCCATTCAGGAAACAACCCTTAACGGTCATCGACCTTCTCCTTTAAAACCTGGATTCTGCGCCTTATCCTAAACTCTTGACAGCCGCCCTGCAAGGGCGGTAGTGTTAGCAAAATTTACCAGTTTTTCCTTCATCCGGCCAATGGCCCTTTTGCCCAGTACGTGCTGCAGGTGGCCACTCGCCTTAAGGAGGCCTCCTGGGACCAGGAGCTTACCGAAAAGCAGAAACGGTACCAATCCGGTACTGTCACCCGAAAGATCCGCTTGCTGCGGGCTCACGGCTTGATCCCAAAGGTCCCGAAAACCCACCGCTATCACCTGACCGCCAGTGGTTCTAGGGCCATCACCGCCGTCATTGCAGCCCTGTATGCCAGCGCTGATTCCTTAATCAAATTAGCAGCATGAAAGTAAAATTTTCGTCAAAAAACAAGAAACTGAGAATTAGTAGCACAGAGGTCTCAAATTTCTTGGTGCTCTTCGTGTGAACTTCGTGTTCTTCGTGGTTAAAATATCTTCATGAAGTTCCTGGTTGATTTGCAATTAGGCGGCCTGGCCAAATGGCTCCGGTTCTGCGGCTTTGACGCCCAAATGCTGCGCCTGCCCCCCGGCCCCTTCCCTGCACTGCCGCCGCCGGCCCCCGGGACTTTTATTCTCACCCGGCAGAGAAAATGGGCCGGGCGGAACCGCCCCGATTTGGTCATCATCACCGCTCCGGCCCCCCAAGAACAGTTGGAAGAGGTAGTCCGCCATCTCGGGATAAATTCCGAGGACCTGGCCCCCCTGAGCCGGTGCAGCCGCTGCAATGACTTGTTAATAAAGATCCCCCGGGAAGAGACGCTGGGCCTGGTCCCGGAACACGTGTTCCACCGCCAGGAACGGTTTTACCAGTGCCCCCGCTGCCGCCAGGTCTTCTGGCCCGGCAGTCACCTTAAGGGGATTAGTGGGAAACTTAGGGAAATGCTGGAGAAGGCGGAGGGGGGATAGGTTTCAGGTTGCAGGTTGCAGCCGTCAGCGGTCAGCTTTTATTAATAGTCTATGACAATCCGGCTCCTAAAAACCAGAGAATGTTGATTTGGAAGGTAATCCTGGTGGCACAGGCGTCTCGCCTGTGCCTGAAAACTAAACCCGACCACCTCGGCTAGCGGTGCATTGCGTCATGGAATCTTTTCCCTTATAGTAAAATCTAAATCTAGGCTTTCAAACTGCCGTCAAAAAGTAGGGGCAAGGTCTACCCCCCGCAGAGGGGCAAGGTGGATCGGGCGGGGAAGTCCCGCCTCTAAGGGTCTTTAGGGTTTAAGTATTTCCGGCGGTTCCCGCCGTCCCCGCCGGGCTCCGAAAGGAAGATTTGATGAACCAAGAAGCCAAAGAAAAAACCGGGAAAGGCCTGAAAACGGTCCTGAGCTATACGGGGATTTTCATCCTCAATACCTGGCGCCGGATGCTCATCCTGGGGCGCAAGCTCATCCTCTGCTACCACGCCCAGCGCCGGCGGCGGGCCTTTAGACAATTGGGCCGCCAGGTCTTCCAGTCCCACATGGAAGGGGAAGTCAATCCCATGCTCACCGAGGGGGTGAAAGACGCGGTGGACAAGGCCCGGGCCGTCAACGACGCCAAAGACTGGCAATATCGGGCTATCTCGGTTTTGCGGGAAAAGATCCGCACCGCCGGCGCCGCTAAAGTGGCGGCACGGGAAGAAGAAAAACCCCCGGAGGAAGCCGGGTAAAAAGGGTAAAATCTCACCACCAAGACACAAAGACCACAAAGATGCGCCAAGGAATCTTGATGGGCGTCCTGGGGACCCAGGACGCCCATCATTTCTTCTTTGTGATCCTTGGTGTCTTATACCGTTTTCGGTTTTCGGTTTTCAGTTTTCGATTAAAAGAAATTGTATTATCAATAAGTTAGCCATAGAATTGGTTGCATCTGAAACTGAACTTGGTATTATACCTAGTCAAGACCTCTGCGAAATACCTGATTGAATGGGGGTCCCTGAAAATCCCCTCCCTTTGAGGGGGGAGGGTTAGGGAGGGGGTGGCAAAATATTTAATTGATCTAAGTAGCTTAATAAATCCAGCCCCCTCCCCCAAAAAAACTTTCGGAATAAAACAGACGGCGCCCCAATAATTACGCCCACCATGACCCAAACCGCCCCTGGCCCCTGGTCGAACCTAAATGCCCTCCTGAAAGAAGGTCTGGGTCAGGGGGTTTACACCGCCGCGGTAGCCTTGGTGGGTCTAAAAGGCGAGCTGCTCTGGGAAGGTTTTGCCGGGCGGGTTTCTAATGACCCCGAGGCCGATCCGGTGACGCGGGAAACCGTTTTTGACCTGGCCTCCCTTACCAAACCTCTGGCCACCGCGCTGGGCGTTCTCTGCCTGCTTCATGAAGGGAAGCTGGCTCTGGACGCCCCTCTGGGGGAAGTTTTACCGTTTGGCTGGCTGCCGGAAGATAAAAAGCCGGTCACCATTGAGAACCTGCTCACCCACCGGTCCGGCCTGCCCGCTTGGCGTCCCTTTTATGAGCAGCTCCTGAAAGCCCCCGCACATGAGCGCCGACAACTGCTCCCCCGTCTGGCCGCGGCCGAACCCTTGGAACGCCCTCCGGATACCGTCACCCTATACAGCGACCTGGGCTTCATGCTGCTGGCGGCGGTGGTGGAAACCGTTTCCGGCCTAAGTATGGACCGCTTCTGCGAAGAACGAATTTATTATCCCCTGGGACTGAAAATCTTGGGCTTCAAGCCTTTGCCCATCCTAACCCAGGAGATTCTTCCCACCGAAAACCGAAAACCGAAAACCGAAAACCGCATTTACGCGGCCACCGAGGCCGGTCTGATCCCCCACCGCCCCATGGCCGGAGAGGTGCATGATGAAAACGCCTGGGCCGCGGGCGGGGTGGCGGGCCATTCCGGCCTTTTCGGGCCGGGATTCGAAGTTTTCAACCTGATAGCCACTCTCTACCGGGCTTATCATGGCGAGCCTATAAAGGGTTTCCAACCCTTTCCCCCGGAACTGGTCCGCCGCTTTTTCACTCCCATCCCCGGGGGCCGGGCTTTGGGTTTCGACGTCCCCGGTGCGGATGCAGCCCAGTGCTCCCCCGGCCGCTTTTTCTCCCCTCACAGCGTGGGCCACCTGGGGTTCACCGGCGCCTCTTTTTGGCTGGATTTGGAACTGGGCCAGATGGTAGTATTGCTCACCAACCGGGTGCACCTGGGACGGGACGACAAAACCAGGATTCAGTCTTTCCGGCCTCGGTTCCACGAGGCCGCATCCCTAGCCTTGGGGTTTACCCGGACGTTCCGGAGATAATAGTCATAGATTAGTGTGCTGTATGCATCATATATAACCAAAACCTAAAACCCGGAACCTAAAACCTAAAACCTAAAACCTAAAACCTGAAACCTGAAATGCACATCCATCTCTTAGGCATCTGCGGCACCGGCATGGCGGCCCTGGCCGGCATCCTCAAAGAACAGGGCCACCGGGTCACCGGCTCCGATGAACACGCCTACCCCCCCATGAGCACCTTCCTGGAGGGCCTGGGGATTCCGGTGCAGAACGGCTACGGCCCCCACAACCTGGACCCCATCCCGGACCTGGTGGTGGTGGGCAACGTCATCCGCCGGGAAAACCCCGAAGCCCAGGCGGTGCTGGAGCGGGGACTGCCTCATATCTCTCTTCCCGAAGCCCTGAACCGCTTTCTGGTGGGGGAGCGCCAAGCCATCGTGGTGGCCGGCACCCACGGCAAGACCACCACCACCGCCCTGATCTCCTGGCTCCTTTATGCCTGCGGCTACGATCCCGGCTTCATGGTGGGGGGCATCACCCGGAATTTTCAATCCAACTACCGCACCGGCCGCGGCCCTTACGTGGTCCTGGAAGGGGACGAATACGACACCGCGTTTTTCGACAAGCGCCCCAAGTTCGTCCATTTCCGACCCCGGTTGGGGGTGCTCACCTCCATCGAATTCGACCATGCCGACATTTACCGGGACCTAAACCACGTGATCCAGGCTTTTGATTCTTTCCTGGGTCAGGTGCAGCCCGGGGGCCGGGTTTTGGCCTGGGGGGACGCTTCCTTGGTGCGGGAGGTGTGTCGGCGCAACGGCGCGCCCGTATCCTTTTACGGCCTCAAGCCCGAGGTCACCTGGCAGGCCGACCCCATAACTCCCGCAACCGGCGGCATGCGCTTCACCGCTTTGAAAAACGGCAAGCCCTGGGGGGAGTTCTTTCTGCCGCTCCTGGGGGCGCACAATGTGTTAAACGCCTTGGCGGCCCTGGGGGTGATGGCGGAATTGGGGGAGGGGCCGGAGCGCCTCCAAGAGGCCCTGTCGGCATTTCAAGGAGTGAAGCGGCGGCTGGAGCCCGCGGGGGAATTCCGGGGAATCCTGGTTTTAGAGGACTTCGCCCATCACCCCACCGCGGTGGCCGTGACTCTGGACGCGGTGCGCCAGGCATACCCGGAGCGCCGCATCGTGGCCGCGTTCGAGCCCCGCACCAACACCTCCCGGCGGCGGATCTTTCAGGAGCCTTACGCCCACGCCTTTGAGGACGCGGACCTCATCCTGGTGCGGGAACCCCCGGACCTGTGGAAGGCGCCCCCGGAAGACCGGTTCTCGTCGGAAAAACTGATGCAGGACCTTAAAGCCCAGGGAAAGGAAGCATCCTACTTCCCCGACACCGACAAGCTCCTGGAAACCCTGCTATCCCGCCTCCGGCCCGGCGACATCGCCCTGCTCATGTCCAACGGCGATTTCGACCACCTCCTCTCCCGCCTGTGCCAGGCGCTGGAGGAAAGCGGATGAAATAAGACTTGGGGGGGAGGGCAGGGAGCGTTGCTCCCTGGCCCTCCCCCCCAAAAATATCTTTTCATGCTTTACGGGTGAGCCGAAGGCTCATTAATGACTTCCAAGAAACCCTCCCACAGGCTGGAAGCCTGTGCCACTCATATCATTGAGGCCCTTGCAAACATGATTTTTTGTCATCCTGCACGAAGTGAAGGATCTCGAAATACGGGATTCTTCGCTTTATATGAAAATACCTGGTGGGGCGGGCCTCCGTGCCCGCCTGCCGGTGGGTGGCAGTGGATGGTGGCCCTACCTTTCAAGGTTTAATTTTCATTGTTCGTTGTGACCCTTAGGTTATGATAGTTCGCTCAGAATGACCATTCCTGCCACGGAGGAATTTTGCAAGAGCCTCGTTATATTTTTTTTTCAGCAAGAGGCAGCCGATATTCAAAGGCCCTTTCCGGAGCTAAGGTCACAATCGAAAAACGAAAACCGTCATTTGCTGATAAGGCGGTAGTGGTCCGCCTGTTTGGTCCATGAGCTGTGGGGGAACTTATCCTTAAGGAGGTCGTAAGTCTCCCGCAGGGCCTTGGGGTCATGGGCCACCTTATACCGGGCCACTCCCAGGAAGAAGGTGGCCTCCGCGGCCGCGTCCTTGTCCGGGTAGCAGGCGATGACTTCTTCAAACAAGGCCCGGGCGTCCTCCAGTTGGTCGGTATCCAGGGCCCACCGGGCCTTGGCCGTCATGAAAGTGGCGATCATATCATCGGGGGTGAAAAAGCCCACGGCCCGGTAATGTTCCTTGCCGTCGGCGTCCAGCACCAGCAGGGTAGGGGTCCAGGACACCGAATATTTGGACATCAGCTCCGTATTGGTGGTCTGCATCTGCACCGGAACAAAGTTCAGAGAGAGAAACTTGGCCACGCGTTCATCGGGGTACGTAACTGCACCCAACTGTTGGCAGCCCAGTCACATGGGATTATAAAAATCCAGCAGGATGGGCTTTTTGAGCTGCCTGGCGGTTTCCTGCGCCTTGGCCAGGTTGTCGAGCCAGCAGATTTCTAAAGCCATAAGTTGCTCCTTTCCTCGGGTGGAGGCGTCAGCCTACCACGGTAATTTTTGGCTAAAGCTAATCATCCTGGAGTAAAAGGCAAGGGTGGAGGGTGTCTGGGAATTAGTCAGGGGTCAGGAAACGTAAGAAGGGCAATGCCCGCCATTTTCAGGGGCCTTGGCTGGCAGAGGGATGGGAATTTATCGGGTGAAAAAAGAAGCGTTACCGAGCCATAAGGACCCGATAAGGGCTTGATAGCTAAATTTTATCTTAAGGCGCCCAGGTTCATTAAGCAAAAGCTAAAATATCCACCATTATTTTTACCCCGAAAATTCATAAGGCACAACGCGGTGTGCCCCTAAGGGAAGATAGCCTGCCGTTGGAGGGCGCGGCGGGTTCTCCTGATAAACACTCAGGATTTTGAGAATAACGCAATTTCATTGGTAAATTAAGCGGACTAAGCTCCACTCTAAAAAAATACAATGTTTGAAAAAATTACTTGACATTGAGTTTAAATTAATTCAGTGTAGCAATAGTAGTAAAAAACCGGAAACCCGGGAGAGGCCGGGACGGAAGACCACGGGGCTTTTCATGGATTCGAAGAAAGCCGGGGTGCCGGGAGGCAGTCCGGTTTTTTATTACTAACGCCGGTCCACCGGGACGGATGAGGAACCTTCTTTGATCTTCCACCCCCCACACCGGGGCGGAATAAAATTATGACTACTCAAAGAGGATAAAACAATGAAAAAGACAATTCTTGCGGCTTTTGTCCTTTTTTCGTGCCTGTTCGGTGGCCTTTGTGTAACCAATGCGGTGGTAATTGACTTTACCGGAGGCACCGCATACCAGGCGGATGGCACTGTTCTGGGGACTACGGATAACCTTAACTTATATTATAGTGTAGGTTATTATATCCAAGGTGGGATGAGATACGAATTCAGAGGGAGTGGTGATGTCCTAGCAAATGTCGGCATCGTAGGAGATTACTATTCCATCGGAGCCGGGGGGGTTGTTAACAACGACGTCATTCATGCCCACTGGGGAGATGTGACGGCAATGGTCATTACCAAAGTTGGCGGCGGGTCATTCGATCTCAACTACATTGACCTTACCTCCAATACGCAAATTGGTGGCGGGCAAAAAACCGGAGCGGAGGTATCCTACATCACCAACAATTCCGGGTATTCGATGCAATTGCCATCCTCTACCTGGGGTTTTGCATATGATTTTTTTGGAGCACTAGGCGACGGTGTCGCGAGGTTATATTTGGACTCAAATTTTGACAGTGTCACCTCGGTAACATTTACTCCCTATATACATTCGTATTGTTTTGGACTCGACAATTTTTACATAGATGAACCGCCGCCCCCCCCGCCCGTGACTCCCGCCCCGGCCACCCTCCTGCTCATGGGCAGCGGCTTGCTGGGCCTGGCGGCTTGGAGGAGATTCAGCAAGAATTAACCAGCTTTTCCCTCTGGTCGAACCATTGAGGCAGGGTCAGGAATAGCCCTGCCTTTTTCGCGGCCTATTGGCTCCCATAAATGGCCAAGATCAAAACGTACCGAATATCCTTAAAAATATAGATTTTTTCCACTTATCTGAACCAGAACGTGGCCTACAAAGCCCCGGGGATGAAACCCCATCCCCCCCCATGCTCTCTCTTCTGTCCCACCCTAAACCTCTCTTGCATACACCACCAGTCATGATTAGTTTTTAAACAAAAATCCGAAAAGGGAGGGGGTCCCATGCGCGCTAAATGCCTGGTTGAGGAGTTGGAAGGCCGAGACCTGGATTCGTATGACCTGATTACGGCCTTGGGCCTCGTAAGAGAATCGGACTGGAAAGAACTCTGGCGGCGCTATAGTCCCGGCGGCGCTCCGGGAAAGATCAACCTGCTGCTGAGCACTGAGAGTTACTACGTGGAAATGACCATCGAATCATTGGCTTCCCTGGCCGTGTCTCCCAAGTACCAGGCCAGCCCCCACTTGATGCAGGCCCTGATCCGCCGCATCCTCTGCGGCCACCGCCACGGTTTATTCCTGGAAAAGCTGCGGCGGTACGGGGTCCCCATCGAAGATGAAAGCCAGCTTAATCTATCCTGTTCCGTGGGCACCGTAGGAGTGGACATGGTGGTCAACCGTCACCCCAACGCCCCGGAATACCGCTTCCACAAGTTCGGCACCTCCCGGGTGGAGCAGGAGGAGCAGCGGAAGTTAGACCACTACGACGTGGTTTCCATCCTGTACCTGGCCCAGCAGAACCTCACCCACAAGATTCGAGACCGGTATGTGCCCCAGGAAATCCTCAATGAAGGCGCCGAAGGGGAGAAAGTGGTGCGCTTCTCCAGCCCGGCGGGGGACTACCAGGTGGATTTCTTCTTTCAGCGCATCCACAATGATGTGCCCCGGGGAGTGCCGGCCCGGGGGAATGTGGCCTCGTCCACCATGCACCAGGTGATTCGCCGTCTCTTTGCCCGGCATGATCCGGCATTAACCACCAAAGAACTCAACGACAAAGGGATCGTCATCAGCAAAGAGGAAGTGTCCAAATCCTTTGACCTGGCCCGCATCCTCAATGACAACTTCATCGAGATGCAGTTTAAGCTGGGGTAAGTGGGCAGTGAGCAGCGAGCAGTGAGCAGTTGACAGTTAAACAGGGAGGGGGCCTGCAACGAGATATTGCGGCCCCCTTAGCAGTCTTTTAAAATTCGTGACTTATTGCATCACCCATATTCCCGCAGCAGGCGCTTCGGCAATATCTGGGTTCCCAAGCAGGAGATTGGGAGTGAGAGCGAGAATAACAACTGCTCACTGCTCACTGCTCACCTTCACTGACTAAGACACAATAGTCACCGCGCAACCCTTGGCATTCTGCGCCACCTTGGTAGTGACGCTGCCCAGCAGCAGGGCTTTGGCCTTGCCCAGTCCCCGGCGGCCCATGACGATGGTGTGACAGCCCGCGGCCGCGGCCTCTTTCAGGATATCTTCTCCCACGTCAAAGTATTTGGCTTTGAATTTACTGGCCACCGCGGCCTGGGGCACTCCCGCGGCCATCAAGGCTTGCCTGGCCCTGGCCACCAGGTCTTCCCATTTTTTTTCCTGGTCCCGCTGCCAGTTGGCCACCAGCCGCTGCCGAGCCTCCCGCTCCTTGTCTTTAAGGATGTGGCCATCATCCCAGAAGGCCGGCGGCAGCCCCGTCAGGACGTGCAGCAGGGTAACCTTAACCTCCTGAGCGCCGCCATAGGTCGCCGCCGCATACTCCACGGCCCGCCAGGCCCCCTCCGAACCATCCAGCGCCACGAGAATATGATGAGCCATGTCCGCCTCCTTTATGGTCCTTGAAATCAAATTAATCACCTTCCCTGAGAGACGCAATGGGTTGAAAAGGCTAGAGCGCCGCGAAAAAAAGAACCCGCAGCCGATGCAGCCCGAGTTTTCTCCTGATAATGAAAATTGCCCACCTGATCTCGGGCCTCTTTCCTTGCAATATGGAAAAATCGACCTTAATTAATAGGTCAAACCTCTTCAACCAAACCCCGAAAGCGAAAACCAGGGAAGAAGCCATTATGCCAAAGTCACCCGCCGCCTCCATTCTCCCTCCCTGCACCGCGGCCTGCCCGGTTATGACCGACGCCCGGCGCTACGTGGGCCTCATCTTCCAGGGGCGCTACGAAGAGGCCATGGAGGTCATCAAGGCCAACAACGTCATCGCGTCAGTGTGCGCTTATATCTGCGCCCACCCCTGCGAAGACGCTTGCCGTCGCCAATGGGTGGAGGGGCCTTTACAGATCCGGGCCTTAAAGCGCTTCGTCATGGATAACACCCGGGAATACCGCCGGCGCCAATACCGGCGGGCCGAGATCACCCGGTCCCAGAGAGTGGCCATTGTGGGCAGCGGCCCCGCAGGCCTGGCCGCAGCCCGGGACCTGCTCCACCTGGGCTACCCGGTGACCATCTTCGAACGGGAATCGGAACCGGGGGGCATGCCCATGAACGCGGTGCCCAAGTTCCGGCTGCCCAGAGCGGTGGTCTGGGAAGACCTTTCGGAGCTGGAAGCCCTGGGCGCAGTCTTTAAGACCGGCATAGCCTGGGGCCGGGATTTTTCGTTGAAAGACCTGAAGGCCCAGGGTTTTGAAGCCGTGTTACTGGCCGTCGGCCTGCAAAAGGGGCGGCGGCTGCCGGTGCCGGGGATGGACGCGGCCGGGGTGCACCTGGCCATGGATTTCTTGAGGCAAATGGCCCAGGGACACAAACCGGACCTGGGGCAGAAGGTCCTCATTGTGGGCTGCGGCAACGTGGCCATGGACGCGGCCCGGGCGGTGAAACGGTTGGGGGTCCCGGAAGTGCTGATGATCTGCCTGGAGTCGCCGGGGCAGCTCTTCGCCTCCCCGGTGGAAACGGAGCGCACCAAGGAAGAGATCATTGACCTTATCTACCAGTGGGCCCCTAGGTTTGTGCTGACGGAAGGGGGCCGGTTCACCGGCGTCGAACTTATGGGTTGCACTTCCCTCTTCGACGAGTTGGGTCGATTCGCGCCCACCTTTGATGAGAGCCAGACCACCCGCCTTACCGGAGACAGCGTCATCTTCGCAGTGGGCCAGGAAGCGGAGCTGGACGCGGCCCAAGCCGAAAATCTGGATCTGGAGGGCCGCAGGATCCGGGTGGATAAGGCCACCATGGCCACCTCCCTCCCCGGGGTCTTTGCCGCGGGGCTGTTTTTAGCGGGGGAAATCTTCACCGGCCCCACCCTGGCTGTGGCCTCCGCGGCCAGCGGCCGCCGGGCCGCGGCTGCCATGGACCATTTCTTGCGCACCGGAACTTATCTCACGGTGGCCGAAGACTGTCCTAAACCTGTGGCCAAACTGCCGGAAGCGCAGTCTTCCCGTATTGTCCCGGCGCCGCCCCGACCCCTCCGGGAACGCCCCGTGGGGGAGCGGCTGAAGGATTTTGACACCGCGGAGCTGGTTTATGCGGAATTCGAGGCCCTCAAGGAGGCCCGGCGTTGCCTCCACTGCGGCCGGGGCGCGGAAGTCATCGATCGCAAATGCGTGGTCTGCCTTACCTGCGTGCGCTGCTGCCCTTTCCTGGTACCGTACATAGACGTCATGGCGGTCTTTCCCGAGGAGACCTGTGTGTCCTGCGGCCTGTGCGCTTCCCAGTGCCCGGCTTACGCCATCAATATCCGGCGCCTGGACCGGGAGGCGGTGCGCCGGCGGCTGGAAGAGGCCCTGAAGGAAGGCCGCGGGGAGATCGTTTACGCTTGTTTGCGGAGCTTGAAGAGCCGGAAGGAGCTAAATATTCCGGGCACGGTGTGGTGGGATTGCTTGAAGATCCTGACCAAAGAAGACTTGCTGGCCCCCTTTGAATTGGGAGCCGTAGAATTGCAATTGCGGGAGTGCCGGGAGGACTGCCGACTGGAGTCGGCCCGGGGATGGATGGATAAACTGGTCAAACAGTCCAACGAGGTCCTGACCATCGCGGGCTTGGGAGGCAGGATAGAGCGGACGCGGGTTAGTAATTAATAAGGCAGATGTAAGCGGACAATTTTTCTCACGCAAGACGCAAAGACCGCAAAATAGAGATAATTTTAAGGGCGCGGCGAAGCGCGCCCGTAAACACTTAGCGTCTTGGCGACTTTGGGTGAATTATTCATTTCCTCCACTTAGCGCTTGACTATCCTGACATTCCTGATAAAAATAAAAATGCAAGGAACATTAACGTATGAAAAATATGGGCCACCCCGCCACCATCCTGACGCTTCTTCTTGATGCCGCTTACCTGCTGGTATCGGTAGAGGTATGCGTAGGTGGGAGACGGCCCTGACCTTGGCAAGCGAGCCATTATTCCGGCAGGGCCTTACCAGCCCTGCCTTTTTTATTTTCGATTGTTGCTTTAATTCCGGAAGAGCCCTTTACAAAGGGGTCTGCTTCTTTGCTGAAATGAAAAACAAAAGACAATGGTATGAGTGGCACATCGCGGCCTAAGGCCGCAACCAAACTCAAAAATTGAACTGATTACTTAATCAGATCAATGGGATACATGCAAAATCTTTGTCAAAAAACAAGAAATTGAAGATTAGTAGCACAGGCTTCCAGCCTGTGGGAATGTCTTCTGGGAGGACAAACGTCGCCCACAGGCCAGAGGCCTGTGCCACTAATTTTTTCAGTCGATGATTTTGAAATGGAAGGCAATAATCGAATTATTTTGGCCTAAAAATGATGGTCTAATGAGGTGCGACTTACACACAGGGGAGGGCCGGGGCAACCCCGCAATGAACGACGAAGACGGTTGTTCTACATTCATGGTTTGGGTGCCGGATTCCGCTTTGATAAAAAACCCAAAGCAGTGATTTGTTCGACAATTGACAATCATGCTGAACTATCCTAAGATTGTTGATTGTAACTTTGAGAACTATTTTTAATACGGAGTTGAAGCATGGAGAAAAATGATCTGGACCTCATCGCCCAGTGGGAAGACCGGGATCCGGAATTGAAGCGCTACCTGGAGGAACATCGGGAATTTGAACGCGTTTTAGACGAATTGAATAAAAGACCGTATTTGACCGCCCAGGAAACCATGGAGCGCAAACGTCTCCAGAAGTTGAAGTTGGCGGGCCGCGACAAGATAGAGCAGATTCTGGCCAAATACCGGGGGAAGGAAAAAGTCCAATGACTAAAAAACTGACCGGCGCCCAAATCTTCATGGAATGTTTGAAACGGGAAGGAGTCAAACACATCTTCGGATATCCCGGCGGGGTCGTTTTGGATATTTACGATGAACTCACCCGGCAACCGGATCTCCATCATATCCTAGTGCGCCACGAGCAGGCCGCGGCCATGGCCGCGGACGGCTATGCCCGAGCCTCCTCCAAGGTGGGAGTGGCCCTGGTGACTTCGGGACCCGGCGCCACCAACACGGTGACGGGCATCGCTTCGGCTTACATGGACTCCATTCCCATTGTGGTCTTCACCGGACAGGTGCCCACCGCGCTCATCGGCAACGACGCCTTTCAAGAAGTGGATATCGTGGGCATCACCCGGCCCTGCACCAAGCACAACTATCTGGTGAAGGACATCAACCAGTTGGCCTACACCATCCACGAAGCTTTCCATATTGCCCGGTCCGGGCGACCGGGACCGGTGCTGGTGGACCTGCCCAAGGACGTCATCCAGGCCAGTACGGTCCCCAGGTTTCCGGATGAGATCAAGATAAAGAGCTATAATCCCACCTACCACGCCAATCCCCGGCAGGTGAAACGGGCCCTGGACCTCATCATGACCGCCCAGAAGCCGGTGCTGTACACCGGAGGGGGCATCATCCTGTCCAATGCCGCGGCGGAGCTCGCGGAATTCGCCCGGGCTTTGCAAATTCCGGTGACCAGCACCCTTATGGGCTTGGGGGGATTTCCGGGAGACGATCCCCTGTGGATGGGGATGCTGGGAATGCACGGCACCTATTGCGCCAATATGGCGGTGGCCAACTCCGACGTGCTCATTGCCGTGGGCGCCCGCTTTGACGACCGGGTTACCGGCAAGCTGGCGGAATTCGCCCCCCATGCCAAAATCATCCACATCGACATCGACCCCAGTTCCATCAGTAAGAATGTGGTGGTGGATATTCCCATTGTGGGCGATTGCCGGGACGCCCTCATCCAGCTCAATGAGCTGTTGAGCGATAAACCACACAAGGACATGACTACGGTCTGGGGCCAGTGGCTGGACACGATCAAGGACTGGCAGCAGAAGCACCCCCTCACCTACACCTGGAGCGACACCACCATCAAGCCCCAGTACGTGGTAGAGAAGCTGTGGGAGTTGACCAGGGGGGAGGCCTATATCACCACCGAGGTGGGCCAGAACCAGATGTGGGCCGCGCAGTTCTATAAGTTCAAGCGCCCCCGGCAGCTCATGACCTCCGGCGGCTTGGGGGCCATGGGCTATGGCTTACCCGCGGCCATGGGGGTCCAGGTGGCCAAACCGGATGCCATCGTCATCGACATCGCCGGGGACGGCAGCATCCAGATGAATATCCAGGAGCTGATCACCGTGGTGGAAAACCAACTGCCGGTGAAGATCGCCATTTTGAATAACTCTTTTCTGGGGATGGTGCGGCAGTGGCAGCAACTGTTTTATGAAAAGCGCTACAGCGCCACGCCCCTGAGAGCCCCTGATTTTGTCAAGCTGGCCGAGGCTTACGGCGCCTTGGGTCTGTTGGCTACCAGACCCGAAGAAGTGGAGCCGGTCATCCAGGAAGCTCTCAACACTCCCCGGCCGGTGATCATGGATTTCCGGGTGGAGCCGGAGGAATGCGTCATGCCCATGGTGCCCGCGGGCAAAGCCACTACCGAAATGCTACTGGCTTAGGAGGGAGAGATTAGATGGAGCCGCGACATACCATTTCAGTGTGGGTGGAGAATATTCCTGGTGTGCTCTCCCGGGTGACCGGCCTGTTCAGCGGCCGGGGATTCAACATCGAAAGCTTGTGCGTGGCCGAAACCATGGACCCCGAGGTCTCCCGCATCACCCTGGTGACCACCGGCGACGAGCAGATCATCGAGCAGATCATCAAGCAGCTGCACAAGCTTATCAACACCGTCAAGGTGGTGGACCTGAGCGAACTGGACCACGTGGAGCGGGAGATGGCCCTGGTGACGGTGAAGGCCGAGGATAAGTCCCGGGCCGAGGTGCTGCGCATCGTCGACATCTTCCGCTGCCGGGTGGTGGACGTCAGCCCCAACACCTATACCCTGGAGATCACCGGCAACCATGAAAAGCTGGAAGCCGTGCTGGGGCTCCTGAAGCTCCACGGCATCATTGACGTGGTGCGCTCCGGCGTCCTGGCCATCCAGCGGTCGAAAAAGGAATGAGGACTTTTCTGGCCAGGAGAATACTTAAGGCTAAACCCTGGAAAGATCCATGAAACCTTTCTCTAAACGTCCAATTTGGGCAATAATTCTGCTGGCCGCGGTCTTTTCTGTGGTTATGGGTCAGGTCTCCCATGCCAAACTTACCGATCCTGAGCAATTGGTCTCCTTCCTTAAAATTGAACTTCCCGGATGGCAGGTGGAGCAAGGTTACCCCAAGTTGGAACGGATAAAAAGAAAAGGGAGGTCCTATGTGGAAGCCCAGATCATTTATACTTCGGGGAAGAGCGCCCTCGCCGCGGCCATCATGGAGGGTGAAGTATCCACACATATAGCGGATATAAAAAAGTTTCCGAAAGCTGATAATGAGAAAGGGTATTGTCGAAAAACCACCATGCAGGGAGTCGAGACGGTAGAAATCTACGACAAGAGGAATAAAAATGCTTTCCTCTTCCTTATAGTGGCTAATAATTGCATGATCCCCATGGAAGGTAAAGAGGTGGATAGCCCCAAGCCCTTAAAGGATCTGGCCAATAAAATCGATTTAAAACGGTTGGCGGCTTTGGTCAAATGATCGGGAAGCGGGAATTTATGAATCGGTCCTTTCTCCGCGTCTTGGTTTTCTCCCTGGTATTTCTGTGGGTTTTGTGGGGATTCGTGTCGGCCCCCCGGGCCCAACTGACCGACGAGAGGTACTTGATTCCCCTGGTTGATATCGATTTGCCCGGATGGGAAAAGAAAAAAGGTTTCCCCAACATAGAAAAGGGTACGGAAGCCGATAAAGGCTGGGTGGAGACCCAAATGGCTTATGAAAGGGCCGGCAGCTCGTTGACCGCGGTGATCACCGAAGGCGGGGAATTATCCAAAGACCTGGCCACGATTGGGGCGCTCCCCGAGTATAATAACCAAGACGGTTATCGCAAAAAGATTAATATCAAAGGCTTTTCGGGGGTCGAAATCTACGACAAATCCCAGAAAAAAGGCACGGTGGTTCTCAATATAGCCAACCGCTTCGGCCTGAAGGTTGAAGGGGTAAAAATAGAGGATAACGCGGTTTTAAAAGAATTCATCAATAAGATGGCCCTCCATAAGCTCTGGCGGATGGCCCAATGAGGCAGTAATCAGTAACCAGTAACCAGTGATCAGTGATCAGTGAACATAATGCTGAACGCTGATAGCTGAAAGCTTATCAGGAAAGGACATTCCATGCCGATTCAGATGTATTACGACAAGGATGCAGACCTGGGACTTTTTAAAGGGAAAAAAGTGGCCATCATCGGGTTCGGCTCCCAGGGCCACGCCCAGGCCCTGAATCTCAGGGACAGCGGCATTGACGTCATCGTGGCCGAGGTGCCCAAAACTCCTAACTATGACCTGGCTAAAAAATACGGCTTCAAGCCGGTAGCTGCGGGCAAGGCTGCGGCCCAGGCCCAGGTGGTGCAGATTTTAACGCAAGACCACGTCCAGGCCTGGCTCTATGAGGAACAATTGCGGCCCCATATGGGCAAGGGCAAAACCCTCCTCTTTTCCCACGGCTTCAACATCCACTACGGCCAGATCCTCCCGGACCCGGACGTGGATGTGGTCATGGTGGCGCCCAAAGGCCCCGGCCACCTGGTGCGCAGCGAATACGAGAAGGGGGCCGGGGTTCCGGCCCTGGTGGCGGTGCGCCAGAATCCTTCGGGCCAGGCCCTGGCCACGGCCCTGGCCTACGCCAAGGGCATCGGCGCCACCCGGGCCGGGGTCCTGGAGACCACCTTCCGGGAAGAGACGGAAACCGACCTTTTCGGCGAGCAATGCGTGCTCTGCGGCGGAGTGTCCGAGCTGGTCAAGGCCGGTTACGACACCCTGGTGGAAGGGGGCTACGCCCCGGAGATCGCCTACTTCGAGTGCCTCCACGAGCTCAAGCTCATTGTGGACCTTTTCTACCAGGGCGGCATCAGCTACATGCGCTACTCCGTCTCCGACACCGCGGAATACGGCGACTATACCCGGGGCAAGCGCATTATTACCGAGGAGACCCGGGAGGAAATGCGCCAGATCCTGGCGGAAGTCCAGAGCGGTGAATTCGCCCGGGAGTGGATCCTGGAAAACCAGGCCAAGCGGCCGGTCTTCAATGCCCTTCGGCGCCAGGAAGCGGCCCACCCCATGGAGGAGGTGGGGAAAAAGCTCCGGGCCATGATGGGCTGGCTGAAACGCAAATAAATAAACAAGGTTAAAAGGGGAAAGGGTTAAAAGGGAAAAAGGGAAGGAAGAAAAAATCGTTTCGCCTTATTCCCCTTTTAACCTCTTAACCTTTTTCTCTTTTAACCTTTATTTAAGCTCTCTTGAGGGCGACTAAACCAAGGCACCATCACAGAAGTGGAAAAGAGTCAGTAAGGATTCAGGGCAGGGGGCACATCGGCCGTCAGCCGCCAGCCGCCGGCAGTCAGGAGTAGTAAGTGACGAGGTTGAAGCGTTAGTAATCCTGGCTTGCTGGCGGCTGACGGCTGGCTGCTGCAAGTCCGCCAACCCGCTCTCCACCAATTTTTATGACAGATACGGATAAGAGCAAACGCTGGGGCATCGCCGCGCCGGGATACCCCTTCATTTTGGGCGGCGTGCTTTTGGTTGTCTTGGGATGGGCCTTCAAGTGGCCGCTGCTTACTTTTTTGGGGCTGCTGGGGGGTGGGTTCTTCGCATATTTCTTCCGGGACCCGGAGCGGCCCATCCCCTCAGAACCGGAGGCTGTGGTGGCCCCGGCGGACGGCAAAGTGGTGTTCGTGGACGAAATCCGGGAAGACCGGTATCTCCGCGGGCCGGCCAAAAGGCTGGCCATCTTTATGAATGTCTTTGACGTCCACGTGAACCGGGCGCCGGTGGCCGGAAGGGTGGTCCAGATGGAACACCGCCCCGGGGCGTTCATGGCGGCCTTCAAGCATGACGCGGGCCACGCCAACGAACAGCAGGCTTTGATGCTGGAAGGGGAGGGGAGGCGCCGGGTGCTGGTGGTGCAGATCGCCGGACTGCTGGCCCGGCGAATCGTGCCCTTTGTCCGTGAAGGCCAAAACCTGGCTAAGGGGGAGCGCCTCGGTATGATCTGCTTCGGCTCCCGGGTGGATGTGTATTTACCGTTGGAGAGCGAAATTTTAGTCAAGGTGGGGGATCGGGTCAAGGCGGGCATATCTGCAGTAGCAAGGTTCAAATAGATGTCAGGTTTCAGGTTTCAGGTTTTTACCCGGCGACGGTCAACCTTCAGCTAATAATAATCAAACTTTTTGTTAAAATTTGTTAAAATATAGCAATCATTTTCCTGACCTAAAACCTGAAACCTAAGGAAGACGGTCATGGCATTTCGGAGAAGGCGCAAGAAAAAGGATCGGCGGAAGTTCCGGGGAGTGTACCTGCTCCCCAACCTCATCACCACCGGGAGCCTGTTCGCCGGGTTTTACGCCATCGTGGCCGCCATGGACGGGCGCTTCGTGGCCGCGGCCTGGGCCATCTTCGTTTCCCTGATCCTGGACGGCCTGGACGGCCGCATCGCCCGCCTGACCCACAGCACCTCGGGGTTCGGGGTCCAATACGATTCTCTGGCGGACCTGGTGGCCTTCGGGGTGGCCCCCGCGGTCATGGTCTATCTCTGGGCCTTGAAGCCCTTCAAGCAGGTCGGATGGGTGGCCGCGTTTCTCTTCGTGGTTTGCGGGGCCCTGAGGCTGGCCCGCTTCAACGTGCAAACGGGATCCATGGACCCTCGGTACTTCAACGGGCTTCCCATCCCCGCGGCGGCCATGGTGGTGGCCACATCCATCGGCTTTTATTATGAGATCGGGGAATGGGCCCCGGAAAAGCACAAGTACATCCTGGTGATGATTTATGTGCTATCCTTTTTGATGGTGAGCAATTTGAAATTCGCCAGCTTCAAGAAGGTGGAGTTCTTCAAACGCCACCCTTTTCAGACCCTCGTGTGGCTGGTGCTGATTTTCGTGATGGTGGCCGCGGCCCCGGAATTGATGGGGTTTCCGTTAATGATCATCTATTTGCTCAGCGGTATCCTCACCACGTATTATTATTACTACAAGCGCCCGGCCCTGCCTGAGAAGCCGGAGGAAGAGGCCCCGGCCGGCGGGCCGAGCAGTCCATAAATAACTACTTCCTCGGAGAGAGGCCGGGAGGTTATACCGTTTTCGGTTTTCGGTTTTCAGTTTTCGGTTAAAAAAAATGTATTATCCATAAGTTAGCCATAGAATTTGTTGCATCTGAAACTGAACTTGGTATTTTACGGGAGGCGCATCGCGCCGCATCCACGGTTAAGTTCAAGAAAGAAAAAACAGGGTTGGGAACCCCCAACCCTGTTTTTTTTCTATAAAGCTTATCAGCCTTGTGTTTATACCTGATTTTTTTGTTACGGAGATAAGACAATAATCGAAAAGCCGCTTACCCGGTCATTTTCCTCGAATCCGGTCCAGGAGCTGGGAGGTGGAATAGCCGGATACGAAAGGCAGGGCCAACACCTGCCCGCCCCGGGCCAGGACCACCTCCCGGCCGACGATGTCTTCCAACTGATAATCGCCGCCCTTCACCAGGACGTCTGGCTGTAAGGCAGTGATGAGCTCCAGGGGAGTATCTTCATCGAAGAGCACCACCCGGTCCACGCCGGCCAGGGCCGCCAGGACCCGAGCCCGGTCGCGTTCGGGGTTAACAGGGCGGCCCGGACCTTTGCCCAGCCGGGTCACCGAGTCATCGGTGTTCACTCCCACAACCAGGGCATCTCCCAGGGATCGGGCCTGCTCCAGGTAGTCGATATGCCCCGGGTGGAGCAGGTCAAAACAGCCATTGGTGAAGACCACTTTTCTGCCTTGGGCCTGGACCTGCCGGACCCAGCGGGTCGCGGCGCCCCGGGTGGCAATTTTCTGAGAGGTGCTGAAGGTCGTCATAATTCTGGCGGTCTGGCGGTTCGGCGGTTCGGCGGTTCGGCAGTAGCCAAACCGCTAACCCGCTAAACCGCTGATACTCCTGCCCCCTAATCCTGCTTCGTCCGCGCCACGGTGAGGATGTCCACCTGAACCGCGCCGGCCTTTTGCAAAGCCCGGGCGCACTCCCGGGCCGTGGCCCCGGTGGTGAAAAGGTCGTCCACCAGCAGCACCCTTTTCCCCTTCACCCGCTCCGGCCGGGATACGGCAAACGCGCCCTTGACGTTTTCCCGGCGCTCCTTGGGGCTTAGTTCTACCTGAGGGCGGGTATGGCGCACCCGGATGAGGGTGTCCCGGGCCAGAGGGAGGGCGGTCAAGCCTTGGGCCAGCAGCAGGGCTTGGTTGAACCCTCGGCTCTTGAGGCGTCGGGGGTGCAGGGGAACCGGCATGATCAGATCGGCCTGTTCCGCCATTACCAAGGCCAGGGGCTTTAACCATTCCTGCATCACCGGGAGATAGGCAAGTTGGCGGTTGAACTTGAGGCGTTTGATGGCCTCAGCCGGCGGGCCATCATAAACCGCGGCGGCCCGGGCCTGGCGGAAGGGCGGGGGCTCCTGCTGGCAGGAACCGCACATCCGGTCTTCGCCTTCCCGGGAGGCGAACACTTTGCCGCAGCAAAGACACCGCGGACTGGCCGCCCACTGAATTTTCCCCTCGCACTCCGGACACACCGCCATCCGGGCCTTTTCCCCCACCGCGGCCCCGCAGAACAGACACAACCGGGGCAGAAAGAACTCCAGGATGGTGAGGCTGAGGCGCTTGAGTTGGGAGAGGGGATGGATTATCAAACAGCCTCCTTGCTGAGAACCCCGATATTCTCTAACTAAGACAAATATTAATCATTGTCAACCAGTTAAGCATTCCTTGACTATAATCGGTTGTTAAGTCATGATAAATAACGGTTTATGCTTCCCATCGGGAAGGGCGGGGTAGTCATTCTATGGGATATCGGCAGGAGGTTTTCAATGTCATTCTGGCTCAGGTTTTACAAGAGCGGGGGGTAATTTCATTACCAGAGGGAATTATCCAGAATTTGGAGCAAGGACGCCGTATCCCGGATTTATTGGTTGAATTCCTCGGGTTACGCCTGATGATTGAAGGGGAAGTAGATGATCAATCGGACGCCGAGAAGCGCGCCCTTGATTCAGCTTTAAAACGGGTGGAAGAAGGTTTGGCGCATATCGGGGTAGCGGTGATTTATCCATCATTGCTTCGCGAAGTCACTTTCAGTCAATTAAAATCAACTATCGAAAAAAGCCCTTTGAAAATAGCAGTAGTAACGGAGTCGGGTAAGGCGGCCTATAGTATAGGAAATTTCGAGCACTTAGCAGATATCTTGAACAAAACTTTCGAGCAACTGGTAAAGGAGGATATTGTTAAACAGGCGGTGGCGATAATTGATGCCGCGGTGGAAAAAACTGCGGCAGTAATCCGACATTGCAAGGGCTTTCCCCAGATTGCGGCTAAAATCTTAGGTATCAAAGCCTTACCTCCCAGAAAAATATCCGCAAGAAAAGAAGAACTTGATGACTGAACATATCTCAGTAGAAGAAGCCAATTCCATAAGCCGAATCAGCAGTCTGGTCATGATCAATGCCATGATTTTTCAAGAAATCCTGGCGTACCATGATGGACGTGTCTTTTCCCTGGAGAGAATTTTAGATGAAGACAATTTACAAGGGGCCTTTACCTCTCATTGGCTCTTTATTCTTTCCGATATCAATTATTATCCCATCTTTCATCTTGCCAGAGAATTAATTAAAAGCCTCACTTCCAACCCGGACACAACTGCTGGGCTGCGCAACCTGGCCCGGGCCGCCCAAAAAATCGTAAGTATGCGGGCCGCGTTGCGGCACGATCTGATGGGCCGGGTATATCACCGGTTATTGGCGGACAAAAAATATCTGGGCACGTATTATACCCGCATCCCTGCCGCGGTGATGCTGCTGAAACTAACCCTGGAACGGGAGGCTTTCAAGGTTCCCTGGCATGATTTAGAGGCTCTGGCCGATTTCCGTATTGCGGATTTAGCCTGCGGCACGGGAACTCTATTGATGGCGGCAGCCGATGCCCTTACAGACAATTATTTTCATGCCTCGGCCCAGGCCGGTTCAATTCCTAATCCTGCCTCAATCCATAAGTTGTTGGCTGAAAAAATTATTTTTGGTTACGACGTGTTGGCGTCCGCAATTCATCTTACCGCCTCAACCCTGGCCCTTAGAGCTCCGGAAATTGCTTTTGAGAAAATGAATCTTTTCAGCCTTCCTTTTGGGGGGAAACAGGCGAGCCTGGGGAGCTTAGAGTTTCTCAAGGGTAAGGATTTAAATACTAAAGACCTCTTCGGCGCGATCCTGGAATCTAGACAGATGTCCGGAGGTGGCGAATTGGAACTTTCTCAAGTGCGGGTGCCGGAGCTTGATGTCTGCGTAATGAATCCCCCCTTCACCCGCAGCGTCATCGGCAATCTGCTGTTCGGTTCATTCCCGGAAAAAGAACGGCAAAAAATGCAAGCCTCCCTCAAGGTTCTGGTGAAAAATCGGGAGCTTCACGCCAGTATCACCGCCGGGCTAGGGGCGGTATTCATAGCCTTGGCCGATAGGTATCTCAAGCCTAATGGTCGCCTGGCATTGGTGATTCCCAAGGCAATATTGTCCGGGGTGTCCTGGGAGCCAACGCGCCAACTATTGAGCAACAACTATCAATTGGAGTATCTCATCGCGAGTCATGATCCGGAAAAATGGAATTTCTCAGAAAGCACCAATCTAAGCGAGGTGCTCCTAATCGCCCGAAAAACCAGCAATCACCATAACCAAACCAAAGACCATCCAGTTATCAGTATTAATCTCCGGCGCAATCCGGCCACCTCTTTTGACGCCTTGGCCGCAGTGCAAAGCCTCAAAAACAGCCCCTTGCCGGAAGAATTTCCAGGAGGACAAGGGGCGTTGGAACTGTTTTTGGGGAAAGAAAAGGTGGGGGAAGTGTTAACCTTTAATTGGGGAGAAATGCGTCGTTGGTCCATGTGGATGCTGCCTTGCGCCTTTGCTCAATCCGACCTCATTCGAGCCGCCCATTACCTCCTCCAGGGGCAATTATGGCTTCCCGGTTACGGCGTTAAGGGACAAATCCCCCTCATGCCTCTGAAGGAATTCGGATCATTAGGTCCGGACGGCCGGGATATCCATGACGGTTTCCGGTTAAGTGAAGCCCCCACCGCGTATCCCGCTTTCTGGGGTTATGACGCGCAGGCGGTGTTCTCTATGGGGCAATCTCCTAACGCCTATCTCTCCCCATTGCATCTCGCCAAAGACACCCGCCCCCTGCGCAAAGTCGAAGACCTGTGGCCCCGGGCTGGGAAGATATTATTAGGGGCGCGTTTACGATTAAATACTCGAAGTGTATGGGCAATTCTCTTAGCCGAACCGGTCCTCTCCAATGTATGGTGGCCTTTTTCCTTTAAAGAAAAATTCGACTCTGAGAAATATGAAAAAGCCCTGGTCCTTTGGTGCAACTCGACGCTGGCGCTGTTGATGCTCTTGGCCAACCGCCAGGAAACAGAGGGCGCCTGGGTCCAATTCAAGAAGCCGGTTTTGGCGCATTTGCCGGTGATGGATTTAACTAGCCTAAGTGAAGACCAACTTGGTATGCTGGCCGCGGCTTACGATGAAATGTGTCAGGAAACCCTCCAGCCCTTCCCGGAAATGGACGGGGACCCGGTGCGGGCCCGGATCGACCAGGCCATTGCCCAGGTCCTGGGGCTGCCGGACTTTTCCATCCTGCGCCGCCTGTTGGCCCGGGAGCCGGTGGTTTGTCTTAAGCGGCTTTAATAATAGAAAAAAAGCACAGGCCGGATGCCTGTGCCACTGATTTTTGCTTATAGGGGGTTGGGAGGGGGTTTGGGGGAGGGCGGGGGAGTTGTTCTCCCCCGGCGAGCCCCCGCCCTGCCTCTAAACTCCATTATGGCCGGTTGGCGCTCCACCTGCCGGAGGCGTGGCCCTCCTTAAATTTGAGGGTCCAGACGCCGGTGGCCGCGGGCCCGAGGTTGGCCCGGGGGAGCCAAAAAGTCCCCCCCCACTTGACCGTGCCCACACCCCCAATTACCACGGAGCCGGCTCCCAGGGAGCTGCTGAAAGACCCCGAAGCGTTGACTTTTCCGGTTCCGGTGCCGGGTGCAGTGACGGTGACTTTGCCGCTGTTATCGATGCAGAAGGCCACTCCGCCGCCCACCTCTTCCACCCCGCCGCCCCATTGCGGGTTGATGGTCACCTTGCCCGAATAACTGCCGGCGTAACATCCGGCAAATTGTGAAATGGTGGGTTTGGTCAGAGCCGTTCCGGTGCCGTAGTTAAAGACCAGGCGGCTCCGTTTTTTTCCGTTGACCGTGATTTCCACCCGGCCCCCGCCCAGGGACTGTCCCATGGTCACTCCGAATTCTCCGGTGCAGGGGTTTCCCTGAATGGCGCCCGTAACCGGCACGATTCCCAAGTCGGCATAGGGATTGACGATGGCCACGGTGACACAATTGGTCTGGCAGCAATTGGCGGGCAAGCCGGTGACTTTGTACCATACCGTCTTGCCGGGACTGAAGAACCCCGCGGTGGGCTTTTTCTCCGCCAGGGTTATCACCCCTGCGACCCCCAGCTTGGCGATGGCCTGGTCCGCCGTCCCCTCCGACTTATTGAGAGTTTCCAGGGCCTTGCGGGCATCGACCTGGGTCTTAAGCTCATTCATCAAAAGGTCCCGGGCCTTTTTCAGAGAAGTCAGCACCTGGTTAAAGTTGCTGGCCAACTTTTTCCGATCCTTGTCGGTGATTATGCCCTCAGTCACCCCTTGATCCAGGAGAGCCAAAAATTGTTCCTGATAGTCGATGGCATCTTGGGAATGGACTAACATGGCTTCGCGGTCGCCATTGGCCAGATCCTCCATCAGCTGGAGCATGGCGGCCTTTTTCTCTTCATTGAGATCAATTAGGGTGTCAAAAAATTCCACTTTGGTCATGGCGGCCGACGCGCCCAGGGGCAGCAGCGCCACCAACAGCGCGGCCAGCAACGACGCCAATAAAAGAAGTCTCTTAAGATTCATGTTGTGGCCCTCCTTTTGGCCCCCTATGGGAAGGTATGGTATTCCCACCTCTTTGAAAAGCCCGCCAGTTTCTCTCTTGGAATCCCGCCAGTGAACTAAAAGTGAAATATATCGTTCAGATTATTAAACATCCATGCCGGCCTTAAGGGCCCGCTTTGGAGAACCTCTTCCCGGCGTTGCATGGATTAACCGGACAAAGAAGGAATTTTACATTTTGATCAATTAAACATAAATTGCAATTTTTATTCCCGAATAAAGGCCGTGGGAAGTTTGAAAAGAGACGTCTAACCCCAATGTTGTTCACTTAAGCACCGAGAGATGACGCGATTTCATTTCTCTTGTCATTCTGAGGGAGCCGAAGGCGACCGAAGAATCTCTAAATACGAGATGCTTCGCTTCGCTCAGCATGACAAGA